>SDBU01003057.1_pt1 | contig 21587 bp, 19 predicted proteins | sample 2277071 | NCBI WGS metagenome assembly SDBU01 (sample SAMN10397929, study PRJNA504765) | marine sediment metagenome | isolation source: marine sediment core GS08_GC12, 126 cmbsf | place: Arctic Ocean: Gakkel Ridge, Loki's castle | collected 2008
GATGGTGAAGTGACTGTTATTAATCTTGCTGAACCAAATCATCCCGGTAATAAGGTAACTTTAACCGGGAGAGGCTGGGAGTTCTGCGAGATAAATATTCCGCGCTGTGAAACAGATAACGATTGGCATCACAATCATCGCATAATTTTAGAGTTGAAACGACCCAAGCCTAGTAACATCTGGATTTTTAGGACCGGGGATCAACTTTGTTACTGTGCAACGCCTGAATATTCAGATAGGCATCCTGTTGGAGGAGATCCTGGAGTAGAAGCGGATGAGGATCGTTATCTGGCTATAAACGAAGATGGTAGTTTTGTGATTGTAAAGGCAAGCTTCTGGCTGATCAGCAAGTGGTCACCACAGTGATCCGGGCATTACTTTTCGGAGGACCTCCTTTGGGTACTGGCAGTTTTCCGCAAAAGACCCTTTTGACCCTTCTGCTACGGAGGAAGAACTAGATGAGAGCGTTTCCATCCTAGGGTTCCTCCTCCAACTTACGCCTGAGTTAACTGTTTTGATCGCAAATAGCGCGTAAAGGCTTTCATTACAATTTCTGCATACGAGGGGTAGGTAAAGATCGTATGGGCAAAATCCTGCGCCCTCATCTTGTTCTGAATTGCGATCGTGATTAACTGAATCCACTCACCGCTCCTTTGGCCAATTGCATCTGCCCCAAGAATCCGATCTTCGTTATCCATAATAATTTTGATGAATCCATTTGTGCTTCGATCGGTGATAAATCGATCCACAGAGGAGGAGTCAACACGGGAAACTTGAATGTTATCCCCTAACTGATCACGCGCCTGGGCTTCGCTTAACCCGACGTGTGAGATCTCCGGTTCGACAAAAATAGACCAGGGCACTACATTCAAGTCATTTTTGCGATAATTGCCCTCTAAGATGTTGTCTACACAAACGATCGCCTGATAATTTGCTACATGGGTAAATCTCATTTTCGTGGTGACATCGCCGCAGACATAGATGTTTGGCACCGAGGTCTGCATGTACTCGTTTGCCTGGATGCCGTGTACGGGATCAAAGTCCACCCCCGCATTTTCAAGTCCCAATCCTGAGATGTTCGGCTGGCGGCCTAGGGCGACAAAAATCTGGCCGGCATCAAGTTCGACATGGTGCCCATTTTGATCCATAAACAGTTTGATCTCTTTTGGACCGAGCTGTTCACAAGCCGTTATTTCTGAGTCAGTGATAATCTTGATCCCTTCGGATTGAAGCAAGGTTGCCGCCAGAGTGCCTACTTCTTCGTCCACAGCTTTCAAGATTCGGGGGTTGCGATCGATGATGGTTACCTCACACCCTAGGCGTGTCAGAGCCTGTCCCAACTCTGCGGCGATTACCCCACCACCCAGAAAAACAAGTGCGGGCGGCTGGTCTCGAATATCCCAGAAGTTATCGTTGCTGAGAAAGTCGAGCGGATTGTGTCCGACAATATCGATCATGCGCGGCTTTGAACCGCTGCAGATGACGAAGTAATCCGCCGTAAGACGTTCGCCACCAATTTCCACGGTATTTTGATCGACAAAGCTCGCTCCAGATGAATGGACAATCGTATCAAGACCCATTTCCTGAAACACCTCAGGCCGTTCATGCTCATATATCGACTGAATGACGTCGTCGACGTGTTCCATTACGCTACCAAAGTGAAAATCGGAGATCGGGCGCACCTCAGACAAACCCAGTGACGAGAGGTTTTGCGTTGCGTGAAAGGTATGTGCGGCGTGTAAAAACGCTTTGCTCGGTATACATCCAGTATGGGTGCATTCGCCGCCAATTTTGTCTTTCTCCAGCATTGCAACCTTCGCGCCCCGCCAATGGGCGTTCAATGCTGCCGATAAACCGCCCGATCCGGCACCAATGACAATGACATCGTAATGATTGGACATGCTAACCTCCTGAACTGTTGTTAAAGGAACTTCATCAATTCTAGATGTGGATTTCTACAATGTGGTACCTTAATCAGCACACGTGCTGCTATGAATTCCTGTTGCCGGCTCCATTGTACAAGAATTATTCGATAATCAGGTCAGGTATCCCTCATTGGCTTAGGGTTTATTTGACTGTTGAAATATTGGATAGCAGTTTTTGTCTATTGCTCTTCAATTTTCACTCAGCTGGCTAAATGAATAAGAGAGCGCAGGTTCATTAATATCACCCTCTCCAAAGCCGAGCGAGCTCTCAATGCAATAGCACTTATCCAGCCCAAAATCCTAATGTCGAAAAGCAGATCAGTCTCTTTTCGCAGAGGGATTTATAGCCAATTCTTGGGCCTTTAAATACACCCTTCAAATTGTAAGCGGAAATTATATCCTATTTCGACTATAATTCTCTGAATAGATCGCGATAGGTTGGCTCCACCCAAAACAGACTGGATAGTTTGAATATTCTGGCTAATTGCTAACTTCTGCACAAGAGAACCACATGGTCTGCGGGCTCCAAAACCTTTACTTACAACCATAAAAACAACCAATGCAAAAGGAGAACAAACAATGTCAGATTTAATGGAATACAAACCTGGAACACCTTTCCCTGGTATTATTGGTCGGACTCTGGACGAATCCTCGCCCGCCTGGCCGGAGCCAATCCGTGCCGAAGAAGGCACTCCCAATGTCATTTTCTTCGTTTGGGATGATGTTGGCTATGGTCAGATGTCGGCCTTTGGTGGCTTGTGTAACACCCCAACCCTGGATAAGCTGGCGGACCGGGGCTTGCGCTACACTAACTTCCATACTACGGCTCTGTGTTCGCCGACGCGCGGCTGTCTGCTGACCGGACGCAACCACCACACGCTGGGTCTATCGGCCATCACCGAAATTTCCATTGGCTATCCGGCCCACAACGGCTACATGGGCTTTGAACACGGTTTCCTGTCGGAGATGCTGTTGGAGCATGGCTACAACACCTTCGCCGTGGGCAAGTGGCACCTGACTCCCCCCGAGGAAACCACCACAGCCGGTCCATTTCATCGGTGGCCCTTGGGGCGTGGCTTTGAGCGCTACTATGGTTTCCTGGGCGGCGATACCGACCAGTTCTTCCCTGATTTAACCTATGATAACCACCCGGTTCCGGTGCCAAAAACGCCGGAGGAAGGCTATCACCTGAACATCGATCTGGCTGACAAAGCCATCGAATTCATTCAGGATGCCCATGTCAACGCCCCGGAAAAGCCCTTCTTCCTGTATTATGCCACTGGCGCCGGGCACGCCCCGCACCACGTGGAGCCTGAGTGGATCGAGAAATACAAAGGCAAGTTCGATATGGGCTGGGACGAGTACCGCAAGGTTGTCTTTGAACGCCAAATAGAGATGGGTATTCTCCCAGCTGGTGCAGAGCTTTCTGCTCATGACCCTGATGTGCCAGAATGGGATTCCCTACCTGATGAAGCCAAAAAAATGTATGTTCGCCAGATTGAGGTCTACGCAGCTTTCCTCGAGCAGACCGACCATCACTTTGGACGCATCATTGATTACCTGGAAATGCTCGGTGAGCTGGATAACACCGTGGTCGTCATCATCTCCGATAACGGGGCTAGCGCCGAGGGTGGCGTCCATGGCACCTACAACGAAGCCTTGTTCTTCAACGGTGTTGAAGAAACGTTGGAAGACAATCTGGAGCGTTTTGATGATTGGGGCAGCCCGGACACCTTTCCCCACTACTCCTGGGGTTGGACCTGGGCCGGCGATACCCCTTTCCGCCGCTGGAAACGGGAGACCTATCGCGGAGGCGTCAGCGATCCTTGCATCGTCTTTTGGCCCGAAGGGATCAAAGCCAATGGTGAACTCCGTCCCCAATACGCCCATGCAGTTGATCTGGTGCCGACCATCCTGGAAGCGTTGGACATCCAGGCTCCCGAGACGATTCGCGGTGTGCCCCAATCGCCTGTCCAGGGCATTAGCTTTGCCCATACCTTTGACAATGCCTCGGCCGAGTCAAACCACCACACCCAATACTTCGAGATGTTCGGCCACCGCTCCATCTACCACGACGGCTGGAAAGCAGTCTGTCCCTTCCCCGGCCCCAACTTCTCCGAGGCTGCCGAGCAAGGGCGCTTCTTCGGCATGCCATTGACCACGGAACTGCTGAAAGATCTGGATGCCAATGGTTGGGAGCTTTACAACGTTGTCGAAGACCCTGCTGAAACCAAAAACCTGGCTGGCGAGATGCCGGACAAACTGCACGAGATGGCCCAGCGCTGGTACACTGAAGCCGGACAATATGGCGTATTACCTTTGGCCTCGGCTGAGTTTTCCCGCATGAATGTACCCCGTCCCACCGTTTCCCGGCCACGCCAGCAATTTGTCTATTACCCTGGCGGTGCGCCAATCGCTTTCGCTGCGGCCCCAAAACTCTATAATCGCCCGCATAGCATTTCGGCCGATGTTGTCATTCCCGAGGAGAATGCGGAAGGGATATTGATCACCCAGGGCAGTCGCAACGCTGGCTATGCATTCTTTGTCAAAGATAGGCGACTATACTACATTCATAACTACGTCGGAATGGATCACTTCGAGGTAATTTCCAGCGAACCCGTTCCAGTCGGCGAGGTCAGCCTACGCTTCGAATTTGAGCCAACTGGCGAACCAAATTTCAAGGAAGGTAAAGGGTCGCCCGGTCGCTGCCAGCTTTACTTCGACAACAAGTTGGTCGGTAACCTGGAAATCCCCTACTCCACCCCCAATATGTTTGGTGTGCTCGGCGCCAGTACTGGCTATGCTGCTTTTGACTCCGTTAACCCGAAGGTATACCAGGCTCCATTCCGCTTTACCGGTAAGATCAAGCAAGTAGTCATTGACATATCAGGCGAGGTCATCAAAGATGACGAAACCGAACTGAAACGAATGATGACCCAGCAGTAAAAGGGTTGTAAGAGGCAGGGCCTTGGCAAGGTCCGAGGCTCTGTCACTTTATCACAAAAGAGGAGAAGGAATCATGACCAAAAATTTGGAAGCATTATCCGGAGTTCGTACCAGTACGTCGCGATGTACGACGTGAACAACAAGGCCTCGATGGACCTGGCAATCCGTTGAGTACCGTTGGGGGTACCGTGCTCACATTATCAAACCTAACAACCAGTAGGGAAATGATGAAACAATGACTAACCAAAAATCTTCAACAAACAACACTGCACAAGAGGCTGAATGGAACTTAAGCCCTCGAACATTGCCTCCGCCCGCGGGCGCGAGTGATGTCATGCGTGAGGCGATAGCCAACACCCCACAGCCTGATATTGAGGCGCTTCAGCAGATTTTTTCCCAGAATGAAGCCGAATGGCTCGCACTCATTAGGGAACGAGACGCAATGAATGCTGCCCTAGTGCCGGAAATGATCGAGCAGTTCTCGGTTTCAGTAAAAAACGATGAGATTGAGGAAGTCAAGGTGCATCACGTGATCCCAGCGGATGTTAACCCAAGGCACGAAGATCACCTGTTCATCTACGTGCATGGGGGTGCCTACATCCTTAACCGCGGTGAGGCGAGTTTACCGGAAGCCATCTTGATTGCCAGCAGGGCTAAGGTGCGGTTGCTATCCATCGACTACCGCATGCCACCCCAGCATCCATTTCCGGCTGGGCATGATGATGTCATGACCGTATATCAGCACCTGTTGAGGGATCGACCGGCGAAGTCGATGGCTCTCGGCGGCACCTCGGCCGGTGGCGGCCTGATCTTGGCCACAGTTCAGAAGTTTATCAAACTGGACCTGGACCTGCCGGGCGCGCTTTTAGCCGGAACACCCTGGACCGACCTGACTAAAACCGGAGATTCCTACTACACCAACGTAGGGATAGACCGGCTCCTCGTAACCTATGATGGCCTCCTGGAGGGAGCGGCCCGGCTGTATGCTGGTGACTATGACCTGCAAGACCCGCGAATCTCACCAATTTATGGAGATTTCCACGGCTTCCCGCCCACGTTTCTGCTAACGGGGACGCGCGACTTGTTCTTAAGCAACACGGCGCGTACCCACATTAAACTTCGCCAAGCGGGCGCGGTGGCCGACCTCCTTGTCTACGAAGGGGTATCTCATGGGGATTACTCCGTCGAGGCGGCTTCGCCTGAGTCACTGCACGCCTATACAGAAATGAATGCGTTTTTACTTCAGCACCTTCAATAACTATAATGCAGTAGCGAAAAAATGAGTAACCTTGATCCATAAGATGGAAGAAGAATCGCCAAATAAGTCGCTATCTTCGGTGCTTCTTACTTAGATAAATATCGTTATTATTTCAAAGCCCCTGACGACAGCCAGGAATCCATTTCCGACGGCCAGGTAATTCGGCAAACAAACCACGTCGCTTTCTTCATAGTCTACGGCGTAAGCAATCAACGACGGATCCTATGTCGCGCTGGATAACTATCATCACCTTCATCGTAGACCCGGGGAGCCTGGTTTTCGCTGGTGTTATTAGAGAGGCTCGATTCATTTTCCCTGTTTTTGTATTCTTGGTGAGTGTCTATATTTTGATAACGAATCGGCGTATCGTCCAGTGAGATGCAACCATAGGAGCTACCATATATTCCGTTTACAACACCATATAATTTAGGAGGCTAAATTGTGAAAACACTAAATTTATTGGATAGTCTAGAGTAGTATGACTCGGAGAGGTTTAGCCATGCACAGGTGCTTCATTAAGCGGATTTATTTCGGTTGAGGGACCATTTAGCACTCGTCCAGAAGGGAGCTTGGTGGTGGTGAAGGCCAGCTCTTGGTTGCCCAGTGCGTGGTCACCACAGTGATCCATAATGATTTTTTACGGAGGAACATACAATGGGACTAGCAAAATTTACCGCCAAAGATCCCTATAGCCCTAATGCTACTGCAGAAGAACTCGACGAGCTATTTCCCAAGATTCACGGCGTGATTGACTGGTCCGTTCACGAAGATGGTGATGTCACGCTTGAATACGATCGTGGTCTCATCAGTGACGAGTTGATTGAAGATGCGCTGGCCGGCATGGGTTTCAAAATAAAGCATATCTTAGATAAACCCGATGCCAACGAGGCTGAGACGCGAAGCGCCTTGGACGATTAAGAATTGATGGTATGGACCGCGCCATGATGAGCCCAAGCGCAATACTCAAACATCTTGAACAGCGTTTACCTGACTTTAAAGCTTATGGAACGCCTGAGCTGCTTAAGGGTGGTCTGGTTAATTATGTGTGGCGGGTTGACGGAAATCCCAAGCCAGTTATTGTAAAATCTGCGCCGCCGTATGTGGCTGCGAGGCCTGATATCGCCTTAGACACCTGGCGAATTATCATTGAGGGGCGCAGCTTGGAAGCATTTGCACCGGGTGGGTTACTGGCAGGTGTTGGTGGTCTCGTCGTTCGCCCACCCCGGTTGATTGACCTTGATCAGGAGCATTACATTTTGGTGATGGAAGACGTCGGTGACGATCCAGATTTTGGCGCCTGGCTTTTTCAAGGACAGCATCAAGAAGCATCCGCCAGCGAAATTGGCCGGACCGTTGGGGCATTTATTGGCACCCTACACGCTCGCAGCTGCAACGATCAAAAGATGGCCCAGGCGTTTGACAATACGCCCATCCAGCAAGTTCGTTTGGAAAATCAATATAGACGTATTGAGGAATATTGTTTTCGTGGTGGGCTGGCTGATGCTGAGGTACTTGGCCGGGAAGCGGTTGCTTTCGGCCGGTTGTTATTGCAGCCGGGTTTATGTGTCATTATGGGTGATTTATGGCCGCGTTCGCTCCTTATTACAGCCAAAGGGGTTCGCATTATTGATTGGGAATTTGCCCATTTCGGCCGGCCAGCCCAGGATGTCGGCCACCTGACTGCGCATCTTTGGATGCATATACATTGTGCCCCTGGTGAAGATGCGGCAGCCCAATCCCAAACCGCCCTTCAAGGCTTTCTGGAGGATTATCGTTTGGCTCTGGGATCTACATTTGAGACACTTTTTGGAGAAACAGGTGAACGTGAATGCGCAATCCATTTTGGATCCGAGGTGCTGGCCCGGACCGTGGGCGCATTCCAAAATGACTATCTTTACGACGGTATTTCGCCTGATGAAACTAAAGTTCATGAGGCAGTTGAGATAGCCGCGGCTCACCTTCGCCCCTCAGAGAACGTGGATACTTTCAACATGCTGAGAGTTGGCTAACTACCCGGGTAGGCTGGTTGCCCCATCCAATAAGGTGTTTACCAGTTTTATGCGGACCAAGATCAAGGAACAGCCAATAGAGAAATTCTATTTGAGTGCAGATTTTAGTCCGCACCCCAGGAACCCTATCTTGTATGAGGAGATTTATCGATGGCTTATCAGTATGGCATCACAAATGAGATTGCGCCGGCCTGGGGCGTAACGACCTGGTTCAATCTATCTCCAGGCAAAAAAAAGGTGGACTTGCAGGATTTTGCTGAGAAAATTATTTACCTTTATTGCTTCCAATCCTGGTGTCCTGGCTGCCATTCACATGGCTTCCCAACCCTGCTTAAGGTTCGCGAGCAGTTTTCGACAGATTCAGACGTCGCATTCGTGGCAATACAAACGGTTTTTGAAGGATTTGAGGTTAACACACCCGAACGCGCCCAGGAGACGGCTCGACAGTACCAGTTATCCAACCCGGTTGGACACGACGCAGGCCCTGATGGCCGCTTGTCACTGGTTATGAAACGTTATCGTACCGGCGGAACCCCGTGGACGATTGTTATCGATGGCACAGGCGTAGTCCGTTATAATGATTTCCACGCAGATGCAAATCAGATGACCAACCTGATCAATCAATTACGCGGAACGGCAAAGATATAAATCATGGCAAATCGCTACCGTAGTTTCATTTTTCCTAAGCGATGTCAGGTTGAACCAATTCTTAATCCAAACTGGAAGCTTCAAATCACAACGCCTCTCTCTACCTTCACTGATTTCGTTGCATTCTACCGCATAGTCTTGGCATCTTTCTTTGCTAACAAGCAAGTTTACAGCTTCTCCACTTTTTTAAAATAATTAGTGTTTAATTGAAGTTCCCACATTGGGAAGATAACTTTATTAATAACCTCATGCTGTTTAAACGACAGATATTGGCTAAGCTGAAGGAGGTTTTTGAAAATTGAACAAGTCTTTGCTTTTAATTAGCCTTTTCACATTATTAACTTTAATTGTGGTAGCCTGCCAACCACAAACAGTAGAAGTGGTTGTCACCAATACCCTTGCATCGAAAAAGGTGGCCAGTGATTGGCCAAATATGACCTGGGAAGAAGTTTTAGCTGAAGCAAATGGCCAGACAGTCAATTGGTTCCATTGGGGCGGCAGCGGTACCTGGAACAACTTCATGGATGTCGTCATCCATGAACAGGCGCTGGCATGCTGCAACGTGAGCATCAATCCCGTTCATGTAAACGATACGGTTGAAGCAATAAACAAGGTGCTAGGTGAGGCTGAGGCCGGCCGCACAGAAGATGGATCGGTAGATCTAATTTGGATTAATGCCGAAAATTTTATCACATTGCGTCAGCCAGATTTGCTGTTCGGTAGTTACACAGATGCCCTGCCCAATGTCCAATATGTCGATACCGAGAGCAGTTATTATAACTTTGATACCGGTTGGCCAATCAATGGCTACGAATCCCTCTGGGGAACTTCGCAAATGGTCATCGAGTATGATAGTGCCAAGGTAAACCCGCCCACGAATATTGATGATTTCATGGAATATATTTGTTCGGATGAAGCCCGCGGCAAATTTACCTATCCGGCACCACCTGACTTCACCGGCACCGGATTCATCACAGGCCTGCTCTACCATTACACCGGAGAATCTGACTTCTGGCTGGGTCGCTCCTCGCAGATAATCGGCCCGTTCGAAGATCAGTCGCTCGCCCTCTGGGAAGTGTTGAATGAAATCGAACCGTGCCTGTGGCGCGAAGGGGAAACTTATCCGAATGATGTCGTAGAATTGAGAGAGCTGGTAAAGAATGGAGAGGTTGCTTTTGCCATGACTTTCGGTTACGGCAATGTCGATGTCATGATCGAAGATGGTGTTTACCCGGAGACGATGCGTCAAATGATGTTTGATGAAGGAACCGTAGCCAATGCCCACTATCAAGCGATTCCCTTCAACTCACCGAATAAGGCCGGCGCCATGGTCATCGCTAACATATTACAATCGCCTGATAATCAATTCGCACTGGTTGACACAGTTGGCGGTTTGCCCGCAGTTGTTGTGAGCAGATTGCCAAAGAATGCCCAGGTTTCATTTGCCAGCATTGAGTTCGGTGAAACACGCGTTCCCTTCGATGAATTCACTAAGGCTTTGCCTCAATTGGGTGACCTCCAGCCCATCCTAGAGAATGCCTGGCGGGCCAATGTCTTAGAAAATTAGTTGAAGACCTGTCAGTCTTTGGATCGGTATCGCCCATAGGATCACTGGTCCATCTCAACGATTTTTATTGAATCCAATGTATCGGTAACAACATATGTATGAAAGATTTCGTCCTTATATTTTGGTCAGTCCGGCACTGCTCGTTATTCTGGTTTTGTTTATTGGTGGCTTGTTTTTTGGCTTGACCCGCAGTTTTAATTACATGCCAATTATTGGCCTGAATGATCCAAACCTGGATGCCTATCGTAGTATTTTTACCAGCTCAGGCTTTCTACGCTCCCTTGGCTTGACTTTGTGGATTGCCATCGCTTCGACGTTCATCTCTATGACGATTGCCATTGGCGTGGGGTTGGTTTTACGGGAAAGTTTCCGGGGACGCCGGACTTCAACCTTTTTATTTCAGCTCAATTTACCAATTCCCCATATTGTGGGCGCCATTGGCATGCTCTTCCTGTTTACCCAGGGGGGATTCATCTCCAGAATCGCCCACGCCATCAACTTAATTGAACAACCATCTGAATTTCCTGAGCTCGTCTTTGACCCCTATGCCATTGGTATCATCCTGGAGTATGTCTGGAAGGAAATCCCGTTTATCGGTGTCGTCGTGATTGCCATCCTGGTTTCAATTGGGGATGATTACGAGGAATTAGCCCAAACATTAGGCGCTAACACCTGGCAGCGTTTTCGCTTTGTACTGCTGCCCCTCATACTGCCGGGCGTCCTCTCCGTATCCGTTATTGTTCTGGCTTTTACCTTTGGCGCCTTCGAGATCCCGTTTATTTTAGGGCAAACCTTTCCCCAGCCCCTACCGGTGTTGGCGGTGCGCAATTATACAAATCCCGACTTAAACCAGAGACCGGAGGCAATGGCCACCGCCATCGTCATCGCGGCTCTGAGTACGGTTCTGATTATCATTTATATGAGGTTGTCTCGCCGCATTGTTCGTTCAGATTAGGTTGAAATTTCGAAAACTTGATTAATTATGGCTGAAACAACAACATTACATATTGAACCTGAAGGTAAACCCGGCCGTTTGAAGGTGATCATACGCTGGACGGTGATCGTCGTGGTCTTGCTGTGGTTGGTACTGCCCATGGTCCCGTTGTTGATATGGTCTTTTGCTGGTCGTTGGCAATTTCCTGACCTATTACCGGAAACCTGGAGTCTGCGCGCCTGGTCAATCGCCTTGGGTCCGGTAACCGGTGTTCAGAACGCCATATTCGACTCCGTGGTCATTGCTCTTACGGTCACCCTAATTTCTGTCCTTATCGCCATTCCGGCCGGGCGCGCCATGGGCATGTACAAATTCAGAGGCAAAGGTCTTGTGGAATTTCTCTTGCTGGCGCCTGTTATCATTCCCGCCCTGGCCGTGATTTTGGGCATCCACGTCTTATTCATTCGTTATGGGCTGGCCGATACCTATCAAGGCGTCATCCTGGTCCATCTTTCCCCCATCATGCCCTATGTCGTGTTGGTTATGGCCGGGGTATTTGCCAACTACAACCCCGAGTTTGAAGAGCAGGCCAGAAGCTTGGGCGCCGGTCCCTTGAAGACATTCTGGTATGTCACTTTGCCGGCCATCTTCCCGGGAATGATGGTCGCTGCCCTGTTCGCCTTTCTGATATCCTGGAGCCAGTACATTACGACTCTGTTGATTGGGGGTGGATTTATCAAAACGCTGCCATTGGTTCTTTTTACGCTGGCAGGGACAAATGATACCGCTTTAACGTCCGCTGTCAGTATCATTTTTGTTTTTCCGGCGATCATCGTCCTGCTCATCACTTCCCGTTATCTCACCGGTGATAATTCCGCAGTAGGAGGTTTAGGTCGCGTATGACAACCGTGACACTCACCAATCTGACGAAGATCTATCCCGAAACTGAGATACCGGCTGTCGCGAACCTGAATCTCGAAATTGATACAGGTGGGTTGAATGCCTTATTAGGCCCTTCCGGTTGTGGCAAAACCACCACGATGAAGATGATTTCTGGCTTGCTTAAACCCACGAGCGGTGACATCCATTTTGACGGTGAATCTGTGCTCAAAATTCCGCCGGATCGTCGCGGGGCGGTGATGGTTTTCCAAAATTATTTGCTCTTCCCCTACATGTCTGTGGGCGATAATGTCGGCTTTGGATTAAAGATGCGTGGGGTTGATAAAGGGACAATCCGCAAAAAAGTGGCGGAGATGTTGGATTTGGTCCAGCTGCCAGGGGTCGAAAAAAGACGGCCAAAGCAGTTATCAGGGGGGCAGCAGCAACGGGTCGCCCTGGCGCGGGCGCTCATTGTGCAGCCCAATGTGCTGCTATTGGATGAACCGTTGAGTAATCTGGACGCCAATTTAAGAGACGAGATGCGCGAGTTGATTCGCAATATTCAGCAGCAAACCAAGGTGACGATGGTTTTTGTGACCCATGATCAGGAGGAGGCGATGGTATTGGCTGATAAGATCGCCTTGATATTTGACGGGGTATTGCAGCAGTTTGATGCGCCCGATCGTTTTTACGAACGGCCGTTAACCGAACGCATCGCGCGCTTCTTCGGGGGAACCAACTTTGTGACCGGCTCCCTGGCGGATGGTTGTTTTGATTCCCCGATCGGCCAATTTACGATTGAACATGCGGCCGTTTCCGCCGGTCCGTCCGTGCTCAGCATCCGACCTGAATCAGTTGAAATAGGTACAGCTAATGGTCATAATAATCTTTTGAATGGCAGGGTGCTCTCTCATTTCTATGTTGGTACGCATACTCGCTATAAAGTGATGGTCAGTGAATATGAATTTCAGGTAGTTACTCAACCACATGCGATGCGTAGATACGATGATGGCGATGAGGTAACTTTACGCTTTCCACCTCAACGTATCTGGGTTATCCCCAAAAATGCAAAGGGACCTGAGACTCAACCTGAAGCATGATGAATATTAGTCTGAGGCACTTTAGTATTGGAGCTCAATTGAATTTGCAGTGTTCTTTCTACATTAACCCGTTGTGGGGGCTGGGCGAAAACAAAATAAGGTTGATCAAATGAACACAACAAGTCAATGGAAAATTGATTTCAGCAAACACAGCATCTCGTTGGATGAACTCATCTCTGGGGGCGTTGGTCGAGACGGTATTCCACCCATCGACAATCCCACCCAATTTTTGTTCAAGGAACAAGCTGACAACCGAATATTCCCCACCTCACGGGTACTTGCGGCTGAAATCGATGGGCAGGCGAATGCTTATCCGTTTGAAATCCTGGCTGAGAAACGAATTATCAACGACCAGGTTGGTAGAAAACATGTGCTGGCTGTTTGGCAACCTGGCGTGGCCAGCGCATTGGACAAATCAGACATCAACGCCCCGCGTGATGTGGGTATGGCAGCCTTATATAATCGCAGCCTTGATAATCAAACACTGAGCTTCAGAATTGAGGATAGCTTGCTCCGCGATGAGCAAACGAATAGCGGATGGAATATCTTTGGCCAGGCTGTTGAGGGCAAATTAGTAAACCGTCAACTGCAGCAAGAACTGGCTTATCCTCATTTTTGGTTTGCCTGGGTTGCGTTCAAACCGGAAACATTAATCCACGATGATACTACAAGCTTAGTATATAGTCAGTCTTGAAATCCACATCGCAATTCCCCATCATACCAGGACCGGGATGACGGTCCCCAAAAACATATCCAATGACCAGGGCTGGCGGTTACTTGTTGTTTGACGTCAATACATGCTGCAGCCAAAAGAACACGGTTGAGATGAATGAATTTTTTGACGCGGATGAGGAGATCATCATGCGCAAGCGCTTATTTGATGGTGAGAGAATAATTCTTTACGCGTGCGGCTGCTTTCTAAATGAAGGCGTACAGCACAGTTAGCGGCTCGAAAACCCCGATTAGAGTTGGTCAGACTTTGGCCAATGTATGCCAATCAGGGCACCGCCCCCACAGGTGTCGTCTACCGGATATCCCATTTGAAGTGCAGACGCAATGACCATGCCCTCTTGGATCTGCATCTGATGTCCCAGTTTGGAGCTGGCGTAATCAGTGATTTGATACTTCAAGAAGTGACTATAGATTCCTCCGATTGGAGTGTCAAGAGCCTGTTGGTGGCTAAACCACTCGCTGCTCATCGCGAATTTATCTTCGGCCGCCTCCAGAAGTTCATGTCTCCCCCGTTTGAAGAGATCAGGGTCGCTAGTGTCATCGTATCCGTAGATGGTTAATGCTGGCTCGTTATCCATTATCCGCCGCATGGTGCCAACGGGATCAGACTGGGCCTCATGGAGCGCCGCTTGCATTGATTTATTTAGTTCAACCACGGGGTCACCTTCACTTGCAAATCTATTCGCCGACGAATACAAAAAGTATAGCATAACTGGTCAAGATTGGAATGCAGTTCGACTGGCGTGCGTTTTATAAATCACTGCCGATCTAACGGCCAAGCAGCAGGAACTGATCCTTGGCGGCGCGGCCTCGATATGGACAGAGTTTGTGCTCACCCGGAGAACATCGACTCCCACAGCTGGCCTCGGGCAGCGCTCTCGCCGTCTTGGTTGCCGCTTCTAGTGAGATCATTTCCTTGCTCATGGTATTTATCCTGGTGGGCCTCGTCCTGATCATGGGCACGCTTGATGGGCTTGTATTCACCAACATGGACAGGCTGACCGTACATCTGGACCCCTCAAGTTTGGACGTGACCGAGGCCGAGTTTGGCGACTTGCTCGCAGCATTGGCTGTGCAGCTCAGGCCCATTGAGCGGACCTCACTCACCCATTTTGGCCATTCCTCCTCCAAAATCTTCTCTAATGCCTCGTCCACCACCTCCTCCCACTCCGCCTTGGTTGCCGCCTCCTTGCTTTCATATATATACTCCAGCACCTTCCCCTTTCGCACCGTCGCTGTACTTTCCGCTTTTAACAGCTGCGTCCCCTCCTTCAGCCTTGTCCTGAGCGAAGCGTTGGGGGTCTCCGCCTCTTTAGACACCATAGCTGCTCGCCACATCACTTTCTCTAAACGAGATTTCACCGAATTGGGTATAATGGAGTTATCATATTCAAATTGTCGTATTGGGTTCAGGCTCTATCGGGGGCGAAGCCCTGATAAAATCCTATGGAGGTAAGATCATGATATTGGCACGGCAGGTATTCCAGGTGAAGTTCGGTCATATGGATGAAGTGCTCGCAGTGCTTAAAAAGGCTGCGGAAAGCGGTCAATCGACGTCCAACATCACTCGCGTTCTAACAGACATTAGCGGGAATAATTTCACGTTGGTTTTAGAGACCAAAGCTGAAAGTCTGGACGCCTTTTGGGATGGGTTGCAAGCGAGTTTCGAGGACCCGGAAATGGCAGCGCAGGCAAATCCGGTCATGCAATACGTAGAATCTGGTCATCGTGAGTTTTACACTATCGAATACGAGGCCGAGAATTGAAGCACTCCCAATAAATTGGGGGGGAGGAAATGGATAGAGGTCAATATAAGACACCTCCCCCCCATCAGTATTCAGGACTCAACCTAATTCACACCGATGATCCTGTTGGGCCGTCCGCTCTGTGCAGTGCTCCGGAATGGAGCCACTCAACCTGCGGACGGCTTTTCTCGTTGGTTGATTTGTAAGATTCTCGGCGGATGTTCCATCAATATAGTATGCAGAAAATACAGCTGTTTGCCTTTCTGAATAAGCGGTGGTATTTCATATTGCTTGGGATGTTATTCGTCCTGGCGGGGTGTGCGCGCTCCCCGGAAATCCTCCAGGAAACCCAATCGCCTGTGGCTAGTCAAACCAGTGTGCCGCCTTCGGACCAGGAGCAGCGCACATCAGTGCCGGAGGAGAGGACTGCCAGGATCAGCCCACCAGAGAGCGTTCCACCAGTCGATAAGGCTATGCATATTGTCCCGCTTGAGGAAATCTATTTTGACACCTTCCAACCGGTGAACCGGGCTGTTCCGTTGACAGAAGTATCCGCAGAGTTGATCGAGCGCCTGCGCGATGCCATTCCCCCCATTCACAACCCGGTCTATGAAACGGCAGATCAGGCTGAATGGCTGGGTGAAGATGACATTGTGTTGGGCTACAATGCCGGCGGCAAGGCCTGGGCTTATCCAGTGAAGATCCTCAATTTCCATGAAATCGTCAATGATGTCCTCGATGGGGAACCGGTCCTGATTTCTTACTGCCCACTCTGTTACAGTGGCATTGTATTCAGCCGCATTGTGGGAGACCAGGAGTTGATTTTTGGTAACACGAGTGCGTTGTACGAATCGGATATGGTCATGCTGGACTATGAAACCGGCAGCTACTGGTGGCAGGTAGCCGGCCAGGCGATCGTCGGGGAGTTGGTTGGGGAGAGGCTGGAGGTTCTGCCAAGCAGGATGAGCACTTGGGCAGAGTGGCGCCAGTCTCACCCGCATACGCTGGTACTCTCTAGGGAGACCGGGTTCAGCAGGAACTACGAACAGGACCCTTTTCTGGGCATTGCAGATTTTATCAACCAGGGTCGTTTTTCTTTTCCAGTGAGCCCTGATGTGCTGGATGATCGCCTCCGGCCGGGAGATAAAGTCATCTCGATCCAACTTGGCGGGGGGACACGCGCCTACCTTCTTGATCCTGAGGCTGCCAGGCTGTACCAGGATGAGCTGGACGGGGAGAGATTGGTGGTTTTTTCATCCCCGGATGGTCCCTCAGGGTCTGCCTATCTCGCCGACCTGGATGGTGTTGAGCATCTTTTTATACTGGAAGGTGGCCAATTTCAGGACGAGGCGACCGGCTCCCTCTGGGACCTCTCCGGCCGGGCGATTGCAGGGCCACTAGCGGGAGCCCAGCTGGAGGCCATTCCCGCGAAAGTGAGTTTCTGGTTTGCGATCGTCGCCGCTGAGCCGGGGATTGAGCTGCATGGCAGATAAGCACTTTCGCCCGCCGATCGTCAGATCTGAAGGTGAAGGCGGAAACTTTATCTGCAATCTGTCTGATAGAGACGCCAAGTCCTTATATGCTTGAATTGCTGCAACTTTTGCCGGTTTTGGTAGAGCTCTAACTTTGTTTTTTCCCTCCATACCTTGTACTTCAATAATATGAACTAATCAGAGATAAAAATAAACTGTTGATTAGCCCACGAACCTGCTTTAGTTCACAAGTAGACCTATAATAATAAAGAGTATGAGGGAAAGAAAGGTGTATAGAAAAGGCGTTTTGTTACTTGGTGGTTTAATTACTGCCGGATTAATTCTTGCTGCTTGCGAAGTTAATTCTCCTGTAAATATCCTTCAAGATACATCTGTTCCTTTGGAAGTAGAACCGACAAGTACGAGCATTGCCACAGAAGAACTTATAGAAAATGCAATTCCTGATGAAGTGGGGAACAAATATTTCCAACTGAAACATATAGAAGCGATAATAGAAGGTCCTGACAACCCAACTTCATTGAGAAAAGTTGTTTAGAGTTTTTTTTTAAACCAATCAATTCCGATGTATACTTGGTTCTAGATCTCCTTACCCATTAGCCTGAGTCTCTATGAACCCACCCTCAGATCACCTCGTGTCTGTTACGGCTTTCGAAGGTCAGGGAGCTGATGGTCTTGATTTTTCAGGCGATAGCAGGGGCAGCTACAGCAGAGAAAGCAAATGCATTGAACGCGGGTGATTTAGCAACGGCACAAGCCGAAGCAACCCAGTAAAACCAGGGAATTTCTGTAACCCAGACCGCCCAGCTCGCCGATCGAGATGTGACAAAGCTGGCGACTGCCGCCGTTGCCGCGCCGTTTATTGCTGTATTGCCTACCTATGGTCTAGATGCTTCCAGTTGAAAAGTTGGCTGGATTCATGACTCTCTTACTTTGGAGGTCTCCGGCTCCCAGCAGATGGCTTATGAGAATGATTATATGAATATCACGGCGAAGAATTTCGTCCTAGCAGCGGATCTGACCTGGGATACACAGTATGGCGACTCGGGATGTGGTTTCATGTTCCGTTCGAATGGCGATAAACAAAAACCAGATTAATACATGCTGGTCGCTACGCGTTTTGCCAATGGGAGGGTAGTTTTTATGGCTCTTGCAGATGGTGAGCTAGCAAATTTACGTCACTTTTGTCCGAAGGAAGCAGATCGTTCTTTCCAATGACAGAATGGCACCACCAACCGGATTGCGATCGTGGCACGCGATAACCTGATCGAAATTTATACCAACCTGGAGAAGAATGGAGAAATCGACACCACCCAACCCCCCAAGCAGCCTATCCTGCCGACCAAGCCAGCTCCACCTATCGAAAAAATGGACAAAGCTGCTCAGAAATCTTATGAAGATCAATTAGAGGAGTATGAAAATATAGTACAGCAATCTCAAGAGAAAATCCAGATTGCAAAAACGAATTTCCAGGAAGGAAAATCAGTATTTACGGATGGATTTTTATCCATGCTTGGTCTCACGCAAGGTGGTCGGACAATGTGTCAGTTTGATAAAGCTTGGTTATGGTTGCCGAGTTTTGATCGGAGGTTATGAATGAATAGCACAAACTTAGTTGGCAAAACCTTGGGAGGAAGGTATCAAATCCAATCCCTGATTGGTCTAGGGGGCATGGCATCTGTTTACAAAGCTTATGACCCGAACCTACACCGTCCAGTGGCTATCAAGGTTATTCATCCACATCTATCCAATAACCCGGATTTCTTCCGTCGCTTTGAAGAAGAAGCAACCGCAGTCGCTCAATTTCGGGATCCAAACATCGTCCAGATGTACGATTTTATCCACGACGAGGATCTGTATTACATGGTGATGGAGTTTGTGATGGGTGAGACCCTCCAAACTCGGTTAAAACGGCTCAATACGTCCAAGCGCCGACTGGGTATCAAAGAAGCGATTGCCTTCACAGCCGAAATTTGTGATGCTGCATTTTATGCCCACCAGCGGGGGATTATCCATCGTGACATTAAGCCAGCCAATATCATGATGGATGTACATGGCAGAGCCATCTTGATGGATTTTGGCATCGCTCGGATGGTTGACGCTTCTCAACACACTGCCACGGGCACCGTGTTGGGAACTGCGATGTATATGTCTCCCGAGCAAATTCAAGGACTTCAGATCGATGCCAGGGCTGACATCTACTCGATCGGGATCACACTCTTTGAGATGTTGAGCGGGAAACCACCCTTCGAAGCCGATTCTGCGATGACCCTGATGATGATGCATTTGCATGATCCAGTGCCTGATCTCCAAGAATTGCATCCCGGTACCCCACCTGATCTGATGGCGATCACCAATAAAGCCCTGGCAAAAAACCGCGACGAACGATATCAATCTGCGAGTGAAATGGCTGATGCACTGCGCAAATTGCCGGTTCAACTCCAGCAGACTCCGCTGGATGTTTCTTCGCCGCCTCAACCATCTCCTGAGGAAACCTTCATTGAAGCTGCGATAGTAGAAGATACGGGTGGGACCATCATCGAAACTACTGGACCGGTCATCCCAGCAGAAGAACCTTCAAAAAAAGTGACTCCCGCGGTCAAGCCACCTCCGGCACAACCACAATACCAGCCAACTCTGGTAGAACAAGCTGTCCAACCAGTCCAACAGACCACCACACCCGCAGCGGAAGCCTTTCCGGAAAGAATGCCCGTAGAGGGTAAGAAAAGTAAAGCCCGGATACCGATCCTGTTGGTGGTGTTGTTGCTTATTTTGGGTGGGGGAGGTTACTTCGCCTACACAAATCTCTTCGCGGGTGGTGGTATAAATTCACCCCTACCTTCTCCAACAGCTGAAACCGGAGCGCTGTTACCAATAACCAATTCGCTTGAAGATACTTTGGAGGTGACTCCCGCTTTGCAGCCAAAAGCGACCGAAACAGAATTGCCCCTCCCAACCCAAACGGAGGCGCCCACTGCCACGCCTGCTCCGGTCGTGATCGGTGGAGCAGATAAGATCGCCTTTCTATCGGGGAAGAATGTTTGGGCAGCCAACCTGGATGGTACCGAGCTGATCCAACTTACGCAGAACAACTCGGAAAAGACCTATCTGCGCTGGCTGCCAGATGGACAGGGATTATCTTATATCAGTGGGAAATGTATCGAATCGGTCTCGCTCTCGGGTGAAATTTCACAAATCACCTGCTTCAATAACGCCGATAAATTAGAAGGCTTTGAAGTCTCGCCGGATGGCAAGCAAGTGGTCATCGGTCTGGATAGCCAGGTTTATCTGGTGCCATTTGACCTGGGAAACCTGGCTAATGCCAATTCGCACGGTAGTTTATCTGCTCTGGCAACCTGTGCAAATTTGGCGCCTTACACACGCAACAGCGCCCGGTACGTACGTTGGTCCAAGGACAGCAAGCGGTGGGCAGTAATGGTCCAGGTCCCTTACAAAGGTCTCCGCGCCGATGTTGTGGCTGTCTTCCCGGTTGATACATGTTTTCCGGACGGCTATGCATCCTTCGAAGTTCAATTCCCCCCACCTCATTTCGTCTATCCGGGCTACGATAATAATCCATCCATCCAGGACCTGGGCTTTGACGGCAACTCCTTGTTTGCCCTGCATGGGTTCACCCGCAATGATGGTTTTGGTGATCTCCATCTCTTCAATATGGATTCTTTCAAATTTAGTGAAAATGTAAACCCGATCAACAATACCTGCTGCTACCGTGATGCGGAGTTTAGTCCAGATGGAAGCTACCTGGTGTTTGCATACCAGGATATTGGCCTCGGGCAAGCCAGCACAACCAAGCTGTATTACATCCCATTTGGAAGTATTGGCACAGGCGAGAGATATGAACCGCTACCGCTACCTGAGATTACCGATCCGAAGGAACAACCGCAACCGGTGTTAAGACCTGTGAATCAGTAAAGATGGCCGGTCACCACACGCATCATCTTAATTTCACCCTTCAGGTCTTTCGCTTCTTCAAGATCCAAAACTTGCCCCATCAGAAAATGTTTATCTCTGGTTAGACTATGGATTAGTACATTTCCCAATTGGATCTTCAACGAGCAATAGCATATTTCTGGGATAAAAAATTGGGAGGCAATATCCAAGTATGAACGGGGAACAGGTCGCCTTTCGATCTTCATATTCCGGTGCAGTCCCGGTGCAACCGGAGTACCAAAACATGGAAAATATGGACACAGTGGACAAAACTACCCCCAGATATGTGACTAGACGGCCTTTTCTGTCTAAATGCTACATATAGCCGAATTTAGCGGGTTTGTCAGGTCAGCATAAGTAGCGACTAAACACTGCAAAGTACCTTCGGCATCCCGATGAAGGC
>SDBU01003058.1_pt1 | contig 21583 bp, 24 predicted proteins | sample 2277071 | NCBI WGS metagenome assembly SDBU01 (sample SAMN10397929, study PRJNA504765) | marine sediment metagenome | isolation source: marine sediment core GS08_GC12, 126 cmbsf | place: Arctic Ocean: Gakkel Ridge, Loki's castle | collected 2008
GGTAGAATTGTTGCCACCGTACTGAGGATGCTAATTAGGCAAATAAGACCGGGAATGAAAACCAAGGAGTTAGATATTATCGCCATTAGAGAGCTAAAAAGGCTAGAAGCTAAACCTTCGTTTAAGGGTTACCGGGGATTTCCAGCTAACCTTTGTGTGTCAGTAAATGATGAGCTAGTGCATGGTATCCCGGGAAAGCGCACTCTAAGCGAGGGTGATATTGTATCCCTTGACTTAGGCGCTATCTTCAGGGGCTTTCAGGGTGATGCTGCGGTGACAGTAGGTGTAGGAGAAATTAGCTCACAGGCTAAACAGCTTATAGAAACTGCTGAAGGTGCCCTAAAGGCTGGCATCGCCGCCGCCTATCCTAAGGCAAGATTGGGCGATATCTCAGCCGCCATTCAGAACTATGCTGAGTTAAGGAGCTATTCGGTAGTGCGTGAGTATACCGGGCACGGTATTGGTCGGGAGATGCACGAAGAACCTCAGATACCTAACTTTGGTCTGCCCGGAACTGGTCCAAGGCTAGAAAGGGGTATGACCCTTGCCCTTGAACCTATGGTAAATGTGGGCGACTGGCATACTCGGCTTGGTGACGACCACTGGACGGTGCTTACCGCCGATGGTAGCCTTTCGGCACACTTTGAACACACCATCGCCATTACTGATACCGAACCCGAGGTACTTACCGCCATATAGGGAAGGAGTTTATGCCCAAGAAAGAGGCTATTGAGGTTGAGGGGACGGTAACCGAGCCGCTGCCTAATGCTATGTTTCGTGTTGAGCTACCTAACGGACATAAGGTGCTGGCTCACATTTCAGGTAAGATTAGAATGCACTATATTAAAATCTTGCCCGGTGACAAGGTGCTAATAGAGCTTTCGCCTTATGACCTTAGTCGAGGCAGGATTACCTATCGGTTTAAGTAGAGCGAGGACTTAATTATGAAAGTTAAAGCTTCAGTTAAGGTAAGATGTGAAAAGTGCAAGGTGGTGAAGCGGCGTGGGGTGGTCAGGATTATTTGTTCCAACCCAAGGCACAAGCAGCGGCAGGGCTAAGGGAGAAGGAGGCAGTAGATGGCACGTATTGCCGGGGTAGATATACCTAAAAATAAACAAATTTGGATTTCACTCCAGTATATCTATGGCATTGGTCCTTCCTTAAGCCAGAGGATTCTGGCTCAGACTGGTGTCAGTCCTGATAACAAGGTGAGTAACCTTACCGATGAGGAGATTAATCGTCTCCGAGAGGTTATTGACCGGGAGCATAAGGTTGAGGGTGAGCTTAGAAAAGAGGTTAACCTTAACATCAAGCGTCTTATTGAGATAGGTAGCTATCGGGGTAGCAGACACCGTCACGGCTTGCCGGTTAGAGGGCAACGAACCCGAACCAATGCCCGGGCTAAGCGCGGTCCTCCTAAGACAGTAGCCGGAAGAGGCCAGAGACGCGGTATGTCCAAGAAGTAACTAAAATAGGAGGCCACAATGCCAAAGAAGCGAACTAGAGTAAGACGGCGGGAACGCAAGTCTATTCCGGCAGGGAGAGCCTATATCCACTCCACCTTTAATAACATCATAATAACTCTCACCGACCCTCAGGGGAATGTTATTGCTTGGGGAAGCTCGGGGACAGCCGGCTTTAAAGGCTCGCGTAAAGGCACCCCCTATGCCGCTCAACTGGCCGCCCGTGATGCCGTCCGCAAAGCTATGGAGCATGGCTTACGCCAAGTAGAAGTCTACGTCAAAGGTCCAGGCAGCGGGCGTGAGGCAGCTATTCGCTCCCTTCAGAGTTCAGGGCTTTACATTACCGGCATCACGGATGTGACGCCTATTCCACATAATGGTTGTCGCCCACCTAAAAGAAGGCGGGTGTAGAGGACAGAGAAATGGCAAGATATACCGGAGCAGTTTGCCGACTATGTCGCCGTAGTGGCGAGAAGTTGATGCTTAAAGGTGATAGGTGCCTTACCCCTAGATGCGCCATGGACAGGCGGGGGAAGCCCCCGGGACAGCAGTACGCTCGGCGTCGCAAGATTTCTGACCGTGGTCTTCAACTCAAGGAAAAACAAAAGGCCCGTCATACCTACGGAATCCTGGAAAGACAGTTTAGGCGGCTTTTTGAAGCAGCGGAGAGACAATCGGGTATCACCGGGGAAAACCTACTAGTGCTGCTGGAGAGGCGACTTGATAATGTCGTCTATCGTTTAGGCTTCGCTGACTCCCGGGCTCAGGCTCGTCAACTGGTTCAACACGGGCATATTATGCTCAATGGGCGTAAGACTGATATACCCTCCTGCCTGGTGAAAGAAGGCGACACCATTAGCTGGAAAGAGGCAAGCACCAAAACCGAGTATTATAAACAACTGCTTCAGAGTATTAAGGGTAAATCTGCTTTGAACTGGTTGAGCCTGAACAAAGAGGACCTGGTTGGTCAACTTTTGTCCCTGCCTACTCCTGATGATATTGACGCTAAATTTGATGGAAAGACTATAGTTGAGTATTACTCAAGATAAGTTAATCGATGTGGAGGTTGCACCTTGTCTTATCTAGCCATACCCAGCATTAAGTGCGTTGACAGTAGAGATAACTTTGGACGCTTTCTGGCTGAGCCGCTGGAAAAGGGGTTTGGGTTTACCCTGGGTAATGCCCTGCGGCGAGTGCTGCTCGGCTATCTCACCGGGGCTGCAGTAACCCGGGTCAAGATTGAGGGAATTCAACACGAATTCTCTACTATCCCTTATGTAAAGGAAGATACCATTGAGTTTTTACTTAATGTTAAAGCACTGAGGTTAAAATCCCTTACTGGACGACCAGGTAAGCTAACACTGGAGGTAGAAGGAGAAGGACGAGTCTGTGCTGCTGACATTAAACCCTCGGCCGACTTTGAAATTGTTAACCCTGAGCTTTATCTAGCTACCCTGGATTCGCTTGAAGCTAGACTTTATGTTGAGTTTGACGTTGAACTGGCTGAAGGCTATAGACAGGCTGAGTCAAGTGATAACCTGCCGGTAGGCACAATTCCAATAGATGCCATCTTTACTCCAACACGCAGGGTTAACTTTACCATTGAGCCAATTCATGTTGGGCTAGAGACCAGCCACGAGCGGTTGTGGCTGGAGGTATGGACAGACGGCACTATATCACCAACCGACGCAATTAGCCACGGCGCTGACATCCTAGTCGAGCAGCTATCTCCGTTTGTTAATTATGCCAAGATTTCCGAGCTAGAGTTAGAGAAGGAATCCATTCGCTTATCTATTCCTGATGAGAAATACAATATGTCTGTGGAGCAACTGGACTTATCAGCCCGTGCCCTGAATTGCTTAAGGCGCAGCGGCATTACTACCGTGGGAGAACTTATAGGCAAGGGTGAGAAGGAGTTGATGGCGCTACACAATTTTGGGGTCAAGTCTAAACAAGAGATTGAGGAGCGTCTCAACGCATTAGAACTGTCGCTTACTCCTCAGGTCACAGAGGAGACAGAGCATGAGGCATAAAGTAGCCGGTAGGAAGTTGGGCAGGAGTTCAGCTCACCGCCGGGCGATGTATCGTAACCTGGTAACTGACCTCCTAGGCTATGGGAAGATTACTACTACCGAGGCTAAGGCTAAGGAAGTGCGCTCCCTGGCCGAGAAAATGATTACGCTGGGTAAGAAGGGGGGGCTTCCCTGCCGTCGCCAGGCTCTGGCGTTTATCTTCGACAAAAAAGTAACCGACAAGGTATTTACTGAGCTTGCCCCAAGGTATGCTGAGCGCCCGGGTGGATATACCCGTATCATTAAGCTGGGACCTAGATTGGGTGATGGGGCAGCTATGGTTCGACTTGAGTTAGTAGAATAAAGGAAGGTTGTCAGCTTGGCAAAAACCACTAAGATTGTGTTGATTACAGAATACAATGGTGCACACTACCATGGTTCCCAGTTGCAGGCTAACCTACCCACCATTCAAGGGGAGCTGGAGACGGCACTGCGGAAGCTTACTGGAGACAGAACCAGGGTGATTGCCGCCAGCCGAACTGATACTGGCGTCCATGCTAAGGGACAAGTCGTTAGCTTCAGAACTAAGTCGACTCTCCCTTCCCAGACCTTTATTAATGGGCTAAACTACTATTTGCCCAAGGATATTGCCGTCAAGGCGGCATATAGGGTGGAAGATTCTTTTAATGTTCGGCGTGATGCACTTAGCCGGGAATATAACTACTATATATTAAATAGCCCGACCCGGTCTCCAACCCGAGACGGCTTTTCTTACCTTGTCGCTGGACATCTAGATATTGAAGCTATGAATAAGGCATGTCAGGCTCTTGTTGGCGAGCATGACTTTGCCTCATTCGCTACCTCTATCGGGGGTAGGACAAGGAATACACTGCGGACTGTTTACCAAGCCGAGGTGGAGACGGATGGTGAGCTAGCCATTTTTAACATGGTGGCTAACTCCTTCCTGCCTCACCAGATACGCAATACAATAGGCACCCTGATCAGGGTTGGCTTAGGTAAAATGAGTGTTGATAAATTTTATAGTATAATTGAGGCAAAGAAACGGGGACTGGCTGGGCCAACAGCTCCTGCCTGTGGGCTGTGCCTTTTGCGGATAAATTATTCAACACCCTTCCGGGAAGAGGTATAATGAAAACCTATAGCACTAAGCCATCTGATATTAAGCGCGAATGGCATGTTTTTGATGCCTCGGATAAAGTCTTAGGCAGGCTAGCCACTCAGGTAGCCAGCTTACTTATGGGTAAGCACAAGCCAACCTTCTGCCGTAATCTGGATACGGGCGATTTTGTCATTGTTATCAACGCTGATAAGGTTCGCGTTACCGGCAATAAAGCTAAGCAGAAGCTCTACTACAGACACTCAGGATACCCTGGAGGACTCAAAAGTATCAGCTTAGACAAAATGATGCAGACTAATCCAACCCGGGTGATTCAGCATGCTGTCAAGGGCATGTTACCTCACAATCGCCTGGGTGCCAGGATGCTGAAAAAACTCAAGGTCTATGTGGGCGATACTCATCCTCACCTGTCTCAGACGAAGGCTGCTCCGTTGGAAGAGTAAAGAAAGGTATCAAGGTTTATGGAAAATCAAACTTACTTCTATGGCACAGGCAGGCGCAAGGCAGCGGTAGCTCAGGTAAGGCTGTTACCGGGCAATGGTGCCATTATCATAAATGGTACTCCCTATGAAGAGTTATTCCCGCGTCTTGAGCACCGCCGAAGAATAATGCAACCTCTCCTGGTCACCGAGAGTGCCGACAAGTACAATGCTATGGTCAAGGTAGCCGGGGGTGGCATCTCAGGACAAGGCGGGGCTATTGCCCATGGTATTGCCCGAGCCCTGGTAAGAGCCGATGAAAGCCTTAAGCCCATCCTGCGCCGTTACCGACTGCTTACCCGGGACTCCCGGGTTAAAGAGAGAAAGAAGGTCGGTCTAAAGCGGGCTCGGAAGGCACCACAATATACCAAGCGGTAAGAGCCTCAGGGACAGGCGCACCTTTGCCCATGTGGCAGTCTATTCATATTAATCCCACTAGAGGGCACTAACTTGTTTGATTCAGTTACCAAAATAGAGCGGGCACTGAAGCGCAGTCGTGATACCTGGTTTACCCGAATAATGCACCTGTTTGACCGCCCAACTATAGATGAAGGGATATGGACAGAACTGGAGGAGCTACTTATTTCTGCCGATGTTGGGGTTAATACCACTCAAAAGCTCGTTGAAAAAGTAAGCCAACAAGTGAAGGGGGAAAAGATTAGCCAGAGCACACCAGTGCTAGCTGCTTTGAAGGCGGAAATGGTCAATATCCTTGATATTCCCCCTAATAATCTCCCACCAGATACGATATCGGTGCCCAAAGTTATTCTGGTAGTGGGTGTCAATGGCTGTGGTAAGACTACATCTATTGCCAAGCTTGCCTATAGGTCAAAACGTGAGGGTAAAAAAGTTATACTGGCTGCGGCTGATACCTTCAGAGCAGCGGCTATTGACCAGCTCAAGCGCCTGGGTGAAATGGCTGGGGTGGATGTTATTGCTCATCAGCCTGGTGCTGACCCAGGGGCAGTGGTCTTTGACGCCTTACAAGCCGCCCGAAGTCGGCAGGCCCAGGAGGTAGTTATTGACACTGCCGGCAGACTCCATACCAAGTTTAACCTGATGGAGGAGCTTAAAAAGATTAAGCGGGTAGCTGCCAAGGCTGACGCTACCGCACCACATGAGGTAATCCTGGTGCTTGATGCTACCACTGGTCAGAATAGCTTAACCCAGGCCAGATATTTCACTGAGGCAGTAGGGGTAACCGGCATTTTCTTAGCTAAGCTGGATGGCACAGCTAAGGGTGGCATAGTGCTAGCTATCTGTGATGAATTAAAAATACCAATCCAGTTCATTGGTGTTGGTGACAGGCTGGAGGACATAGCTCCCTTTGATGCCGACACCTTCATCGAGGCACTGTGCTCATAAATTGGAGGAATATTGATTACTATAAGTATAGACCCTATAGCCTTCCTAAATGTCAGGTGGTATGGCATTATGGTTGCCCTGGCTATCGTGGCGATAGTGTTATGGGTACTGCGAGAGGTAAGGAGAGGGGCTAATCTTTCTTACGATACTATAATTACCGCAACCTTAATAGGTGTTCCATCCGGGGTAGTTATATCAAAGCTGCTCCATGTCATAGATAGATGGGGTTATTATAGCCAGAACCCCGGGCAGATACTCGGCGCCGCCGGTCTAACGATATATGGTGCCGTTTTGGGCGCTGCCCTGGGCATCTGGATTTATAGCAAGATAGGCAATTTCCGGTTTGGTTACTTTGCCGACTTAACAGCACCGGGTATCATATTGGCTCAGGCGATAGGCAGGGTCGGCTGCACCATAAATGGCTGCTGCTATGGCACACCCACTTCCCTACCCTGGGGCGTAGTTTATACTCATCTTGATAGCTATGCCCCTCTCGGGGTAGCCCTTCACCCTACGCAACCTTACGAGATTATATATAATCTCATAGTTTTCGCCGTGCTACTCAAATTGAGGGGACGATTCAAGCCTGATGGCTCACTATTTCTCATCTATCTCAGTCTATACTCACTATGGCGGGTTGGCATCGATTTCCTGCGGGAGGGGACATCCTTCCTCTTCGGCTTGCATCAGGCTCAGGTGATAGGCTTGATAGTATTAGCCATAGCTATCCCCTTGCTAGCCTATCGGACACGGTGGGTAAAGGCAGAGAGCAATGCTGAATAAAACGTAGAACTCTGGTTAAGACTGCGAGTTAGTATCTCTGATAGAGTAATTTTTCAGGAGGCAATTGAATAGTGAATAGTAATGATTTTGATAAGTTCAAAGGTTCATCAGATTATGTCACCTCCGAGCCTTTGAGGAATGCAGTTAATGTAAGCATCGCCCTAGGAAGACCCCTGCTAATCCGGGGAGAGCCGGGGACAGGTAAGACCCTGCTTGCTCACAGTATCACTCGCGGGCTGGGGAAAAGGCTGATTATTTGGAACATAAAATCAACCACCAAAGCTCAAGAGGGACTCTATATATACGATACTGTACAAAGGCTTAACGATAGTCGCTTTGGCGATAAGAATGTTTCCGATATCAAGCAGTATATAAAGCTGGGCAAATTGGGACAAGCCTTTGCTTCTCCCGAACAACTGGTGCTTCTCATCGACGAGGTAGACAAGGCTGACATTGAGTTTCCCAATGACCTTCTCAACGAACTGGATGAAATGAGCTTCTACATCCCTGAGACCAATGAGACCATCAGTGCCGTTCACCGACCGATAACAGTCATTACCAGCAATGCTGAGAAAGAGCTTCCCGATGCTTTCTTGCGTCGTTGTATATTCCACTTCATTGAATTCCCCGACCCTGAGCTGATGGAGGAAATCATCAAGGTGCACTTTCCTGATATTAAGAATAACCTGCTTCGTGAAGCCATGAGAACCTTCTACTCGCTGAGGGAGATTGATGAGTTCAGGAAAAAGCCATCAACCGCCGAACTAATAGACTGGCTCCAGGCTCTTATGGCTGGAGGTGTAGCCGATGAGAAGATATCATCAGAGATTCCCTTCATCGGCACTCTGCTGAAGAAGGAGACAGATTATAATCACTTTGTGAATACTTACATGACCAGAATTGGTGATAATTATATTATTAGGCGCAGATAGATATGTTCACTGATTTTTTCTACATCCTCAAGAAAAGAAGGGTGCCAGTTTCAATTACCGAGTGGATGACCCTCATGGAAGCTCTTGCCATGGGTTACATCTCTAATCTGGATGAATTCTATTACCTGGCTAGAGCAATATTGGTCAAGAGTGAAGCCTATTACGACCATTATGACGTTGCCTTTCAAGAGTATTTTAAGGGAATAGAAGCCCCAGCCGAGATTTCAGAACAGATATTGGAATGGCTTAAAGACCCTATTAACCGGATGACCCTTACCGAAGAGGAGCAAGCTCTCTTTGACAAGATGGATTTTGACGAGCTAATCAAGGAGTTTGAGAAGAGGCTTAAGGAGCAGACCGAGCAGCATGATGGGGGTGGTCATTGGATAGGCAGAGGGGGCACCTCTCCTTTTGGCCACTCCGGCTACCATCCTGCCGGCATCAGAATCGGTGGACAGTCAGGGGGCAGGCATGCCATACAAATTGCTCAGGAAAGAAGATTCCGAAACTACCGCAGCGACCTGACCCTTGATACCCGTCAGATTAAAATGGCGCTAAGGGGACTACGACAATTGAATCGGATCGGTCCAGAGGATGAGCTTGACTTAGAGGAAACTATCGATGCTACTTCCAAGAATGCTGGCGAGATTGAGTTAATATGGAGACGAAGCAGAAAGAATGCGGTCAAACTGCTACTGCTGATGGACGTGGGTGGGTCTATGGAACCCTTTGCTCTGCTGTGCAGTCAACTCTTCTCAGCCGCCAACTCGAGCAGTCATTTCAAGGATTTCCAATACTTCTATTTTCATAACTGCATATATGATAACCTCTACCAGGATATTGAGAGGCAAGAGGCAATAAGCACTGACCATCTGCTGCGCACCCTGGAGCCTGACTACAAGATGGTGCTGGTCGGGGATGCTAGAATGGGTCCCTATGAGCTAATGGAGAGGTACGGGGCAATCAATTACTACGAGCATAATGATACCCCGGGGATAGTCTGGCTTAAGCGAATTGCCGACCATTTTACCCACTGCGTCTGGTTAAATCCTGAGGTGCCACGCTTCTGGATTCACCCCACTGTCCAACTAATCGGGAAGCTCTTTCCCATGTTTGAACTTACCCTCGATGGTCTCGGTCAGGCAGTTAAAAAACTGGTTGTGAAGAAGTAAGCTCCTTCGCCTTTCAGAATAGCTAATACTCACTGTGGGAGGTTGGTATTGATTTTCTGCGGGACGAGACGCCATTCCTCTTCGACTTGCATCAGGCGCAAGTAATAGGCTTGATAGTGTTAGCCATAGCTATCCCCTTGCTGGCGTATCGGACACGGTGGATTAAAGCGGAGAACTCAGAGTCTGGCTCTATTCATCCAATGACATAACACATCAATACATTCTAGTGACATATATAGGCCAGGTACTCCCAGCCTATATATGTCCTTTAAGGTCAAGCTAGCGTTCTCCGCTCAGTCTGACCTTATTGTAGCACTCACTACAATACACCGGTCTACCCTCTCGGGGCTGGAACGGTACTTCGGTTTCCTTACCACACTGGGCGCATACGGCAGGGAACATTTGGCGTCGGGACCTGTAGCCGCTATCATTTCCGTAGCGCTCTGTCTTCCTTGCTTGGCGGCATGCGGGACAGCGCTTGGGCTCGTTAGTATAGCCTTTAGACTGGAAGAACTCTTGTTCCTCAGCACTGAAAGTAAAGGTAGCCCCGCAATCGGAACACTGGAGGGATTTATCCTCAAAACTCATTGGATGACCTCCTCTCTTCTAAATAGTTGGTTGCAGTTACGGTCATCCAGGGCTCAAGTAAATATTATGAAGTAATCTAACTAAGTATGTGATAACCTAAACTAAAAACCACCGTAGATATTATATACCAAAACGCTTCCATTTGCAAACGCCAGTACAAGCTTCCGAGTAAGAAACATTGCCATGACCAAATCCGAGGAGCTTTGGTTTGCTTAACACCAACGACATGACTTATTGCTTACTGCAGCACGATATGTCTTTTTGTTACCTAAGTAGGAACATTATGACGGAGTGTGTCTCCCGTGGCTCAGCCAGTCGGCGCAAAATCCAGGATATTAAGCCTGAGCTTTTCCTGCCCACGCCATCGGTCAACTTCCAGGTTATACACAATATCAAGGGATGAGGATACCTCAGCCAGATAGTTACCTAACCTGAAACCTACCCCGTCCCATACCGTACCACCCTGTTGTAGCTTCAGCCTCAGGTGTTCGCCATTACCACCCATAGTGCTGCACTCAACAACCTTGACCATGCGGCTGAGGAAAGTGGGCTGTGGATTACCACGACCAAAGGGAGCCAGTCGCTGAATGGTGGGGAAAGTATCCCCGCTGAGGTCAGGTAGGCTAACCTCGGCATCAATATCAAGGTGAGGGCAAAGGTCAACCCCGTCCAGCTGGGTAGTGGCTAACTGAAGAAGCATTTGCTGAAGGCGAGGCAGATTCCTGGTGGGTAGACTAAAACCGGCTGCCTGTGAGTGTCCACCAAACTGGGATAGGAGGCGACTACACTGGTTTAGGGCAAGAATAATATTAAACTCAGGAATACTGCGGCAACTACCGCTACTTACCTCCTCACCGATTTTGATAACAATTGCCGGGCGGTAGAATTCCTCGGATAGTCTACTGGCTACCAGCCCGGCAATCCCAACGGGATAATCCTTATCGCTGGCTACCAAAATCGGCAAGACTCCCTGAGCTAATATTTGCTCTCTGGCTTTAGCCAAGACCTTATCGGTTAGCCGTCGCCGCTCAGTGTTTTTTTGTTCCAGCCATATTGATAACTCTTGTGCCTCCTGAGGCGAGTCTGTCATCAGCAGCTTATAGCTGGTCATAGCATGAGCCAGTCTGCCGGCAGCATTTAACCGCGGGGCTAAAACCCAAGAGATGCTTTCGGTGTCAAGACTACCAATGTCTAACCCAGCCTGGGTTACCATCTCCCTGATTCCGAGGCGGGGAGCAGCATTAATCAGCTCCAGCCCTTGCTTAACCAGGTATCGGTTCTCCCCCAACAGGGGCGCCATATCAGCTACAGTTCCCAGAGCTACCAGGTCGGTTAGTTCATCCAGCTGCTCCTCCTTACCAATACCCTGGAACAAAGCCTGAAGGAGCTTAAAGGCTACTCCAACACCGGTTAATTCCGAGAAGGGGTAGTTTGAATCAGTTCGCTTAGGATTAATAGTGGCAACGGCGGGTGGGATTACATCCGGAACGGTATGGTGGTCGGTGATGATTATGTCAAGTCCCATCCTTCGCGCCTGCTTAACCGGTGGCAGGTCACTAACCCCACAATCAACGGTGATAACCAGGCTAACGCCCTGTCGGTAAAGTTCCTCCAGCGCCGCCGTCTTAAGCCCATAGCCCTCAGTCAGGCGGTGCGGGATGTAGGGTATGGTCTTTGCGCCGAGGGCTGATAGCCCCTGAACCAAGAGAGCAGTCCCGGTAATGCCATCGACATCAAAGTCTCCGTAGATAGCAATGTTTTCCCCGGAAAGCAAGGCCTGGTAAATTCTGGCTACCGCCTGATGCATATCAGGCAACAGGAAGGGGTCACCCGCTAGGCTCTTATCACCAGTGATGAATAATTCCAACTGGGCTGGGTCAGCAAGACCACGATTGTACAGGAGCTGAGCTATTAATCGGGAAAAGCCTGCAGTGTTGACCAAGTATTGGTCAGGAGCCGGTGGCAAAAGGTTCCAACGATTACGGTTCAAATCTATGCCTCAGTATACTGTCGAAAGACAAGAACTGAGTTATGACCACCAAAGCCAAAGGAATTAGACAGAGCCGTGGTAACCTTGGCTCGGCGAGCTACATTAGGCACATAATCTAAATCACATTCAGGGTCGGGATGGGTAAGGTTTATCGTCGGTGGTATTATCCCGCGCTGGATAACCATAATACATATCGCTGCCTCAACAGCACCGGCACCACCAATGAGATGTCCCATCATAGACTTGGTGGAGCTTATCGGAATATGATAGGCATTGTCGCCAAATACACGCTTTATCGCCATAGTCTCCGTTTTATCGTTCAGTGGCGTAGACGTCCCATGAGCATTAATATAACCAATCTCGGTAGTAGCTAATCCGGCTTTATTCAGTGCTACCAGCATTGCCCTAGCCGCACCCTCTCCATTTTCATCTGGCTGGGTAACATGGTAGGCATCAGCACTGGCTCCATATGCCATAACTTCAGCCAGAATGTCAGCCCCTCGCTTTTGGGCATAGGCAAGGCTTTCCAAGATAAGGATGCCAGCTCCCTCACCAATGACAAAGCCATCACGTTCAGCATCAAAGGGGCGAGAGGCCAGTTGCGGCTCATTGTTTCTGGTTGAGATAGCTTTGAGGGCATTGAAAGCGGTAATACCTATTGGGTTGATTATTGCCTCACTGCCGCCGGCTATCACCGCCTGGGTATCACCTCGCTTAATGAGTTCATAAGCAACTCCTATAGCGTCTGAACCGCTGGAGCAAGCTGATGTAGTGCAGAGATTTGGTCCCTTCACTCCCAGTATAATGGATGCCTGGGCAGCAGCCATATCAGCTATCATCATTGGAGCCAGGAACGGGCTGACTCTATCTGGTCCCTTTTCTAATAGTAGTTTGGTCTGTTCAAATAGGGTAGTTAGACCGCCAATCCCACTGCCAATAATGACGCCAATCTTATGTTGGTTATCTGAATTAATCTGTATTCCCGCCTGCTCTACCGCCTGCAGACTGGCAGCCACCGCCAGTTGGGCAAAGCGGTCCATTCGGCGAGCTTCCTTACGGCTGACATAATCGGTAGGCTCAAACCCCTTTACCTCGCCAGCAAACTTGGTTTCAAGCGGCTCAGGGTCAAATAGGGTAATATAGTCAATGCCAGACTTACCGGCGATAAGACCTTCCCAGCTAGTGGCGATATCCCGACCAAGCGGGCACAGAATACCTATACCGGTAACCACAACTCTATTATTTGGATCGTTCATCAACCTCACCCCCGATAAGGGCTAGTTAAATATTTTTACCATAATTTCAGCTTATCTGCAAGAAGTTAGCGCCCCTTCCACTGCGGGGTTCTCTTTTGCAGATGGTCGAGACACAATATGACACAAACATTTCCCATTCTGCAGACCTATTGGTGCTGGGAGGGTAGGCGGGTAACAGCGAGCAGCACCGTCTTGGTTTGGGCAGCGCCTATGAACTGAAAAAAAACCTTGCCTTATGCCCGGGGATATTCAACAGTCCCTTGCTTGGTTCAAGGAGAAAACGAAGCAGGACGCAAAGCTAATCTTATTAAGTCCCAAGGAGGATTGCCTACTCAGGAAGCGTCTTGCAGCTCAAGGTTAGGCTCAAAGTCTTCCCTGGTTACCTTATGTGGTCGTGTGCAGTTTTCATTCACTCTTTGCGACCTTGTTCCAAGCTCTGGGCTAACCCAAGTAGGCTACTTGATATTCCCTTAAACTCCTTAGCAAGCTCTCTATAGCGAACAGCAAGTGCTCTAGTCTGTCCAGGAGGTATCACATCCATTGCCGCTCTCAACCTTTCAAGCTCTCTCGACCTGTCTTTTAAGTCATCAGCTAAAAAAGTTAGTAGTCGCAGCCCTAGTCTTGGTCTTGGATGAATCATTTTAACACCTTAGTCCCCAGGGTAGTGGGGCTTTTTCATTTTGTCCTCCAACCAACTTTACCTTGTCTCTAGCCTTATTTCATGTATCAAGGCTTAAGTTTAATTCTTCCCTAAGACTTTGTCAACAGCCCAAAACAGAGATAGACACGGTGGGGCGGAATGTGGTTAGCGCAGGGAAACGCTGAAAGTTTTTGTCTTTATTTTAATTCAAGGGTCTTACCTCATACGCCAAATTGGGCTTCTCTTTTCCAGAAAGGCGGTAACCCCTTCCTGACCATCATCTGTAGCTGACAGGATAGCCATCATCTCTGATAAATACTTTATCGCCTTGCCGTATTCCATGTCTGACATTGTGTAGAAGGCTTGCTTGCCCATCCGAATAGCCAGCTGGGACTTAGCCGTAATCTTCTGCGCCAGCTCCATGGTTGCCTTTTCCAGCTCATCCCTGGGAACAACCTCATTTACCAGTCCGACCCTGTAGGCTTCCTGGGCATCAATCAGGTCGCCAGTCAGTAGCATCTCCAGGCTCTTCTTCCTGCCTACACAGCGGGACAGTGGTGCTGATGGTCCCAAGCAGAAAAGCCCGACATTTATCGCCGTAGTGCCAAAGAAGGTATCATCGCTAGCCACGGCAAGGTCACAGGCAGCCACTAAACCGCACCCGCCAGCAGTAGCGTAGCCATGCACCTGAGCAATAACCGGTTTGGTCATGGTAGCGATGGTCATCACTAACCGGTCAAAGAGTTGGGGCTGGCTATGGTATTCCCAGACAGTCTTGCCAGAAAGCTCTTTAAGGTCCATGCCAGCACAAAAAACACGACCAGCCCCTTTAATAATTATGACATATACGCCGCTATCTGCTTCCAGCTCTACCAGAGCACTATTAATTTCCTCGGCTAGTTGCATATTCAGTATGTTGAGCACCTCGGGGCGATTAAGGGTAATGCTGCCTATGTGGTCTTTTCGCTCTATAATGACAGCCTGATAATCCATACTACCTCCTTAAATTCTAATTTGACCGGCTTAGAACATCAAAAGTATAATGCCCATGCAGTCGGACAGTCAATCTAAGAATGGGAGAGGTGAGGTTGGTAGGGTGAGTAAACAGACTGAAAGCATAAGGGTTGCCTTGGCTAGCCTGGGCTGTAAACTCAATCAAGCCGAGACAGAGCTTTTAGCCAAACAATTTGCTGAGGCAGGATACAGGCTGGTATCCCCGGCTGATGAGGCTGATATCTATATATTAAATACCTGCACGGTTACTCATATTGCCGACCGCAAGTCCCGCCACTGGCTCAGATTGGCACACCGGCAAAATCCTGATGCCCTGGTGGTCGCCACTGGTTGTTACGTTCAACGAGCCCCCAGGGAGATGGCTCAGATTGAAGGGGTTAGCCTTGTCGTGGACAATGATGACAAACCACGTCTGCTCCAGCTAGTAGAGGCATCAGGTATTACAAGTAATCCGACATCTAGTCTAGGAGACTCTGTCACCGGTTATCACCCCACTTTCAGGACTCGTGCCTTTATCAAGGTTCAGGATGGCTGCAACAGCTTTTGCTCCTACTGCATTGTGCCCGTAGTAAGGGGCAGGGAGAAAAGCCTGCCGGTTGACCAGGTTGTCGCCGAGGTCAGGCACCGGCTTGCTGATGGCTATAAAGAGGTGGTATTAACCGGCACCAAGATTGGCTCGTATAACTATGACAATGTTAACCTAAAGGGGCTGCTAGAGCGTATCCTGGCTGAGACTAATGTAACCAGGCTAAGGCTGTCCTCCCTCCAGCCCGAGGAAATCTCCCCTGAGTTTATCGGGCTATGGGGTGACCAGAGGCTATGCCGCCATTTTCACCTGTCTTTGCAGAGTGGCAGCGACGCTGTACTCAGCCGAATGAAGCGGCACTATTCAGTCAGCGACTATCAGCAAGCAGTATCCTTAATTCGGCATCTGGTGCCTGAGGTGGCTATCACCACCGATATTATTGTCGGCTTCCCCGGTGAGACTACTGAGGAGTTTGAGCAGAGCTATCAGCTTTGCCAACAGCTTGAATTCGCCCGGATTCATGTCTTCCCCTACTCACCACGCCGGGAAACCCAGGCGGCCCGGCTACCAAATCAGGTAGAGGATAAAATTAAAAAGCAGCGAAGCCAGAAGATGCTGGCTCTAGCTGAAGAAAGCGCTCAAAACTTCAGGCAGCGATTCATAGGTAAGACGATGCTGGTATTATGGGAGAAGCAGTCCGACGGTGTCTGGTCTGGTCTCACCGATAACTATATAAAGGTATATACTAAAAGCAACGAGGATTTAACCAATAAGCTCTTACCGGTAAAGCTGGTGGAAGTTAGGAAGGATGGGGTGTGGGGGGAGGTGGTGGGTGGATAGATGAAGTATGCTTAAACCAAGAGAGGGGATGAAATGGCTACTATACCGGATCTTATTCAAACAGTGTCGTCTGGAATGGTGCATCTAGTATTCCTACGGAATCGTGAGCGTGTGTCTTCTGGTTCAGGTTTTCTCTCTGGCAAGCGACTCCTCACAAATAGCCATGTCATTCGGTTCGGTAATTTTGACGCAGTTGCCATCCGATTCCATAACAGCGATACATTAGGTCTTTCTGATGCGATACGATTGTCTAGAGACGACTTTTTCTCAATGATAGTTAAGGAGTCGCCTGAGGATATAGAAGATTATACCGTGCTACGAGCAGATGAACCTGAATTTGCTGGACGTTATGATTTCGCATTAGGCTCAGACGAAGATGTCGTTCTTGGTCAGCAAGTCCTCTTTCTGGGATTTCCATTTGACTCCTTGCATTTAACAGCCCATGTGGGCTATGTTTCGTCTAAGCACCAAACCAAGGGCATAAATGTGATCCAGATTGACGGAAGTATCAACGGTGGTTTCTCTGGCAGCCCGTTGTTAACTATTGAGTCCAATAGAGTAGCTGGCATCGTGACACGTAAGGCGACTGGTCTTGAGAAGCAGTTTAGCGATCTCATAGAAGCTCTTAGAAGTAATCAGCAGGTTCTACAAAAGCTTAAGGGGGGAGTCTTTCTGAGTGGTCTAGACCCAATAGAGGCCCTTCGTGCCAGTCAAGCTGCCATGGAACGAATTGCACTTAATATTGAGCGATCCGCTAATGTTGGAATTGGGTATGCGTATTCTGCTGAGTATGTGGTGCGATCTGGTGCTGTTCAGTAGACATACACCACCCATGCCTCACTCCGCCTCTTCGGCCTCCTTCAGCACCTCTTTGATAGATTGGGTCGGCATCAGGAAGCTTTCCTCTGAGACATCAGCTAGCTTAATTACCCCCAGATTTTCCAGCAGAGCGTAGAAGTTGATTGCCCAGCCAATGCCGAATACCTCAGGAGTAAAAACTCGCCTCTCATAGGGATTCCAGTAAGCTTCTTTGAGCCTTTCAATGGTTGGTATCCGAAAATCGTAGGGGAAAATACCAGCTACCTTGCCGTGCCACTTTCTCTCTTCTTCTGGTTTTTCCATCTCCTGGCATATCGCCGCCAGGGTAAGAGCAACCACAGTAACTTGAAGTATCCTGGTAAACCATTCCTTGTTCATGTCTACCCCCCCGTGTCCTTTTTCATATCTATCCCCAAAACCACCGAGATTTCAACCTGGCGCTGGGGTATGTCCCAGTAGGTTCTTAGTAGTTCGTCCTTATCGGGCAGGAGGCTAAAGCCGTGCTTTTGGTAGAGGTCAATTGCCCAATGAGCATCAGCCCATGTCCCGACCAGCAACCGGGAAGTGGTAACCAGACCCTTAAGGTGATTGATGAGCTGGCTGCCTATCCCCTGTTTCTGCCACCGGGGTAATACATAGGCATGGCGGACAAGGGTAACATCCTCAACCGGCTCAAACCCCATTACCCCAACCAGCTCCCCGTCTACCTCCCAGCCGAAGAAGGTCATGCGTTTCATCTCCCGCTCAAGCTCTTCCCTAGGCATATAGGGCTGGTGGTAACAATCTGTCGGTATAACGCCGTCATAGGCTTTAGCCGCCTCATTAATGATAAAGTATATCCGGTTTATATCACCAGGCTTACATTCACGAATCATAAGCCGATTAACCTTACTATGTTTGATTATACCACAAAGTGGGTACTTCTTTACCATGCCTGGTTGCCTTATAGAAGATGGTTTATCTATAATGGATGAGGTGAGTAACACTTCCAAATCTAAGGGAGTGAATGCGGACATCACCCACTCAACCCTGCCCCGAGCGATGGTCTAAGTGTATAATAGGCGCAGACGACTGGGGAGCCTGGGATAACTGAGAGGAGAGTAAAGAATGGCTTCTCTAGCTAAAAAGCAATACACCGCTCCCACGCTATGCGGGATGTGCGGCCGATACGCCATATGCGGTATGAACGTAACGGTTGAAGACGGCAAAATCGTGAAAGTGGAAGGCAGAGCTGAACACCCCCTAAGTAAGGGCTTCTTATGCCCCGTGGGACAGGCCAGCCTCGAGTACCATTACTCGCCAGAGCGTCTCACCTATCCCATGAAGAAAGAAGGCGGCGAATTTAAGAGGATTTCCTGGGATGAGGCCCTCGACCTCGTTTCTGAGGGATTGACAAAAGTCAAAAACAAATATGGAGCTGAATCCCTGGCTCTATACCTGGGGCAGGTGATGACGCCCATGGTAAAGCACGCCAAAAGGTTTTCCGACCTGTTCGGCACGCCAAACCTGACCACGGCGGCGAGTTTTTGCCAATGGAGTAGCATCATCGCCCACATCTTGACCTGTGGAGCCTATGCCTTCCCCGATGTAGCCAATAGTAAGGTAATCCTGACCTGGGGAAACAACCCCACTCACAGCAACCGATTGCTCGCCAGGAGTATTTTTCAAGCAGTAGAGCGAGGGGCGAAGCTCGTGGTCATTGACCCCAGGCAGACCGAGATAGCCAGGAAAGCTGACCTCCATGTCCCCATCAGACCAGCATCCGATGGTGCCCTTGCCCTGGGTCTGCTCAACGTGATGATATCCGAAGAGCTCTACGATAAGGATTTCGTTGCCAGACATACCATCGGATTTGACAGGCTGGAGGAGCGGGTTCAAAGTTACAACCCGGAGAAGGTAGCCGAGATAACCTGGGTTCCCGCCCAGACCATCAGACACATCGCCAGGCTCATTGGTGCCAATAGTCCTACTGCCATTGTGACAGGTATTTCACCAAATCATGCCACCAACGGCTGCCAAACCTTTCGCACCATTGCCAGCATAATAGCCATATCTGGTAACTTAGATGTCCCAGGAGGAAATGTCTTTGGCTACAGAGCACCCTTTAATAGCTACAGAGTCAAGAAAAAATCCCCCACAGTAAAAGGGGTTGGCGTAGAGGAACACCCTCTCTTTTTCCGGGTTCTAGCTGAAGCCCTGGCATCTTCGCTAGCGGAAGCACTGCTCACCGGGAAGCCTTATCCAATCAAAGCCATGATAATTCAGGGAGGAAACGCAGTTTCGAGCTGGCCAAACACTAACAAGACTATAGCAGCGCTAGAGGGGCTGGATTTTCTGGTGGTTATGGACACCTTTATGACAGAAACGGCTAAGTTAGCCGATGTGGTTCTGCCGGCGGCCAGCTTCTTCGAGCGTCCCGAATTTGTTGACTACGGTCAGATGGTGCCTCCTATGCCTATGCTTATCCTCCAAGATAAAGTTGTGGAACCGATGGGTGAGTGTTGGCCCGACTGGAAATTCTGGTTCGAGCTCGGGCGCAGGCTAGGTTATGGCGACTACTACCCGTGGAAAGATATCGAAGAGGCCATAAACTATGAGTTAGAGCCTGCGGGTGTCACCGTTCAGCAACTGAGGGATAACCCGGATGGGATTCGCTACGCGGAGACGGCGGCGAAGAAGTATGAAAAGGGAGGATTTAATACACCGTCGAAGAAGGTAGAGCTCTATTCAAAGAGGTTGGAGGAATCGGGTCACGACCCGCTGCCAACCTATACAGAATCTACAGAAACCCCGGTAGGCAGACCAGACCTTGTGAAGCAGTATCCGTTGCTGCTTACCACCGGGGCAAGATTGCCAGTATATCAACACTCCCAGTTTCGTCAATTACCCAGTTTGCGTAAGGTAGTTCCCGAACCGCGAGCCGAAATCCATCCAGAGACGGCCAAAGACCTAGGCATAAAAGACGGGGATATGATGCATATCGAGACGCTCAGGGGGGCTATCCAGATCAAAGCCACGGTGACCGATGGTATTCATCCCAAGCTAATCGAGGTCCCCCACGGATGGGCTGAACCTAACGCCAACTTGCTGACAGACGACAGCCAGGATTCAATCTCAGGTTTTCCACCCTATAGAGCTTCGTTGTGCAGGGCATCAAAGCTAATCTCACACCTGAGCTTCCAACAGTAGTAGCAGGTGGCTAAGCTTCGAACAAACTGCTTAAACCCTGGCTGGCTCAAGCAGAAAATGTCGGCAAAAGAGGATAATTCAGTGGCGCGCCTAGAGGGATTCGAACCCACGACCCTCGGTTCCGAAGACCGATGCTCTGTCCGCTGAGCTATAGGCGCACGCTCTATTTCGAAGCTAATTTAACCCCCGGGTGCTTAACATAACTGCGGTGTTTCCATTTTTGCTAACATTTTGCTAACCGACCGTTTCATTGACAGGTTCATTATACCTGGTGGTAAACGCCTCGTCAAAGCATTTGGCCGCTGCTTGTTGAAGCCCAGGGGCAATGTGGCTATAGGTATCAAGGGTTATCTGAATACTGGCGTGCCCTAACCTCTCCTGCACGATTTTAGGATGGACGCCCTGCTTTAGCATAAGTGAGGCGTGGCTGTGACGAGCGTCATGTAACCGAATACTCTTAAGTCCAGTGCGGCGCACCAGCTTAATCCAGGCATGGGTAACGCTATCGGGTAGTAATGGACTGCCGTCAAGGTGGCTGAAAACCAGGTCATCATCGGTTAGTGACATTCCCAGCATCGCCCGCTCTAGCTTTTGCTTCTCATAGTGCTCTTTGAGTACCAGGATGGCTGAAGGGGGTAACGCAACCGTACGCCTTCCCTTAGCCGTCTTGGGCGACCTGAAAACAACCCTGCCACCGCTCAAGCAATGCAGGCTGCGGCTTACGTAAACTTGGCTTAGTATGAAGTCTATGTCCTGCCAACGCAGGGCCAGCAATTCAGACCTTCGCATGCCAGTGAAAAAGGCGGTATAGAATAGCGCATAATAGGGCGTGTCTTTTGCAGCCTCAAGGAAATGGGTTATATCATCTTCCCCCCAGGTATGCATTTCTAGACGTTGCACACGGGGCGGGCTGACAGCATCAGCCACATTGCGGCTTAATAGTCCCCACTCTACCGCAGTTTGCAGGGCTTTGTGTAAGGCAGTATGGTGGTGTCTTACCGTCTGGCCACTCAAGCCGCCCGAACTATCACAGCGCCCGCTACTTAGCTTCTCCGAATAATACTTTTGAAGGTGCTCTGGTTTTAGCTGCATTAGTGTCATATTCCCCAGCGCGGGGATAAGGTGACGGCGTATGATATGCTCATAGCCTTCAGCCGTCCTAGGGGCAAGATCGGGCCAGGTTATTCTACCGGCAGCGGCTAAATCCTTTCACCGTGGTCCGTGACGGTAAAAGCGCCCTCGAAACCTTCTTGGTTAGTGTTAAGGAAAAGGGCGCCGTGACTGAATCCCATCGAGTGTATCAGGCCTGCCAGAAGCTGGCGGAGTTCTATGAGAAATCCAAGGCCGCCGGCATGATAAATGAAGACTTCTTCGATG
>SDBU01003059.1_pt1 | contig 21582 bp, 55 predicted proteins | sample 2277071 | NCBI WGS metagenome assembly SDBU01 (sample SAMN10397929, study PRJNA504765) | marine sediment metagenome | isolation source: marine sediment core GS08_GC12, 126 cmbsf | place: Arctic Ocean: Gakkel Ridge, Loki's castle | collected 2008
GACGTTGAAAGGCGAGGGGCAGTCGCAGATCCGCCAGAGACATACATTGAAGCATTGGTAAGGGTTTAGTTTTTTTTAATTGCTGACATAGGAGGGAAAATGTCATGGCAAAGGTAAAGTTGGACGCCTATCGGCGTATTGCGTTATTGGGGATTCTCCCCGAGGGTTCAGATATCTTTGGGGCGGTTATTGTTTGTGATATCAAGGAAAAGATTGAGCTCACTCAGAAATTAATCAAGGAGTGGGAATACGGTGTCGCCAAGGATGAGAATGGAAAAGTTCTCGGTGTTAAGTGGAACAAGAAGGGTGACAAATTCTTGGAGTTTGAATTCAGTACCCCAGAGATGATGATTATCATTGCAGCTCTTGATAAACTTGATGAAGATAAGAAAATCGAAACGAATAAGAAATTCGTTAGTTTCTATCAAGAGTTCATGGGAAATAAAAAAGATCAAGATGTCATGGGCGAAAAAGAAAGTAAAAAAGGAAAGAAAGGCAAAAAGTAAATGGACGTACCCGTTCTACAATTACTAGAACATGGTCTCGCTGGTCTTTGTATCTTGATTCTTGCAACGATTATTTTTGCAATGAGAAAGACCCTGGACAACAAGGATAAAGAGATTTCTAAACTGAACAAGATTAATCACGATGATCAAGAGGATCGCCGAAGGGAGATCCTGGAATTCTCAAAAGATTATGATCGGACAGTCAATGAAGTTAATCGTACATTGGATATGTTAGCAAGGAGACCCCTGTGAATATCCTAAAACGTCTTTTCGGCCAGAACAGAAACGGTTCGGCTGATAAGGAAAAAAAGGATGGAGAAGAGAAAGGCGCTGAACTTATGAATTGCTGTCGTAATGAGGAAGTGCTGAAGGGGCAAGATGAACGAGTCGAGGTCATGAGAAAGGTCTTTTGTAGGGCGAAAGAAGCAAGAGAAAAAATGAAAGCCTATCAACAAAAGTTTAAGGCAGAGAATGGGTAGTGACTGTATTTTTAAAAGTAACAAAAAAGAAAGGAGGATGATTCGTTTACGTAAATGACATCCGTTTTGATATAGATTTTTACATTTAATTTTTCAGGAGTAAGTTATGAGTATTGTAGATTTTGGACTTATGGCTATCGGCATTTTCTTTTTAACTGAAGTTGCCGGCAAGTTCTTTGCTAAAAAAGTCGAAAAGTCAGTCATCGCATTTGCATTTGGTGCCTTCTGGACAGGTGTTGGAATCTTTACTGGCAGTTTCAGTATGAGTGCCGAGACTGTTGTAACAGGTATTCTGGCTGTTGTGCTTTCGGGCGTTGTTGTCGATAAACTTATCAACCCCATTTTAGCAAAGAAAAAGGAAGGCTAATGAAGTATACACTCGCTATTGCAATTCTCATCATTTCGATATTTTTCAGTGGATGTATATCTGCTTCATCCTCCGCGGGAGGACAAGCAGGAGCGTCTGCCAAGGGCAAACAGCAAAGCGAAAGAAAAGCTGAGATTAAGGATACCAATGACATTGACATTGAACCAACAGTCATTGAGCTCCCTCTTGCACTCTTCTCGAAAGAAGCTGTTGCTAAAATGAAAGAGACAGTTGAGGAGGATGGGACTAGAAATGTTGTGATCCAGGGAAATGTTCTGAAAATCATCACTGGTGGTTTGAGAATAAAAAGCGGAACTACGACTTCTAGCAAGAGTGAAAATAAGCAGGAGGTAGAGGCTGACGCATTTGCTTCAATGAAAGCCAATAGCAAGTCATCGGTTCAGATGATCGGATGGATTTTGCTAATCTGCCTTGCGATGCTTCTTTATATTGTCATAAAGATTGGTATTCCGACTGTGAAGAAGTTTATTAAACCATAGGTATTTTCCCCCTATGTCCAAACCTCTGAAAAGAGGTGGGGTTTTTTGCCCGTTCCTATCAAAAACGGGCTGTAAAATTTTGAAAAGGAATAGTAGTGAAAGATTGTTCAAATTGTAATAGACCTCACCCTGATACGTGGGTGGTTCCGTTTTTAATAGACGATGAAATTACTTCTCGGCTTATTATTAATGGAATTATTTGCAATGTATGTCATCGGGATAAATGTGGAAATATGAGGCCCACAAAAGAAGAAATCAGAAGATATGAAGGGCAGAGAAAAATAGAACAAGCAAATATGTGGTAACGATTAAAGGAATTTTAACATGCTTGGAACATTAACACTCAAAGGTTTGAATATTGCAAGCGGTCTTGCGTCCGTAGCAAACTGGAGGAGATTCATTACTGGCGTTTGGCGGTATGTTCTTCATCGTACTGTTCCCACGACCCCTGGGGTCTTTGACCTTGACAAATGGGCAAGAGATATCGAAATCGGCGGAACCTATCAAGGCTCAGCTGTTACTCCTCAATTCATAATTAATTTACTTTATGCAGATAGCGAGAGAGTACAGAAATTCCCAAGTATGATTCGCCCAACAATGAGCGACATATTTCGATTCATGGATACAGGTAAGCGTATTGAAGATTTTAAGGCGGTTCCGGTTGAGCCTCAACAGATTATCAAAGAGATTCCTGTTATCCGTGAAGTCCCCGTTATCCACGAGATTCCGGTTGAAAGGATTATTACTAAGGAAGTCATGGTCACGGTTCCTGTTGAGAAGATCGTTGAGAAGGAAAAGATAGTAATTCCGACATGGGCATACGTTGCAGGCGGAGGAGCATTGTTGTTGCTTGTGACTTCGTTTTTGAAGAAGAGTCCAAGGAAGACAAAGAATCGAAAAAATTAGTGTTATACGTTAATTATAATGAGGTAGTATGCTTAATCAAGTAAGCTCAATAACAACTAAGGAAGCGGTTGATATCGTTTCTCGAAAAATTGCCAATCTTTCTATCGAGATCGGCAATAAGCATGGGTTGACTCTCAAGGAATCTAAGGAAGTTGGCGAGATGATCAACGAGAGTTTTCTCCTGAGCATTGCGAATTATTTTATCACAGGTTCCATGGAGCCTATCATTGTTGTTGATGAACAAGTATATAAAACCTGGAAAGAGGGGGGAGTTACCCCGGTTGGCTTATCAGGTTTTGAGATCCCTGTAATTGGTGACATTCTTGGAGGTCTCAAAGATCTTATTAGTGGCGTCCTCGGGTTTCTCCCCAAAGAAGCATTGGACTCTTTACTTCAGTTTGGCATGAAATATGGAGAGTCTATGCTTCTGAGTAAACTCGGATATCAGAAAGACGAGAAAGGAAATATTGTTCCTGCCACTAAGGAACCGGCGCCGCCACCTCCACCTCCTCCCCCTATTTTGCCGTCTTACGCTCCGCCTCCCCTTCCTCAAATTCTCCCAAGGATTGAGCCTGTTGCAAGTAAAACTCCCGAGTGGCTTCTTCCTGCTGGAGTCGGCCTCGGAGCTCTTCTTCTCGTTATTATTGTAACAAGGTGATATTCAATGCACATTACAACGTCTTCGATAACTGTTCCATCCGAACCTGAGAAGAAGGGTATGTCTGAGCTTATTTTCGCAGATTCCATGAAATTAACAGTTCCTGAGTCATGGCGTAATGTTGTCGACGATATCGATTCAGTTTGGGATATCATTATCTCTCACGCTCACCAATCTGCTGATCTAAAAAGAGCCGGCAAGTCTCCACTCTCTGACGGAACAGTTATAAATGCAATTATGAATAAGGTATTTGATGCCAAGTATTTTCTCAATCCTTCTATTCAAACAAATTATGCCACTGGATTAGCTGGTCTTCCAAAGTTTATTGGGAAGTTAAATGACTTCATACTTCTTCTTAAACTTGTATTTTTCCATGATGATAGATCGCCGTATACAAAAGTAACTCACTGGACAGGCGGTGGTCCTTTTGGTGGTGGAAGGCAGGGAGATGTCCGCAATATCCGCGCAACCTATTCTAATTTTAATAGTATTTTAGACAAACATGCATATTGGTTTAACGGTGGATGGGTTGCCCGAGATACCATGAATAAATGGAAAAACATAGAGCACGATAAACTCAAAGCTGTTAAAATTTACAAACGAGGAGTTGGGTGGATCTCTCCCTTTGTAAATAAAGCTTGGGCAGATGAATGGAGATATTATACGGACAACTTGCTCAGCGCTGCGCAGGTTAGGACCTCCTCCGGATTGTTACAACTCGAACGAAATCTTTTTACTTCGTTTTCTCGCCTCATTTCCGATGTTTATATGTTTTATGTTGATGTTTACGTGTTAAGAACTAATAATGCTATCTATCTAGATGCAATCGATTCATACCCTCACCCAAGTCCTTTTTATCGTGATTGCGTGATGGCAAATATTAATGATTTTAATTTACTTGCTGACGAGAGAATCTTGGATCCTCGATACAATCCATTCAAAGGAAATCCTGAAATTTGGATAACGATCCATTACTTGCTTCGTCCTCAGATGATCGGAGATTGTGTCAAGAAAAAGGTGCGCCATGCCGAAAGGAAGGCAAAGCGACAAATGATTAAAAAGATGGCAATCATGACAATTGCAGGCTTTGCAGCCGCAAGTGTTCTTTCCGCCCTTATTAATGCTGTTGGTAAGGGACTTGGAGCGAGTGGTCTATTTGAAGGAGTCCTTGGAACATCAGAGTCAGTTACAACGAAAGAAGTTGTGAAGCAGGGAATCAGCAAGATGACCAAAAGTTTGGTTCAGAAAATTGGAAAAAAAGACGCCCTCTCCATTATGCAGGGTGCTCTTCCTACAAAATTTAGTGAGTTTAAAGATACTATTATGGGCGTTGTCGGCGGCCTTGCTCCTTCGGCAAACGCAGTTGTTTCGGTACCGATAGTTAAAGTAAAGGAGGTTTCAGTGACACCAAGAGAAACATGGAGTGAATTTATTAGAGCTGCGTGGCGTTATAATTATAATCGTCCGCTTCCAACTACGCCTGGCGTATTCAATGTTGCAAAGTGGGCTGAGGATATTGAGACTGGCGGAACATATCAGGGACAGCCTGTAACTCCACAGTTCATTATTAATATTTTTTACGATAACTCAGAAAGAGTGAGCAAGTTCCCGGAAATGCCCCGGCCAACTCCTGCTGATATTGTGGATTTTATAAACACTGGAGAACGGCGCATGACCGAAGGTGTTCCAACGTGGGCATACTTTGCCGGCGGAGGTGCGATCCTTCTTGGTGCAACCTTGCTTTTGACTGGGAAGAAAAAGAAGAAAAAGAAATGAAGGAAAAGCCTGCAAGAAAGAATATTCAATTCCGGTCTTGTATAGTTTGCGGACATAGAATTGAGAACGGCAGTCTCTGCAGGTCTGGATGCCCAGAAGATGACATTGACATTACGGAGAGAGAGAAGTACTATCTTGATACTTACGAATTCTTTTCACGAACGATAAAGGAAAACAAAAATGGCTAAAGTATCAGCTCATGGAGCAACAGAAGTCGGTCACTGGATCAAAGGAAAAGATCATTATCTTTTGAGATCGGATGGGGTTCTTCTTCATAAAAAAACAGGGGGTGCATGGAAGAAGCATACCAAGATTATTAAAGGTGCTTCGCTCAGCGCGGTTCAGAGAGCTTTTACTGAGCATAGATTTAAGACAATTAAGTCGCCGGTGAAGGGGAATCCCAAGGGAGTATACACAAGACTCAAAATCGGAGATGTCGTTCAGGTTGAGCCCTTTGGAAGCGGGGTTCTTAGTGGAGAGATGGCAACTGTTGTTCCGAAATTTAATTGGAGACTAGAAGAGGGTGCATATCAACCAGTTCCAAGGGGATATGTTTACCTTAAATCCCGCTTTACGGGAAAGCTTTTTACTATGCCACTGAATAGGTTAAGAAAAAGAATTTCTCCGGCGAGTTCTTCCGCCAATCCGAAGCCTTCAAAAGCATTGAAGCCCAGTAAGCTATGGATCAAACGCCAAAAAGGTATTTGGAGCGCTCTCAACATGGCTGGGATCCGCAAGAAAGATATCTATAATAATCCAGTATCCGGACCTCCCGACCTTCGCTGTGCTGAAGAGCTCGAGTTATGGATAACAAATACAGCCAGCCTCATAAGAGTTTATGAAGCAATTGCCAAAAACTTAGTAACTAAGATGGCTCGAAGCACCTTTGATGCGAAAAAAGCTGTAAAAGCATTCCTGAACCTTGCTGATGAGGGCGCAAGGCACTACGGGCGCGAGATTGATGGTAAGAGGGGTATCCCATCATACATGAATAGAAATACTCGACTGGTGGCTGCTGGGGCGCTTTTGGAGTATTTCATTAGAGAGGCCGAGATTGGTAACTATGATCTTTACCTTCCGAAGAAGTATCAAAAAACGCCTCTTAAGAAAGTTGTCGGCGGAAGAAAAGCTGTGGCTAATCCTCTCTGCACTGGATATACTCTTTGGAACGTAAAAAGAAAAGCCCGGAGAAATCCAGCCCCAAAATTCTCTGATTTCAAAGTAACAAGAAAAGGCAGTTATTACGTTGCCATTCAAGAGAGTCGTAGAGGACCATGGGTGCATAAACATGTATTCGGTTCTCCAGTTAAAGTCCCTGGATTTACAAGCATCGATCTCTTTGTTCACAAACCACTAACAATGTCCCGAGGTGCTTTAATTGTTGGAACGGGTTGGAGAGTAAGCGAGGGAATTACCGGCGCTCGAGTAACCTCTATCTTTATGAGAAAAAAAGATGCCCTAAAAGAAGCTCGATTAAAACTAAGAGATCAGAGTACGAACAAAAAGAAACTCCAAAATCATATCATGTCTGTTGTGGATTTATTTGGCATCACCCCCCGATACAAAAAGGTCGGCAACCCCCTTACAATGAAGTTTCGATCTACCAAATCCAATGTCAAAACCGCTATTCGAAGGTTTGTCCGAAGCAACTCAAATGCCGATGCAGCCCGCGCCCTACCACACATGATTATCCAGTACTTTGTCGTCTATAGAGGAAAAACAGCCGAGAGAGCCTCCGATATGTCTGAGAAAGTTCAGTCTCGCTTCAGAAGGGGTATGGACCGGTTCAGTCCAGAGCTTTGGGATAAGTTGGCAGCCAATCCGGGCAGAGTAACGCCCGTGCGATCGGTTGGAAGAGTCTCTCCGCGCCGCCCCAAACAGACGTATAAAAAGAGGGTCAAAAAAGGCGGATTTAAGGCTATATTGAAAAAAGAGATGAGGAAACCCCGGGGGGAGCCTCTTTTTAACATGAGACGACCAAAGGGTCGGATTCGCGCGAATATGGGCATCTGAGCTAATTCTGGCAATCCTCGGCGTGCTCTGGGGAAATAGCGGGAAGAATACTGTTAATATAAAAAACAAACGCCAGTCCGGTGACGAGTCGGATATGGCGTTTGTTTTTATGACAGAGACGAGACTAAGGGGTCTCTTAGGAAATCTTCAATCCCTTGACGAAACCTTGAACCATTTGATAGAGTTCAGGATCCATTGGGTTTCCCCATCTGTCCTCTCCAACATCAAATACAATGACTTTAGAGGTGTGCTTAGGATCAATATGTTTGAGAAAATCAGGAGTCATTAGAATAATACAATCTGCCCAATTTGAAAGCATATCAATAGTCTCTTTGGAGTTAATAGCAACTCCGCACTGCAGGGCTTCCTGGTGGAGATCCATTTTAATAGCAGTAGCCATGGCTCCACTCCGGACGATTCCAGCCTGGCAGACGCAGAGAAACTTTTTCATGATTCTGGTTCCTTTTCATTATCAAGTTTAGGAAAAGATCTGAAGCTGTCACCGCAAAAGCGAAGAGTGGCAATAGTTATTTTTACCACATTCTCTGGCTTAATCCCCCGCACAACAAACTGAGCTAAGCAATACCCGAATATGAAACTAAGATCCTGAAACTCGGGCTTTTCGGCACCAAGGGTTTTGAGATATTCCGTTACTCCAAGCTCTTCTGCCTGAGCCTGAATAGACTCCATAAATTCTTTGAATTTTTCTTCTGGGATTTCGTAAGTCATAATTTTACTCCTTATTAAATATCGGCACTCGCAATAAGCTCAATACTTGTGATTGTGACACCTATACATTTGACCCACTTTCTGTCTTTTGCTTTGGTTGCTGGGAGTAAAAACGTCTGCTGAAGACAATGTTTTTTTACTTTTTCAATTATTGACGTTGCATCTGAACTTCCAAGGACATTTATACAGTTCTGGACTCGTCCAGCTAGGGCATTCCATTCTTCTTTTAGGGTAACTTTATAGATTGCATTGCGTTTTTTCATGGCTTTTTTCCTCTCGAAATGTACTGCAAATAATGATAGTTTTTGTCATACATAATATTCAAACCAAAATGCTTTTGAATAAGATTATTCGCCTTCTTTTCCACATACTTTGAAATGTGTTTTGGAGGATTATTCAACACCGCTTTGCCATCAATTACATGGCCGTATTCATGCCATATGATTGCTTCTTGATACTTCGAGGGGATTTTAAGGAAATCCCAAACCGTACATATCTTATTCTTGAGATGTCCGACATGGGCGAGATGTCTCCATTCTTCCGCATGATCATTCTCGGCCAAATCACAGCCGATGTGAAGTTCCATATTCTTAAGCTTTAGGAATTTCTTGGATACCTTCCTCGCTATACTTCCGAACATGATATTAAGACTGTCTAGCTGGTCACTACTCTTGCGTAGATTTTCAAGACGCAACACCATGCTTTTCACTCGCTTTTTAACCACTTAGCTTCTCTATGTGTTTCTCAAGAGATTCAATACCACCCGCACGAGTGTTGTTGTACATTGCAAGGCCCATGTTATAGATGGATGGAATAATCATAGGATTTTCCATAGCCTGAGCTGGTCCACCAGCGATTTTCCATGCTGTTTGAATACAGATATCAAGCATTTCAGCTTCCCATCCCACATCTTGCGAATATTCACCTCGCCACTCTTTCAATGGCTTGCTCGCAGCAGGAATGGGATCAGTTGGAGGGGGAAGGATCTCTGGAGGTTCCTTTGCCCAATCTTTTTTTTTCGGAGTACTCACATCTTGCTCTTTAGCCGCAAACTCTGTTTTCTCAAGATCAGTCATCTCCTGTTCTCCTCCTATATTTCGCCAATAAAACTTCGAGATCAATAACCGCTTGGCGTGCACGATTTGTGATCTCCTCAAACTCTGAAATTTTTCTTTTGAGCTCGTCGTAAACCTTTGGAATATCCTTTGCGATATCCTTAAGCTTATCAATGTTTGGAAGTACTTGTTTGAGTTTTGGAACAGATCGACGACCGGGGTTACTGCCTTTCGATGATAATATCTGGGTAGGGATTGGGTTTGACACCACTTGCTTCCTCCTTAAAATCCTGTGTAAGCTGATCCTGCCTGTCACCAAGCATATTATGAACTTGTCTTGGATTAGATGCCGGAACAAATTCAACATTTCGTCGACATCCTTGACAATATGCCCTTACTGGCTTATTTGTCATCACTTTTTCACCAACTCTCATACCTTCAGAAAAATCATAACCTTCTGGAAAATCAAGAGTAACGACAGCTTTGCAATTAGAGCAAACACCAAGTTTACTAGAGGGTGTAATGCCCTCTAGAAGTTGTCTTTTTGCGTTAAGGTCTTCTGACATGGGGATAGTGGCAGAATGATATTCTTGCTTTTCATGCCCAGTTTGAACTACGTAATCATTCCGAATGAACCGTCTCTTGTTCCTCTGAGACATCTTCTTCTCCCTCTTCAAAAACATTTCCGAGAGCTCTATCTATACGCTCTAGGACAAACTTTTCCAATTCACCAGTAACATCTTCAATTAGAATTTGAAGTTCCTTCCGAGCTTTGGGAATAATCTCATTGGTAAGTTCTTCTTTGAAATTAGGTATGCGCTTTGAAATGAGTTCAATATTCTCTCTGACTTCGTGAGTTATTTTGGAAATATCTTGGACAACCGGTTGAATCTCTTCGTGAATATCGCTAATCTTATCAGCAGTCTTATCGTTGAGTTCAATGCCGTATAAGAGAATATTGATACTAGAACTAAGATACGGATAAACAACAAAACACCATCCACAGATCAAGACAATCTGAAAGAAGCTAGTGTAGTAGTACATTGTCTCGGAAGGATCGAATGAATTCAAACAATAAATGATAACCCACAGGCCACCAAAGACAAGAAAGCTAAGGATGGTCATGATTTTAGAACGCCTTTTGACAAGAGCGTAGTAATCTTTCGGGTGCATACTGATGAAAGACTTGTCTTTTTGCTGTACTTCCATTGTGTCTAATTTCCCCCTAATGAAAAATAGCGGGCACTGGAGTCGAACCAGCAATCGCCGAGTTATGAGCCCGGTCGAGGCACCACGCCTCGCCACCCGCGTCAATAGTCACAATCTATCAGATATCTATACTAAAATCAACCCTCGACTTTGCTTTGATCAATCTTCTCTTCCATGAACGCCTTTGCCTCCGTGAGTGACTCGAAAGGGATACGGCAGACATGAAGCCCCTTTTTTGATATCGGGGCGAGTATTTTTGAGACAGCATTGGACTCAACAATAAGCGAAAGAACTGTATACTCTGGTTCTTTAACTTCCGACCTAGTTATACTTTCCATGATAACACTCCTATTCAAAAGTGACGCTGTAACTCTTGGGATGCCTATACCCGACAACATATTTCAGGTATTTCTCACAAGGATCACAGCGACGATTTCCATTTGATAAAAACGACCTGTCACAACGATGACAGTTCCTCTCAACCTTTTTAGCGACGAGACTTTGCCTTTCCTTTTTTTGCTTTCTTGCCATATCCCTCTCCCATCTTTTTATATAGCTGAAATAAATGAATAAAAAAATCTGTACGAGACCTAAACCCCTCAAGGTCCATACAGGAATCAATATCCGCGACAACTTTATCGGGGATCTTGAAAACAATTGACACTTTTTTCACTGATACCTCCTTATTTAGAAGAATAAAATATTTCTTCAAGAAAAATCTCAAGACCGTCGAGAGAATTTCCTATATACAGAAACCCTACAATCTCGCTTACCTTTTGCTTACTAATCTTACAATTTTCAATTCTTTTTGAAATTAATACCATCATTCTCAATAAAAGACCTGTTGGCTCCCTATATCCTTTCGACCACAGACTTATTGCTCCGGGAGTCACTCCGAGTAACTTTGAAATCTTAGCGTCAGATACGTTGAGAAGTTCCCTAATGTTATGAATGGTTTTCTGGGCGGTATTTTTCACGAATCGTCTCCTTTTTTCTTTATATTCCTTGAAATGCAAACTCTAATACATCAAGCATATTAATTATCCTCCTCTATGATCTTTTTTATTTCTCTCTCTACCCTAGAGAGTCTATGCCTTGTAATAACCATTACAATATATAATAGAAAACCAATGCCGAGTCCAATTGAAAGGGTGAAGGGAAGAATACCTCCCGTGTCCATATACGACAACAAACATAAGACAAACATGAGAAAAAATATATTAATAATATCCCAATTCATCAAACCCCCCTATCCAAAAATTAAAATTAAACCTAAAACAATAACCCAAAATAATACATTCCCTAAAGATTCAAGAAATTTCTTTGTTGATTTCTTCATGTTATCTCTCCCTTTTTGTCATGAGCTAACCGCCTCAAAATTGTAGGGAAGACTACCGTAATCGTTAGAAACCCCGCAATGACGACAAGTCGCGTTATACATGCTTCCAGTAATATTATTATCAGGATTCCTATACACGCGCGCAATGCGGCTACATGAGGGGCAATCTCCAACACCAATGAAAGTCTTGGAGCTTACCTTTATTATATTTTTAATTTCTATTAAGTCATCGCGGAACTGACCAATTCTTTCACTCATCACGGCCACAGACTCAGCCATACTTTTTACAGATTCAACAAACTCCTTAATGGCGTCAACCATCTCCGCCTTCATATCCCCCATATAAATCACATCCGAAAGAACTCTTTCTGCATCCATCATTTACCTCCTATCCAATTACGACCTTCAATATAATCTTTATATTCTTTTGAACACGGCCAACACCAAATAGTTTTTTTCCCTCTTTTTATCCCCTTTTTTCCTTTTAGATCCTTCCCGCATCGTTCACAGGTAATTCCGCCCTCATACTGAAAGTCCTTTGGCATTATTCTTCTTGGTGTTGTCATTTTTTTATAATAATCCCAAAAAGTAAAGCTGCGGCACCAATGAGAAGAATAGTGCTTAGATTCTTTTTTGTTATTTTAGGAATAGAATATGCCTCACTTATATCAATATCATAGTCCGGGACGATATACTCGATCTCTCGAAGAACTCTGTTAGCTGGAAGGCCAGCGATGTTGCCATGCTTTGCTCTTGCCTTATCTATTGCTGTTTTATCTAGCATCTCCCTTACCTGCCTTGCAATCCTGACAGAGGACTCCCTTGCTCTCTCCCCCTTTCTCTTCTTGCTATAAAGGGTTAAGGCAGTACACGCGCAAATACTAGCTACGGTTAATAACATTGTAATAATTATTTCAATCATATCGACATTCCCAATTACAACAATACCTCTTCGTGTCCGTTACCATAATTAATTGTAATCTTTGGCCTTGCAGGGTCAACGTATTTGACACCCCTAAGAATACGAGTTCCGCTTGGAATGTTACCCTCAAACACATATTGATCACGAACGAGTTCAAAGGATTCCCATGGCTTCTTTTCGACAGGCTCAATATATTCAACGCCTCGAATTCTCACTATTTTACATCCTTCAATATAGAGCTAGCATTCCTCATCTCATCATACTCAACACCATGAACAATCCGTGATCCTCTAGGAATTGATCTCATAATGTATCCAAGTTTTAGACTTCTATAATGAGAAAAGTGTTCATAGGTATAGCTATCTTCTTTCAAGACATCATCAATCTTCGTTATCTTTTCATCGTACCACACTTTATCTGTTATTTTTTTTCCCAAAAATTACCTCATAATCCACTATCCAGAATTCCAGTCATATAAGCAGCCATAACGTTCCTTAGATTATCTTTTCTCATGCTATTTACCGGCTCAACATACTCAATACAAGGGTGAACTCTATAGCCGTGGGGAATAGAGTGGCTAAACGTTACATTGTTTTGTTTATAAAAATTTTCATTGTATTCAACGTCGCAAAGAATCCTCGTACCTTTGGGAATTGTGCTTTCAGGATAAGAGATAATTAGCTTAACTTCCTCCGTGTCATACAATGATTGTTCCATGGGACGAAGAACTGGTTTCATAAATGGCATATATCACCTTAAATATTATCGATACGAAATCCATCCTCTGCTCACACCGCCCCAGATATATACGTGTTTATGATCTTTGTTAAAGACAAGCGTACCTTCTTTCATGTGATTAAGAGAATCCATCTTCTTTGCTGACATAACCGAAATATACTCAGCCTTCTCAGCGCCAAAGTGATCGTACCAAATAACATCATCCGGCAGGATCCTTGTTGCTTTCCTTACTACTGATTCTGGAACTAACTCAAACTTCATGGCGCGATTACCCTCCACCTGCCCTCAATGAAAATATAAAGGTTGTTGTCTTCTGGGTTGCGGATGATATCTCCGTTTTGAATTTCAGGATCCGCATATGTAATAAACGGACTTTTCTCTGGAATTTTTGTCTCGGCTTTAATCTTTATTGGATTCACATAGTAAATATAGTCCCTTGATATATGCCGAGTAGAGTTTTCTCTAAGAAATTCCATATAACTTAAGTGATAATTGAGAGTGTCGTTCTGTCGATGCGAAGTGTATTTATTAGTCCCATCTTGTCTTGGATAAACCCTTGTCGTCATCACTTACTCCTTAATTAAGAATTCCTTCGATAGATTGCTTAGCTGTATATTCGTATGATACTAAGTATTCAGGGATTAATCGAGTTGGTTTAGGGCAGTCCTTTTTCATTGGTCCTAACCATACAAAAACCTCATTGCCCTCAAAGGTTTTAACAGGTCCATAGATCCACTCAGCACGACCCAAAACCTTGCGTTTAATTATTTTGTCATATGGGATTTGTTCTCTTCCGTTAAGGGTATGTTTCTTCATCACGCAAGAACCCTCCAACGGCCATTATAATAAAAATATATAACACCAGTCTCAAGGCACTTATAAGGAATTTCTGCTGAGGGAGGAGTTCCATCCAACATCCGACTCTTCTTTGTAACTCCATGTGATCTCTCAGATACGATAGGCTCTAAATAATAAACAAGATCAATAGGCATGATCCGATTTGACCGTGGTCTGTCACTGAATGCCCGAATTAAGTTTTCGTCAATTTGGCTTACAGTGTAAACTCGATTAGTATGGGAATATTTTACGCAACCAATAGAGCACCATATATTATCATCATGATCAGAACACCCACATTTATAGTAAGGCATTGAAGGGATCTTGTCAAAGCAATGACCGCATTGCTTTGAGTAAACCTTTTTCAGTATACTTTCTATTAACCTAAGTCCCTTTGCTCTCATACAAGAACTCTCCAGCGACCGCCGTAATAGAAGTACACATTACCGTCCTCGGGGCATTCGCATAAAAATCCTCTTACAGGAACCGTCTGCTGCTCCGCGCACTCCCTGCTTAATTCATTAATTGTTTGCTTAGGAGAAGGGTCTGAATAAAAAAAATCTTTACTAGGAAGAGATCGAGTAATAGTCTTCTGTAAAAAAGCGCTATACCCCTCAAAACTAACAATAGCCTTCCGGGGATTATCGCGAACCGTTCTTCTCATGACACTCCCTCCACGGTATCCTTGTTTCATACCTTTGGTTTTTCCTTCTTTGGCTCTGGTCTTTCCAGTCCATACTTGGTTATTTTGAAAACTCTACGCCAACGGGTCTCTCCAGCTATGGATCCGGCCCTCTTTAGGTACCCCCAGCGGCAGAACTTGTCCATCCATGCACCCGCAATGTTTGTTTTTGCGCGTTCATCTGCATAACCATGGAATAATGACGTACCGGCTAGGTCCGCTGACGTAATGCCCCTTTCGCCCTTATGGGTTAGCTTCCGGATGGTTTTTAGGATTGAAAACCAATCTGCCTTGATCGTTTCAGCCATTACATTAACCTTTCAATAGTGCCTGTCCTTGCCAACATTATGTTGGCGGCGGGAGACTAAACGTCCGATTGCTCACGGTATACTTTACATGTTCTAATGATTGACCGTAGATTGCCCCTTGTCCACGGTCTTTTGCTCCTTGTAAGGATCTTTTTCTTGTTAAGGTACCTGGCAATCTCCTCGTATCCTTTCCCGCTCTCATGAAGATTCATGATAGTTTTCAATGTATCCTGCTCCTTGGGTACCTTAACAAGCATTATTCCCTTAGCTTTATATCCAAAGGGGATACGTCCGAGTCTTTCTCCTCTCTTGCGCTTAACTGCTAGAGCGCTCTTTGTCCTCTCGGAGATTGTTTCTCGTTCCCACTGAGCAATAACGCCGATCATATTAACAATCATCCGGCCAGAGGCGGACGTGGTATCTAGGGACTCTACGACAGCCGAGAGAGCAACCCCATGCTTCTCAAATAACTCAAGGAGCATTCCGAGGTCCTTGATTGATCTGGTGAGCCGGTCAATCTTGTAAATAATAACATGACCAACTGTTCCGTCCTTAACTCCGTCGAGAACCTCCTGCAGCTTATCCCTCTTAACATTCTTCGCGCTCTTCCCATCGTCTTTGTATATCTCACTGACTTCGAGATCCTTGGTATCGGCATATGAGTATATCTTGCTCTCTTGGTTCTCTAGGGACAAACCCTTCTCGTCCTTGTCTTTTTTAGATATCCGAATATACCCAACTACTCTTTTCACTGTGAACTCCTCGGCTTCAAGCCAAGAATTCCTAATTTCCTGGCAACGTTCTTCATGATTCTTCTTTGGGCCTCCTCTGACGCATGAATATATACATGCGTATTTATTCCTGAGCTATGCCGAAGAAAATCCCTTACATGAGGATGGCTACCGGTAGATTCATAAAGAGCAGTTGCCTTCATATGTCGAAGACTATGACAGGAATAGACTGGATTTAGTTCTGCTTTTTTTGCATATTCCTTAAACTTATTTCGGACAGTTCTCTCTGAAATATGAAAACCATCTTTACCAGACGGGAATATCCATCCTCGAGGCTTTATGTTGTATGCTTGAGAATGTCGCAAGACAAGATCTTCTCCATCTTTCAAAAATGGAATTTCAAAATATGTCTTAGGGAGCTCACCACGTTTTATTCTGTACCCCCTTTGATCCTCTATCCTTTTAAGTGTTGGAATATTTACCACTCCTCTTTTGCAGTCAAAATCACAAAGCCGCAAGCGAACAGACTCACCAGCTCTTAATCCTAAATTTCCAATTAAATAAAATAACAGGTAATCTTTATCATCGTCAATCATGTTAAGGAGTTTTTGAAACTCCTCAATCGTCAAAAACTTTTCACGATCTGCCTTCATCCTACTTCCGCCTCCACTGCATCCCATAGCCTGCGCCCCATGTAAAGTAAATGGTAGCAGTTAATCCATATATCCCCCAAAAAGCTGTAAATATACCATCACGAAGATCCCTACCATATTCCTCCTGAGCAATGAGAGGATACTTTTTTTGAAAATATGCAACCATCATCCCCACGGTAAATATCCCAGGGATCACCCAGCCGACTAAAATAATTAAAGCTATTTCCACTATCCCTATACTAAGAAACTCCATCACTCACTCCTTTTCGAAAATTTTGACGGAATAAAATACTTTGTAGCTCTGTATGTCCTGCTTGAATATCTCAACGTGCCACATTTTGTACACCAGTGATAACAAATGCTTCCTGCCCATTTCCAATGATGCCTGCACCTCTTCATCGAACACTCACTCTTTCTATAGACGATCCCCAAATATAACCGACAAAAAAACTAGGTCCCCAACTAATAGCTAAAAGAAGGAGTGCCTCCTCGATCCTTCCCACACAAAGCGCGACAATTGACAACCCTATACTAGTTCCGAGAAGTATTAGCATGATCACTCACTCCTTTCTTTAGGCTCACAAACTTCCCATTTGCCGAGGCAGACTGTTAAATAGGGGAATTCTGGCCAAACGTCAAAATTGGCAACCCAAGCACCATCAACAAGTTTCCATTTTACCCATCTTTCGGTATCGTAGGCAGACAGAAAGTATTGTGGAGGTATTCCCCATGACTTCGGCCTTATCCACATTCCTTTCTTCTTGGCAAGTTTTAGAGCTTTAAGTATGTTCATTGCTCACTCCTTTTTTTAGTCAAACCATTTTCTCTCTAACGCTCGGCATCTACGGTCAAGATTCCTTTTCGCCTCATCGAGAGACTTTGTTTCAAGATCACGATACCATTGAAACTGTATCTCATTCCATTCATGCGTTGCTTGTACTGCCTCTTCGCCCCTCACAGTTTCACGGGGGCGTTTTTCATTTAGATCATATCCACTGACATAAAGAACAATACCAATTACACCAACAACGAGAGCAATTAGGGCTAGTATAAGAGAAATATCCATCACTCGCTCCTTTCTTTAGGTTCAACGGCTTGCCAGTAATCAGGATGTTCTCTGTTAAGATTTATCAATTCCTCGACTGTCATTTCTTTTATTCCTGCTATTATGTATTTTTCACAAAAGAATACGCCTTGCAAGCAACTCGCACAGAGACAATTATCACATACTGTAACTTTCATATCGTTGGGATTGCTCATCGCTTCTTCCTCCTTGATCGCTTCAATCATGTTCATTGGGGGTCTCCTCCATACCGATATCGATTATTTCCGGTGGTGGAATACTCGGTCTTGAAGGAATTGGTGATGTTAAAGCCTTTAATAGTTTCTTGCGAGCATCTTCGTGGGAAACCTCACTCATCTCTAACGTCACCTTTTCCTTGCTTCCAATGTCTATCCACGCTCTATACGGGTAATCATCATCCTTACTGTACTCATAATGAATCCGTGCTTTTACTTTAATTTCCATTGTGGTTCTCCTGTTCAGTTACGTAGATCTTTTTATCTGATATTTTTGATAATACACGACTCAAGAATGCCATTAACATTCCATTTGCGGATTTTTCGTCACCACTGAGGTAATACTTGGCGAATGCCTTTCGTTCGTGTACAGGAGCTAACAACTCTGGTCTGCAACAAGAGAAGTCGGGGCAACACTCATCCCTATCTTTATTATGGATACTATTACCCTTCACCCATTCAGTAAGTTGTTGATCTTCAAGGTTCTCGCTCATCGGTCACTCCTTCCTCTCGTAATGACACTTACACATACATCTCCCTGAACATCCATTTTCTCTTTTTTCTGGAAAGAAAAAACCATAAAAACTAATACCAATCAAGAAGCCCACGGGGACGCTTGCAAAAGAGTTGCCCATTAGAAGATAACCCCATATACAGCCAGCTATTCCAGCTAAGAGTGGTTCCCAGTCTGAAAGCGAAAAGAATTTTGCTGACTTAACTTTCTTTTTCATCACTCACCTCCTTTCTTTTGTTTTTGATCTTGTAATCGACCTATCTCAGACTGTAGGTGGTCAATAATATCTAGGAGATGAGGAATGTCTGAGCGAGAGCAGGCTATAAAATCCATATTCGGCCTGTGATCATCAGCTTCCGAGTTATGCTTAACTGAATATTCTGGCCTAAGATCAGCAATAGAGATTTCTTTCTTATGCTTATTTTGGTGGTATGACTTAATCCCCGACATAAGATGTGCTCCGTAACCAAGACACTCTACCCATGGACCCGGAGTTGCCTTGCTAGCTCTCTTCCGTATCTCTTCTATCTGGTCTTTATTCAGTATCATATATTTTCTCCCAACAATGCCCGAACTGCGAGACGTTCGGATTTGCCTTGATAATGAACCCCATCATCTGAGCGAACATACCACCGTTTATCATCTCTCATATAGCGAAGGGATCGAAAGTTATAAACCAGTCCTCCGCCTTTCTCCTTCATCGTTTTAACAATCGGACTGTCATTCTGCTTTGTCATTATTCTATCTCCGTTCTAATAGCCACAAAAACACCAAAAGCACCGCCGATAATCATTCCAATCCAACTGCCAATTGAGGCTCCCAAATAACTACCTCCTATAAAAGCAGCAAGAATAGTGTTGAAATTTTCATTACGCATATTATCCTCGCGCCTCCTTACTAATTTTCCTCAATGCCCTCAAATTAACCACAATGGTCTTTTGACAATCAACACAAAACACTACACTGTTCCTATTTCTCCCTACCGGACTGCCCTGGGACCTCTCGACTATGTGCCCTCGATGTTCACTGCCTTTTGCTATGCAAGTATAAGATGTTTTGTATAGTTCAGTCATTGCGATTATACCCCTTGAACCAATCGAACATATCGCACCTGAGTTTCGCCATTCGTCCGTCTGGATGAGTGAACACAACGCCCTCGACAAATCCAGACTTGTCACCTTCGTTTCTTGCCATCCAAAATAACGGCATCAACTCCTTAAACCACTCGCTGATTGTATCAAAATCCTTTGGATATTTTCCCCAACTTTTGTATCGGAGCTTCTTCTTTGAATACGTAGAGAACGGAATCCAAACGTGCTTATCCAGTCTATACGGATTGCCGTTCAACTTCGGGCCTATTAACTCCCCGAACCATTGACCGTCTGGTAGCTCGCAGTATCCCCTTTGATACGACTCAAGAACTCCCTCGGTTATAAAAGGTTTTCCTCTGTTAAAGAATGGAATCCTCGTTGTCCTATTCCACATTCCAGTTATCACGCCCTCTGTAATAAGGATCGACACATTTGATCCATGTAGCTTTTCAATCGCCATTACAGAATCATCCTCGAATACCCACTCGTAACCCTCCGTAATCTCTGGAGTGGCAAGATACTTCCCGTCAATCTCCTTCCGAACAAACGGTGATTCCAACTTCGGCATATCTATAATATCCATCCTTACACCTCCTTATAATTGAGGAGCTTTCTAATACATAAGTCTTGTTTCTTACCAAATATAATTCCTGTTTCTTGCTCTGGTAAACATGCAGCCCTCCAAACTCTCCTATCTTCTGTAACGCAAATTTTATCTCCTGTTCCTTGTCCTGGGTATACAGCAATAATCTTGACATTGCCATATGCTGATCTTATATAACCATTATCTACACCGCCCATCCTTATACCTCCTTTTCAATAAATGTCATCACCCTGCATCTGATTACGTTCATCAATGTCTTGGTCAATAGCATCCTTATTTTTTACAATATAAGCCCTGACCTCTGGCCAATTGTGGATCCACTCTTGCCCGATAAGCCAATCCAGATAATCATCTGGCACATCAGCCATTCTCTTGTCTATATGTTTTCCAAACGGCATAAAACTGGTATCGTTCATTCCTGTGTTTCCTTTTAATAAGCAGGTATTCGGACGGGTCGTTAAGCATATATTTTTTACAATATATCCCGCCCGAAAAGCTACCGGCCTTGTCCCTGCTGTTTATTCACAATATATTCTCGTTCAAATTCACCAAGTATCCTCGTCGCTTCCTTCAGGTCGATCTTTTTACCCTGGTAATAGTAGCCATCTCCATTAACCGTCAGCACCTCTTCTTGTGAACCTTCATTGCTACCTTTCTGGTTAATATAATTTTTGATTGCAAAGCCAACGGCAATGCCACTTATCCAGGCTGAAATCACACCTAAAACAATAGCTAATTCATTCATTATTCGGACTCCTTGAGTTCTTCTCGCGCCCACTTAACATACCCATAAACACACATCGGAATAATTACTACCTGTAGAGGGATCATTCCATAAATCTCCTCTTGAATCGAAAATGCAGTCCACACTGCCGCGCCAACAATCTTCACTCCCCAGCACCAGATGTATTTCTCTGCCGTCATCCACATTCCCAATATTACTAATACCGAGCCGAGCCAATCCATCTAAAATAATCTCAACTGATTTCTTTCCTGGTCAATTCGGATATTGGCCATGATGACATACTCAGGATTTAGCTCTATACCAACGAAGTTTCTTCCAGCCTTTAAAGCAACAAGGGCTGTCGTTGCTGCTCCCGAAAATGGATCAAGTACCACACAAGATTTCACATCAGCGCCACAATCACATTGAGCTTTCCACCCTATAGTTTTTGTTTTATTAACATATTCACCCCCGCTTTCGATAACTCTCTTGTACGGTGATTCGCAAACTGAACAACATCCCTTTTCGCTAGTTCCCGCAAGTATACAAGGCTCAATAAGTTTTTCTGGAAATGTAGCAAAGTGCGCATCGGTATATGGATGTGTTGCTATTTCCCAAACTGTTCTGGCATTTGCACCGTTGGACTGCTGCTCTTCTTTTGTCATTTCATCCCATCTGTCATTAAATCCTGCGTGCTTTCTTCCGTGACCTCGCTGTTTGTCTGTCTTGGGGTATCGCCCTATTTTTGTATCATGACGACCAGATTCCTTATTCCATCCAGAAGGTGAAGCGTATCTTGTAAATCCTTGCCCGTAAGGTGATTTTATTTTATCTGGTGCGTTTGGTCCCTTTGGCCACTTAGGTTTTCTTTTTATAGCATCTCCGTCATAATAATATTTCTGCTTCTTCGTTAACAAAAAAATATATTCATGTGCTCTAGTA
>SDBU01003060.1_pt1 | contig 21580 bp, 42 predicted proteins | sample 2277071 | NCBI WGS metagenome assembly SDBU01 (sample SAMN10397929, study PRJNA504765) | marine sediment metagenome | isolation source: marine sediment core GS08_GC12, 126 cmbsf | place: Arctic Ocean: Gakkel Ridge, Loki's castle | collected 2008
GATAATTGAATTTTTCAGAGTTAGAGGAAATTAAATAATTAAATTTAATGTAGGGATAAAATGATTTATTCTTACATATTTTATTATTTTATAAAATTTGGAGTTGGTTATTAAGATGAAATTTTTTGATAAACTAAGGAAATTAAGAATATTAATAAAATTTATAAAGGATAATCGGGGTGCATTGACTACTGGTAAAGTAATTGATCTTATGATTATTGCTTTACTTATTGGGATTCTTTTACCTATTGGATTTAACATCATTTTTGATCCTTTAGTTAATTGCGATGTCGGTGTTAATGGTACTATTGGGAATTGTACTGGTGTCGCTGGTAATTGGAGTTCAAGTGCTGGAACTATTTGGAATCAACTTCCTTTATTAATTATACTGGCTGTTCTTTTAGGTATAATTGATTTCTTTAGACGAAGGAGAAAAGGTTAAGAGAAAATTTATATTTGTGGGGTGTAAATCCCCATTAAATTTTTTTATTATTTAAATATTTTTTTATGAGGTAAAAATTATGGTTGAGGCATTATTTAGAATTAGAACAGAAGAACGAAAGGGTATTAAATTATTTAGAGCTATTACTAGAAATAATATTGGTGATCAAATTATTTTTCATCAAACTTCAAGAAGCAAGGCAATTACAGAAGTTAAAAAAAGAAGAGATGCTGATAATATAAGAATTGAAAGAGCAATTAAAGAAGATAATAAATCAATTAAAAATATGTTTCAAAGAGTTAAAAAATCACAATCTAAATCTAAATCTAAATCTATTAGTAAAGATATAAAAAGAGCAAAAATGTTAGGTAAGTTAGCATTTAAAAAGGGTATAAAATCATCACCAGTTTTAGATAAGAAGTTAATGAATATGTTAAAAGGTTCAAAAGTTGGTGATCCTAGAAATATTAAAATTATGAAGGCATGGACTAAATCTTGGCATACTGAAAATCTTAAACCTAATTCTAAATTTGGTTCTTCTAATTCAGATGATTTTCAAGGAGAAAAGTTTAATATTAAATCTGATGGTACGATAAAACGTAAAAGATAACATTTTTATTTTTATTATTTGACGGTTGTTTTTAAAATGAATAAGAAGAAAATATTATTTAGTGTATTTATTACATTTTTACTTTTATCTATTTTTATTCCAAAACCTGTTAAAGCTGGTAAAATTTGTTGTTTTTGGATCGCTGATTCAACACCAGACGCAATAAAACCTTATTGGTCTAATGGTTCATTTGAACCTTCACTTTCTATTATTTATCATGGAATAAATACTTTAACTGGATTTTCATGGTTTACTAGAGATACATTATATACTATTAATGATAATAATGGTAATATTTCTTTAATTGATTTAGATGGAAATGAGTTAGCGACTATTGGTACAAATCCTAGTGAAAATTTTCAGGAGGGGGTAACTGGAAATGCTGGAAATTTAGCTATGGTTGGTACTTCGCTTGATAAACTTCAAATTTATGAATATGATGGTACACATATTATTACTTTTGATGTTATTACTAATCCTACTGGTGTTTTTGGTAATTTGGGGGGTGATTATGTAGTTGTAAATTTTGATAATGTTGCTACATATGATATTGAAGGTAATTTAACTGATAGTTTTAGTCATGGCATTGGTATTACAGTTCAAGGTATTACAATAGTTGGGGATAGTTATTATATTTTAAAAGAGGGTAGCGGTGGAACGGATTATTTAGTTAGGATTAATATGACTAATATTACCGATACAGAAACAATTAGTTTAGGAGTATTAGGTGCTTTGGAAGATGTTGATTTTTTAATTGCTGATGGTATTGTGGTATTAACACCTAATAAAATTATTGAAGATCAAGAAGATTTAGATAGTTATTTATTTAATATATCTGTAAATGATTTTGATGGATTATTAACTATTGATGCGTGTGAAGTTGAAATAGATGGTTTTAATAATACTATGCAAAATGATACTGAAACTAATTTTTATTATCAAGATTCTACATTAGAAAATGGTAATTATACACCTAGATATTGTTGTACTGATGTTAATTTAGAACAGAATTGTGAAGGTGATACCTTAGAAATAAATTTAGATGATAGGGGATTTGATGCTTTTTTTGTTATGCCTAATGATAATACAATTATAGATAGTAGGAATTTAGTTTTACAGGTTTGGTTTTGGGCTAGTAGTGATTTTTATGAAATTGAATCAGTTGAATATTATTTTGAAGAAGTTGGTAATATTTCAACTAGGTTAAGAATTACAACTCAAGATACGATTTTTGAAGATGATGATTTTTTTACATCTACAATAACTTCTTTAACTCTTCAAGAAGCATTTTTAGCTAATTTATCAACTTTATTATCTGGTGAAAGAAGAATAGTTGCATTAGTTAATTTATCTGATGGTAGTAGTAATTTAATCACGCAACAATTTGTAAAATCTGTTAATTTATTAGAAGCTCCTTTTTTAATAATTAATTCACCAGTTAATAATGAAGTTATAAATGGTACTCTTTTTATTGATTTTTGTGCGACCGATCCTGACGGTAAAATTAAAAGAATTGGTTATACTATTGATAATACAATTATTAGAGATATAACTACTGATTCATTTACTGTTTGTATATTAGATGAATTAATTAATATAACAACTGGTTCTCATTATTTACAATTTTATGCTGTTGATGATTTAGGTTATTCTAATTTTACTATTATTCATTTTACTATGGTTTCATTTCCTACTATTGAAATTGTTATTCCTAGTGCGGTCGATACTGGTGAGGGTTTTGTTGAGGGTGGTATTTATATATTTGGTGATAAACTTATTATTTCTTATAGGATTGTTGATGATTCTAATGTTTTTCAAACTATTACTATAAAAAATAATGATAATATAATTTATAAATCATCTAATTTAAATAGTTTAATTGATTTTATTATAAATGATACTATTTGGATTGAGGGGGTAAATACTTTATCTTTTATCATTGAATCTGATATTGGAAATGTTACTAAATCTATTTCAACTTCAGTAAGTAGGAGAGCATTTATTGATCTTATTATTTTAAATGCTTTTGATGATGAACCTTTGGAAAATGTTGCTGTTGGTTTATTTGAAATTAAAGATGAATTAACTGATGATTTTAGATTTTTAGAGGGAAAACAATCTGATGTAAATGGAAATGTTAAATTTATTTTATTTACTGATAGATTTTATTATAGAATTGAATTTAATACTGATGGATTTATTCCTAAAAATATTATTATCTATCCTGAAAGGTTAAGTCAAACTATTTATGTTAGATTGTTTCCTAATACTAATTTAGAGGGTAATGTTAATATTAGTTATCATACTATTAATGAAGATGGAATTATAACTTTATCTACAATTAATTTAATTTCAAGGGATAATAAATCAAGAGTTTTTACTTTCGATTCATTTATTACTGTTGAAATTCCTAGAGATAATTATTTATTAAATATTAATTCAAGTGGTTTTATTACAATTTCTAAATCTACTTTAATTGTTATATCAAGAAATTATACAATTCAATTAAGAAATATACCTACTGATTATTTTTCTTTTAGATTTTATGTAACTAATAAAATAACTGGTGAATTTATTATTAATGCTGAAGTTACTTTTATTGAAATAGATACTAAATTAATTAATCTTTTATTTTCAAGAGAAGGATTTTTAACATTTTATTCAAGAAATGATACTAATTATGATATTCTTATTATAAAAGATGGATATGATACTCAATTTTTTGAAGATATTAATTTAACTAATTATCCTTTTGGTATGAATTTTTTAATGAGAAAATTAGATGATAGTGATTTTATTACTATTAACGTTAAAATTATAGATGATAATAATAAACCTATTGTTAATAATGAAGTTCAAATAATAGTTATTGAAGAAAAAACTAATAATAAGGTTCATCAATCAGTTATAAATCAGAGAGTTAATAATGGTTTGGTTTCTATTGATCTTATTAAAAATATTAATTATAGTTTTATTTTTATTTCTGAAGATTTTAATCAGAAAACTATTTTACGTCAATCTTTTTATGGTAATCAATTATTTATTGTTAAATTATTTCAAATAACTGATGATACTATTGATCCGATTGATATTGATATACCTGAAGAAACGAAAGGTAAAGATTTTATTGATTTAATAAAAATCAGTCTTTTTTCTCCATTATGGATTATGATAAAAAGTATTTCTGGTGGATCGGGTATTGTTTTAATGCTTATTGTTTTATTTCTTGAATTATGGTTGATGAATAGTTTAATGGTTGATAGTAGTGGTAATAAACCATCTTCAGATATACAATTAATAGTTATTATATTTACATTTTTTATGGGATTAGGTTTTGGTTGGATTCCATCTTATATAGGATTATTACTTATAATTGTTATTGGTTTATTATTTGGTGAGAAAATAGCGAAGCATTTTACTGGTGGAAATAACAATTAGGAGTTATGATTATGGGTAATTTAAATATGATTATAACTCTTTTAGTTATTTATTTATTTATAGGTTTTTTTGGTTCTAATTATGGATTAAAAACTTCTATTGCTGAAGATATTTTAGATATTGATAAACCTAATTCGGGTTTAATTTCATCTTTATTTGGATTAGTAGATTTTATTTTTAGTTTGGTTCTTTTACCTTTAACTATTGTTTTAAGTGATATTCATATAATTGTAAAGGTAGTTTTGGAATTTATTAGTCTTTTATTTTATATTGAGTTAGCTTTTTATATTAGGGCTACTAATTAATTATATTTTATTAAAGGTTTTAATAATGAAATTAAAATATTTATTTATAATTTTAATTTTGTTATTATCTTTTAATAGTGTTTATTCGAGTGAAATTTATGAAAAAACTACATCAGATAATTATAAAGTTAAATGGATTCCTATATATGAAACACCTAGTTATTTAGAATATAATATAAGAATAGAAGATATTGATAAATTAGATATAAATTTTTTAGGTGAATTATATATAGATAAATATAAATATAATGATAATATAAAATTTGATTTGTTAGAATATGAAGAAATTGATATATCTGATAAAATAATTGATTATAATGAATATATAGATTATATTTCAATTTTGGAAGATATTAATAAAACAAAATATTGTATTGATAGTTATATTATTTATAATTCTACAACGTGTTATAAAAATATTATAGAAGAAATTGGTTATCATTATAATGATTATAAAAAAAATATTACTAATTATATTTTTATAAAAGAAAATTTTAATAAAATTTCATCATATTTTTATGATCTAGGTAATATTAATCTTAAAAATGATAATTATGTTAAGATATATAAATTAAAAGTCTATATTCCTTTTAAATTGGGTGAATCTTCAGGAGAAATAGGAATAAAGATTAATGGTGAAAAGGTACACCCATTATTTAATTCATCTTATAATGTAATTTGGGGTATTATTTTTAATGGAATGAATCCATCTAAAAATTATGCAAATTATACTGTAATTCATAATATATCCAATAATCAAAATGTTAGTATATTTGTAAATGGTGTATTGACTAATTTTTCTTTTGGTATAAACTCTTCAATAGGTAGAACTATAAACGGAATACCACATAATTTAGATTTTGAAGATATGAATAATACATATTATTATGCAATAGGAGTAGGTGTTTTTACATTTTTTGCCGATATTGGGGGTTTAAATATAACTATTCCATACAAAAATGAGAGTTTTATGGAATTGATTACTTATAATAATATGAAATGGTTAATAGAGGGACAAAATGTTGGTGATACTGGTAGTTATTGGTGGTGGGATAGTTTTGAAGATGGTGATACAACAGATGTTGGTGATTTATTTGTTGAGGGTTCAAATCATGCATCAACTGATCAAGCATATTCTGGTTTATATTTTCATAAAAATACAGATACACCAGCACATCTCACAATTGTACTTGGATTTTCTGATGCTGATTGGGAGTGGGGTATGAGATATTTTGATATAAATAGTGATACTAGGACTTTAAATGTATATGAACGTGAAAAAGATTCTACTTTTCAAGCATTACATATGTATTGTGGTGTGGCAAGTGGGGTATGGGGATATTATGATGGTTCACATAAACAATTTACACCTTCTAGAAGTTGTATAACTGGTTGGAATAAAGTCGTTAAAAGAGTGGTGTTTGGTGGAACTGGAACTGATACTTTTATTAATTTTGATGATCGTGGATATGTTCGGGGGAATATTAGACATAATACTTATGATGATTTTTCAGTAATTGCGTTTCAAGCGGAATTAGCTGGAACTAATTCTGGTATGGATGATGTTTGGATAAGAAAAAGATATGAAGATTTAGTTGGAAATGAAGAAATGGGTATTAGTTTTACATTTTCTGGTATTTCTGAAGAGTTAGAAGTTGATAATTTACCAAATATTACTCAAATTTTACCTTCTAATAATACAATAGTTATATTAAATAATTCTATTGCTGATCAAGAATTTAATTTAACTGCAACCGATGATATTAATTTAACTAATGCTACTTTACATATTTGGAATAAATCTAATGGAGAAGAGTTTAATTATTTTGTTAAAGAATTTGTTGATAATATTAATAATATTACGGGTAATACTTTTATTGGTGATCTTGATAGTCTTAAAAATACTTTTGATGGTGATGAATTACTTATTAATGAGTTATCTGGTGTTAATCCTATGGAATTTCATTTTAATTTTACTAATGTTGATACTAGATATAATAATTATAGTATTCATATTATTGCTGATTATGCTGGTTCACCTACACATGATAATAATGTATCGGTTTTTAATTGGAGTTCTAATACTTGGATTAATCTTTATACAATTCCACAATTAGGTTTTTTAATTGAACTTGAAAGTGATCAATTAAATTCTAATGATATAATTGATATTAATAATGTTGTTAGTGTAAAGATTCAACATATTCAAAATGGTAATCCTTCTCATGTTTTATTTATAGATCATATAGGTTTACATAGTGAAAATGAAACAAAAAAATTTATAATTGATTTACAAAATAATACAAATACTGGTGTAATTGTTAGTTTACTAGAGGGTATATTTTTATGGAATTATGAAGTTTTTGATAATAGTAGTCAATCATCTATGTTTACTGATAATTATACATTTACGGTAAGTGCTGATATAATTTCACCTAATCTTATTTTTGATGGTTTAACACCTTCTAATAATAGTGAAATAACAAATAATAATACAATAATAAACGTTACTTCTAATGAAGTTTTAGATAGTCTTATTTTAAGTTTATCTAATGGTTCTAATTTTTCTATGTTAAAACTTACACCTTTAACTTTTTGGTTAAATATTACTAATCTTATTAATGAAACTAGATATTATTATAATGTTACTGGTAATGATTCAAGTGGTAATTCTAATATTAGTTTAACTAGGAATTTTTTAGTTAATGAATTTGTTGCTGATATAATTTCACCTAATTTAATTTTTGATGGTTTAACACCTTCTAATAATAGTGTTATTACCACTAATAATACAATTATAAATGTTAATTCAAGTGAACCTCTTGATACTTTAACTTTATCTTTATCTAATGGAAGTAATTTTACTATGATTCAATTAACTCCTTTAACTTTTTGGTTAAATCTTACTAATCTTATTAATGAAACTAGATATTATTATAATGTTACTGGTAATGATTCAACTGGTAATATTAATATTAGTTTAACAAGAAATTTTTTAGTTAATGAATTTGTTTTTCATCCCCCTACACCTTCTCCACCTATTTTTATATTTACTGGTCTTACTACTACTGAAGTTTCTGAATCTATAAATAATTCTATTATTTATCTTATAATTATTTTAGGATTGTTTATTTATTTATTTAATTTGGGTGTTAAATCTAAAAGTTATATAGTTACTTTATTTTCGGGTATTTGGTTAGTTTTGTTGTCGATTGTATTATCAACTGAAACTTTTGTTTATAAATCATTTAATACTGTTAATTCTGTGTTAAGTATTAATAATTCAGTTGGTAATTTTAGCTTTTATAATTCCACTAATGTTAGATATATTGTTAAAAGAACTATTGAAATTGATACTTTTAATAGTGTTTTATGGCTTGTTTTTTTATCTATGGGATTATTTATTATACTTAGATCAATATTAATAAAATATGGTTCTGATAATAATATTAATGGAGATGATAGAAATTAATAATAAAATACCTAATAGTTTATCTGATTTTTATAAACATTCTGGTGGTAAATCTAAATTAATAGAAGTTACGTTAGCTATTTATGATAGGGGTAAATTGGTTTATAATACACCTATTAATTCTGATTTACATGAAATTGAAGATTTTATTGATTTGATTAATAAAAAATTTGGATTAGATTATAAAATTGTTAAAGGTGATAAAATTGGAAGTAAAAGAAAATAAAAAAGATAATAAAAAAGAAGCAAAAGTTTATTTAACTACTGAAGAACTTGATGATTTAGAAAAGAGAAATAAAATACATACTGATATATTGAATAAAAATAAAAAGAAATCTACTATTATGGGTATTTTATCATTTATTATGAAAGAAAAACCATCTATTATAAGGTGTAAAATACTTCATCCTCTTAAAGAAACAGTTACTAAAAAAGTTAAAATTGGGCAGATATTTTTTGAATATGATAATCGTAAATATTTTATTGATTTATCTTGTTTAACTATTGATAAGGGGGATTATGTTATATATTATAAACACGGTTATTCGCAACCTATAAAAGCAACTCCTACTCCTGATGAAATTATTTTTTCAAAAGAGCTTACTCATGCTTTAAAAGGTGAAGCTATTAAAGAATTTAGAATTTCTGAATCTGCTGAATTTATTAAAAAAATGAATGAAAAAATAATTTTTAATATGATTGGTACTGGTATATTAGCGATTCTTATTTTTTGGTTGGTTAAAAATGTTATGGTTATTGGTGCTGATATTATTGAAATGAAAGTAATTGTATCAACTCTTAAAGATACTTTAACAATTATAGGATGATTATATTAAATTATATGTTAATTAAAATCATTTAACATTTTGTAAATGTAAACCAATTTTATCTCCGTAAAGTTTTAATACTAATATATGAGTAGAGGATTAAATCTCTTAAAACGTAAATATGGAGCTATTTTAAATGAATAAAAACAAAAAAGAGGAAATCATTGATCTTGGTGGTGATCTTTCAAATATTTCTGAAATGTTTGGTATTAATCAAAATGTTAATAATTCAAAAGATGAATATAAATTTTTTGGTGAACTTTCAGATACATTTTTTAATATTAAAGATGAAAATGGTTTATCTAAAACTGATGTTTCATCTTGGTTAGTTTTAGGTTTATCTATGCTTATTGATTATAGTGAAAATACTTTACCTTTATATAATGATTATTTAAAAGAAAAATTATCATTAGAGGATTATGAAGATCAAAAAGTTAGTATTCCAGTTATTGTAGATTTCTTATTAAAGATTTATATTCAAATTTTAGTTTCAAAAGATCGTAAAGGTAGGATGGAAGGTACTGAAATTAGCAAGGCATTTACTGATTTCCTTAAATCAAAGGCTGGTATGGGTGATCAGGGTTTTAATAAAATGGTAAAGGATTTATCACAATAGATATAAGAGGTTTTTTTGATGAATAAAATTAGAAAATATATATTAAGAATAAGAAGATTTATAATAAAAAAAGTTATGGTTTATCATTCTGAAAGTAGTAATAATATAATATATTTAAATGAAAAATGGAAATCATTAATGTTTTTTAATAAATTTTCAATTAGAATTACTAAGAAAGAAAAATCTAATCATATTTATTTTTAATAAAAAATAATATATGGAGTTGATACAATGAGTATTTTTGAGAAAGCAAAAAAATTAGGAAAAGAAAGATTAGATGTAGAAAAACAGAGAAGGGCATTATTAAAAGAAATTAGAATTAAAGCAAGAAAAGCGGAAAAAGAAGTAATTAAAAAGGAAAAAATTAAATCAAAAAAAGAAAAATTATTACATGATATTAAAAGAGCTGAAGAAGAAGGAAGAAGAACCGCAAGAAAACAATTTATTTCTAAGAAAGATATAACTAAATTAAAAGAAACTGGTAAAAAAATAAGTAAATTTATTTTTGAAGAAGAAAAAAAGAAACGTAAACCTAGAAAAAAATTATCTAAAACTAGGTCTATAAAACAAAAAACTACTAAAAGTAAAATTAAAAAACTTAAAGAAAAACTTGTTTCTTTTGATGGAAATGATTTTATTGTAAAATCTGATGGAACTATAAGGAAAAAAAGATGAATATATTTAATAAAATAAACATAATTATAATTAAAAGACGTTTTAGAAATTCAGAAAATAAATTAAAAAAATCTATATTAAAAAAAGAGATAGCAATATATAGAAGAAAAAAAGCTGAAAATGGTAATATATTTTTAGCATTATTAGGTAAACCAAAATGATTGAAATTTATGTTGGTGAAAATGGATATTTAACTATGGGAAATGGAAAAACTTTATCTATGGTTATTGATTCTTATAATCTTAAACAAAAAGGTTATACTATTATGAGTAATTTTAAGATTGATTTTGTAGATAAATATTATGATATTGGTGAACTTAATGATATACTTGAAAAATATAATAAAATTGTTTTATTAGCGGATGAATTAAGCGTTTTTTCTAATGCTTATAGTTTTAATTCATCTAATTCAAGGGGATTAATGCGTTTTGTTACGCAACTTAGAAAAAAAGAAATTATTTTAAAAGCCACTTCTCAAGTTTTTAACACTATTCCACGATTTATTAGAAGATTAGGTGTAACGATTAATTTAGTTGAAAAATTACATTATGATAATAAAATTTGTTTGGTTGAGGATAATCGTATTTGTGAGCAAGATTTTCATAAATATAGGGTAACTAATGTTAGATCAAAAAATCAAAAACCACGTTTTTTAATTCCACACCTTATAAAATTTGATAAAATTTCTAAATCTTTTAAAATGTATAAAGATTATTTTTATAATTGTTATGATAGTGATCAGATTATTATGAGTGATGGTTGAATTTGTTTATAAATTATATTAATAATACTGTTATTCATCTTTCATCTATTAGAAGTAATTTTTTAAATTTTAATTTTACTTATGGTAATAATTATATTGTTTTATATGAATCTCCGATTACATTTATTGAGGCTATTATAGTTTTTTGGATTGTTAAAAGAGCTGGTGATATTTATTTGTGGTGGAGAGATTTGGATAAACTTATCGATGAATCTGAAGATGAAGATTAATATATACTTTTAATAAAAATATATATTAGTATATACTAATATATAAAGTTAATATATTGGTTTTTCATATATAAAGTATATACATAGGGTTTATATACTCTTAAATTAATGATTTATTTGAATATGATAAGGGTAAGTTTTGATCTTTCCATCTTTATTACTTCTCCTAAATTCTTACCCTTATTGTATTTATTTTAATAAGTGTGATTAATAATGACAGATGAAATACTAATAAGATTAATAGTAACTGCTGAAGAGATATCTGATAATATTTTAGATGGTTGTGTATATAATGAACCATTTATATCACTTAAAGATGTTGATAAATATTACATTCCTAAATTGAGAATTAGGAAGGCGATAGAAGAAGTTGAAAAACATTATAAAGTTATTTTACATTATGGATATAGGATTGTTATTCCAAAAGAAGGGTGGGAGAAATTCAAAACTTCTCTTCTCAAAGAGGTTAAATAAAATGTTATTGAAAATAATTATTGTTGTAATTGTTTTTATAATAATTAATCGTATTTTATACTGGAATCATATTTTATGTAAAGAGATTGAAGGATTTAATAAAGCCTCTATTCCTTTAAAACTTTTTTATATTAAAAAGAGAGCTATTGATAATTTAACTAATGGTATTGATTTTTCCGCTTTTAAAGGTAAGTGAAAATATGAAGATTGATAAAGGATATAAAGTTAATTTATCTTTAACAAGATATTATATTTCTGATAACTATGATACGGAAAATACAATAGAAATTTGGAATAAAAAATTTAAGGTTATGTCAAAAGCAAAAGTATATTATGATATATTATTAAATTTAATTAATAATATTAAATATATAAGTTAATTCTTGATTTAATTAAAAAGGCTTGATTAACATGGATGATGTTAGATATTATAATTATTGTAGGGATATTGATATAATGAAAAAACATTATTATTTTTATTTATTATCATCATTTATTTGTATATTAGGATTAACATTTATGATGTTATTATTTATTTTTAAAAAAATTAATATTAACATTTTTTTATTTCTTTTAATATTATTCTCATTAATTTTTGTAATAATTAATTTAAATAAAGAAGAAAAAATACTTAAAGATTTTGGTATTAAATATATTTCAGATTTTACTTATTTGTAGATCAATTATTGGTTTGCATCTTAACAAATAAAACCAGAGGTTGAAAAACATGAGTACGTTGGGAAACTATGCAAAGGGTGAAATATACCCCGAAGCTGAAAGAATAAAAGAAGGAAATACAAAACTGAAAGGAAAGGTAATAACCATTAAGGATGTTACCCACATGGAGAAAGATGGTTATTATATCATCTTGGCTGAAGATAGTAAAGGAAATGATATTACTTTTGGTTCTGCAACTGCCCAAACTAATATCATTCAGAGATTTCTTAAAGAAGGAAATGTTTTTCCGCAGAAAGTTAAGATTATTGAAGTTCAATCTAAAACTGGCGGTAGGGCATATTTCAGTTTTGAAGATGTAAATTAGGGGATTTATCCCCTTTTTTTTTATTTTTATTTTGTTGAGTATAAAATGAAAGAATTAAAAAAAGAAGGTATTAAGAGAAGGCATTATTTTCATAATTTAAGGGATGAATATAAAGAGGTTCATTTATATATGGAAGGGACAAATAAAAATATTAAAAATAGATATTGGGTAAAAAAATTTGATAGTTTTAAAGGTAAAGAAGTTAGAAAAATTCCTATGAAAATTTTAATTGAATTTAAAAAAAATGGGATTAGATTTTAATGGTTGAAAAAATTAAATCTTGGTATTGTCCTGTTGTAACTAGGAATAATATTATAGAATGTAATAATGTTAATTGTCCTTTGGGTTATCATCCTTTAAAACTTATAGGTAAAGAGATTTTTAAAAATTATAGTGGTAATTTTCAATGTAAATCTATTTTATCGGGTGTTGAAATTCCTTTTTATAATGGTAAATATTATTATTAAAGGGGTGTAAAATGGTTTTAAAACAATTTCAATTTAATGATATAATTGCTTATTATAGAAGTATCGATAAACCATTAAATAATTTACAAATAGCAAAAACTCTTAACATTTCTGAAAGAAGTTTTTATAGATATAAGAGGGGGGAAATTCCATCAGAGGATATTATTACGTCGGTTAAGCGTAAAGTTGTTATAAGACATAGATATTTAAATAAGGTAAAAAATATTAATTCACCGAAAATTGAAACTAATTATAAAATTTTATCAACAACTGAAAGTCATAGATTAAAACCTAAAACTATTTTGAAACGTAAAAGAATAGCAAAAGATAAATTTATTTCTAAAAAAATACAAACTGTTGAAGAGGTTATTGACTATCTTATTTATGCTGAATGTAATTGTAATACTACTAGCTTGGGTAAAATTAAACATAAATTTAGAGCTTACATGGATAGACTTAGATCAGATAAAACAATACTTGATTTTATGATTATTAGACATAATGATAATTGGTTTGGGCATGAGCTTTTAAATATTGAAATTATTACAATAACTGAAGTTCCATCCCCATTAGTTTCAATTATGCCTTTTAAGGATAATAAAGTAAATGTTATTAGAAGTGATCGTTTTAGTAGGAATCTTTTATCGCCTAGTGGTTTAACTGGTGATCAGTAAGATGAATATTATATTATTTTTATTTATAATGATGTTTTTATTTATTATACTTTTATTAGGTAAATTTATTATCGATCCTTATTATACAGAGGATTGATTTTTATTATATAGATAAAAAATATGAGGATTAAAGAATGACTTTTTTAGAAATTATCGATTTAATATTTCTTTATCTTTTTTATATTTTTTTAATAGTGGGTGTTATTTTATTAGTATTAACTTATATTTTATAATTAGGATGAATAATTATGAATAAACATGAAAATATGTTAAAATCATTAAAAAATATTAATAAAAGAAATTCTGATGAATATCAAACACCACCAGATTTTTTTAAACTTTTGGATGATGAATTTCATTTTGATCTCGATCCATGTACGACAATAGAAAATAATTTAAAAATAAATCATTATTTTACTAAAAAATATAATGGATTATTAGAAGATTGGAATTTTTATAATTTTAATAATGTTAATAATGTTTTTGTTAATCCCCCATATTCAGAAATTGGTAAATGGATTGAAAAGGGATATAATGAAAGTTTAAAGGGTTCTAATATAATATTTTTAATTATGGTTGATACCTCATTAAGTTATTGGCATGATATAATATTTTCTTTTGCAAAACAAATAAGATTTATTAATGGTAGATTAAATTTTTATTATAATAATTATCCTACTAATAATAATTTTCATGCATCATCTATTATTATTTTTTCTGAAAATTTAGAGTATGGTAAATATAAATCTGATGGATTTTATTATGAAAATAAGATTGTTTATTATAAAAAATCTATTAACAAATATTTTAAAGATAAGAATAAAAAAGATATTAAAAAAGAAATAAAGGAGTTATTAGATGAATAAAGAATATGTTAGATTGTTATCTATAAATCATTCTAATTGGTTTTTAAATTGGTTAAGACTTATTTATAATGATGCTTTTAATCATGGTTATAAACATGGTTATAATGACGCAAAAAAGGAGTTTAAAAAATGAATAAAGTAATTAAATTAGGTGGAATATTTTATGAAAATGATTATGATGATCATTATTCAGTAATAAGGGATAATAGAAATATTACTAAAATAATTAATACTGAAAATAAGAAACAAATAAAAGAAGAAATTGAAAACTTAATGAATATTTAAAATTTTAAAATTTTATTAAAAAATTTTAGGTGTTAGTATATGTTTAATTTTAATAATAGATTTAATAATCCTTTTAAGAAAAATAAAAGTGTTATGGTTAAATGTGATAATTGTGGTTCTTGGGTTGAAAAAAATAAAGATATAAAGAATTGTGTTATATGCGGTTATTCATTATAATAATATAAGGGGTGTTATATTTGAAAGGAAAATATTTATATATTGAATCAATAGGTGAATATTTTGAAAGAAAAAAACAAGAAAAATTAAAATTGTTAATAACAATTAACGAAAGCTCGAATGAACTGAAGGTGAATGAGTAAATGAAGATAGATAGGACTATTTTAACCAGAGAGAGACATATTATAACAAAAGGTAAAATATGTCATATTCCTAAAAGATTATTTTTTTATGATAGTGAAACAAATATTAAGGAAATAAAATATAAAAAACATACTAAAAAAGATAGTGTGTGTATTGTTGAAAAACATAGTTTAAGACTTGGATATTATGAATATTATGAAGAGCTTGATAGTAAATATGTTCTTATTTCTAATGGTTTTTATTATTCAAAAGAGGAGTTTTGCGATATACTTATTAAACTTTACAAATCTAAAAAACAGGTATTATATGTTTTTGCTCATAATCAGAGTTTTGATTTTAGAGTTAGTGTCGATCTAAAAATATTTAATAAAGAGGGTTTTGAAATAGAAAATAGTTTTATTGATGGTTTTAGGTTTATAATGTCTATGATTTATACTAGGTGGAATTATAAAACAAAAGCTATAAAAGATAAGAGAAAAAAACATAATCATAACCGTAAATTATATTTTTTGGATAGTATGAATTATTTTAGGACTTCGATTGAAGAACTTGGTAAATCATTAGGTATTAAAAAGATAGAAGTAAAGGATTTTAAAAAAGTTTCTAATAAAAAATTATCTGAAAGATGTAAAGTTGATGTTAAAATTTTAAGAGAAACAATTTTTAAACTTATAAAATATAATGAATCTAATGATTGCGGTAAATTTGCATTTACTATTGCAAGACAGTCTTTTAATGCTTTTAAACATAAATATATGAAACATGATATTTATATTCATAATGATATTAATGTTATTAATATTGAAAGAAATAGTTATTTTGGGGGACGTACTGAATGTTTTAGAATAGGTGAAATTGATGAAAAGGTTTATCGACTTGATGTAAATAGTATGTATCCAAAAATTATGCAAGATAATAGATTTCCAACAAAACTTATTTTTTATTATCCAAAAACTGATAATAGAGAAAAAATTTCAAAACAATTACTTGATAAATATCTTTATTCAAAAGAATTTCTTATTATAGCGGAATTAGAAATAGAATCAAAAGTTAATAATATTCCTTATAGGAATAAAGAAGAAAATAGGCTTTTATTTCCAACTGGTAATTTTAAAACTACATTATGTACGCCTGAAATAATACAACTTATTAAAAGTGATGGTATAATAAAAAAAGTTCATAAAATAGCGGTTTATGAATCGAAACCTATTTTTAAGGATTATATAAAACACTTTTATAAACAACGTTTAAAATATAAGAATGATAAAGATAAAATTTTTGAATATTTCACTAAAATATTTATGAATAGTCTTTATGGAAAATTTGGTCAACGATCTAAAAAATGGATTCGTACTCCTGAATATGATTATATGTATTATTTTATTGATGAAAGTTTTATTGAATTTGTTAAAAAAGATGGTAGTTTTGTAAAACTTAAATTTATTGGAAATGAGAGTTTTAAAGAAGATGGTTATCTTGAATTTTATGATGGTTTTGTTGCGGTTAGTAGTTTCGTAACCGCTTATTCTAGGTGCTTATTATGGAATCTTATTAAAGTTTGTAAAAATACTTTTTATGTTGATACTGATAGTATTTTTACTAATAAAGAGGGATATGATAATCTTATTAATGCTGGTTTGGTTGATAGTAAAGAATTAGGTAAGTTTAAACTGGAAGAAACTGGTAAATTAGAAATTCATGGTTTAAAGGATTATGTTTTTAATGGTAAAATAAAGATTAAAGGTATTAGAAAAGGTAGTAAACAAATTAATAAGAATAAATTTGAGGTTATTAGATTTACTGGTTTTGCTGAATCTTTAAGGCATTTTGATATTGATAATGTTTATATGATGAAAGTTGAAAAAACTTTAACTAGAGAATATAAAAAAGGAGTTGTTAAAGAAAATGGTTTTGTTGAACCTTTTAAGTTTAAGGTAGGGGATTAAATGAAAAGAATAAAACTTAATTTTAGAGTATTTCCGATTGATTTATTAAATTATACATATATTAAAAATCCTAAAAATATTAGATTTATTTCTAAAAATTATAGAAAATCAAAATTACTTATTAGTTTATTAGGTGAAAGTGGATTAAAAATGTGTAATCCAAAATATAATTTTAGATGGACTTTTGAAGAAAATATTGCTGATAAATTAATTAATGAAGGTATTGCTATAAATTGTAAATTATTATTAATAAAATAAATGATTAAAATGAAAAGAATTAAATTATGTCATAATTGTATTTTTGCACATATTTATAGATATTATTTAGTATGTAGTAATATAAAAGCATTTCCTATTAATATGTTTCTTTATCCTCTTTATCCTGCAAAACCATGTAATCATAAAATTATTCATATTGATCAGATGAAATTAAGTTAAAAGGAGTTGTTTAAAAATGAATATGGATTATAAAGAAATTAATGAATTATATAGAAAAGCTATAAAATTATGGGGTAAAAAATTTCAATTTATTATGATAACAGAAGAAACTTCTGAATTATTAATATCACTTTCAAAAGATTTAAGAAATCCTAATTATCTTAATAGGGATAATATTTTAGAAGAAATAACTGATGTTGAAATAATGTTACATCAAATTAGAGAATGTTATAAATTTAATAAATATGAAAGTAATACTATATATTTTAAAAAGATTTTTAGACTAAAAGAGAGAGTTGAAAAACATGGTTAGAAGGCTTGTTTTTTGTCTTGATTGCGAAGGTGTTTTTTATGTTGAAATGAGAGAAAAAAGAAGTATTGAAGAATGTCCTAATTGTTCTGAAATTGGTAGTTTAAGAAAATTAACTCAATTTGATAAATATATTCAGTCTCAATTTTAATATATAGTGTTAATTAAAATCATTTAACATTTTAAATTTGTAAACCAATTTCATCTCCGTAAAGTTTTAATACTAATATATGAGTAGAGGATTAAATCTCTTAAAACGTAAATATGGAGCTTATATTATTTTATATATTTATTTTAAACGAAACCTTTATATATCATGTTGATCTATATAGTATTATAAGAAAAAGGAGAAGTGAAAAAAATGGATAATTTTATTCCAATATTAATTTTTTATATGATTGTTTTTATTTTGATAAAACATAATTAACATTGATTAAAATGATTAAACAAAAAACGAAACTTAGAGCAAAAATAAAACCAAAAAATCATATAGAGACTGTTGTTAATTGTAAGTCTTGTTATTATAAAGATCAGAGTAAAGTAAGATGTGAAAAATGCAGATCAGAAAAGACGGTCGATAACAAATTTCCATTTTGGAAAAAAGGAGTTAAATAAAATGGATGATTCAAATAATAAATCAAATCTTATTAATATATCAAAATTCATATTAACAATAACGTGTTATTTTTGTAATAAAGAAGATAATAATATGAAAATATTAGAAGATGGTAGAAATATATGTAATAAATGTTTAAAAGGAGTTGTGAAAAAATGAAATCAATACATGATAAAAGGATGAATCGAATAAAGTTGATTTCCAAAAATGGAGATCGGCTTAAAGAGGTTTGGATTGATGCAAGTGAATTTTCAGGTGAACTGGGGGGATTGTTTCGGAGTACGGCTTTTGGTGCTTTGGTGAGAACTTCAGAGGGTACTTATCCCTTTTATATTTAAGGTGAAAGTTAGACCGAAACCTTTATATACTCTTAAAATAATATTAACCTATATTAAAAATAAAAAATTAAAAGGAAGTGAACAGAAAAATGACTGATAAAACCGAAGCTGAAAAAAATGCGGAATTTAAACAAAAGTACGGATATGCAAGAGATAAAGAAACTAACGCCCAAAAGTTTAATCGACTTTTCTCGAAGAGAGTTGAGAACGCAGTTGAAAAGATCAACTTGATCGGTAACTGTGCTGGCGTTGGATATGAGTATGACGTTGAGACTGTCGGTAGGGTTATGGACTATCTAAGAGATAAGATAGACACCCTTCAGGATCAGTTCACAGAGACAGAGGCAGAGGACACAGAGAGCTTAAAATCAGAGATTGAAAACGCTATGCTAGGAGAAACTGAAGAAACACCATCAGATTAGAGGATTTTTATCCTCTAATTTTTTATTATTTCATTATTAATAACAATTAATAAAAGCATGAGTGAAACGAATTAGATCAGCCTAAATGTGATATTCAGGAGAAGAGAAAAAGGAAGTTATTCTAGCTAGAATGTAAAATTATAAATTGATTAAAAAATATGACTTTCGTTAGTTTTCGTAAACCCCGAAAACTATTAAGTGATTTCTCCTTATTACAGGGTAAATGATTAAAATGAATAAAGAAGATTTTAAAAGACTTAGGAAATGTAACTTAATTTCATTAAAAAGTTGTCGTGATTGTAGATACCATAAACAATGTTTAGATATATTCATAGAAATATTTGAAATAAGTTATTATGATTTGTGATTAAAATGGAAATAACACAAATTAAGAAAAAACATTTTGCTTATCTTATTAATAATTGTAATAATATTTTTTCATGTGGTAATTGTAGTTTTTTAGAAGATTGTAAAGTTATTATGAGAGAAGATTTTGATATTAATTTAGATGAATATAACAATCAAACTATTTTAAATAAGTGATTAAAATGATTGACTTAAAAATCTTTAAAGAACTGGATTGTGGATGTCTAATATCTTTTATAGGTAATCAAATAATCCCTTCTATAAACTGCATGGATGAATATGTTATTGTATCAGATCGTCAAATACCATGTTTAAATTGAGGAGTTAGAAATGAAAATACATTTTAGTAAATTATCAGATTTTATAATACAATTACCTATGTTTCTTTTTTGGATTTATATGATAACATATTTTGCAAAATATATTAATTTATTTATAATCTTATCTTATAACTGGTGGTTAAACTTTATAATTTTAATGTTATCACTTGATCAATTAGTAAATTCATTAAATAATATATCAGATAAAAAATTAGATAAAGAGGATTGAAAAATGAGAATATTAAAAATACCTGAAAATAAAAATGATTGTAAAAGACTACCATGTCGTTTATGTTATTATAATTTTCTTGTTTTAAATACAAATAGAATAATTAAATGTTTTGATTTAAATAAAAATAGTTTCGATATAAAATCATAATATTAGAATGTGATATAATGAAAGATGGAAAATTTCAAGTTAGTGATTTATTTTATGGGATTTTATTTACATTATTTATTTATTCAAGTTTTATGTATATATGGAATCCAAAAATAGAATGGATATATACTGGTATTCTTAGTATTTTTTGGTTTTATTTTATGTGTTTATTAGAAAAAATGCCAACAAAAAAAGAGAAAGAGGATTAAAAAAATGATATGTAAAAAATGTAAAGAAGATAAGGATGAACAAATAGAAGGGTTTTATAATGGGGTATGTACGTCCTGCACAGCGAAAGATTTTGGTAAGTCTGGTTTATCAATTACTATTGGGCATAAAATTAAAGATATTATAATAATTCCATAATTATAATTATTTAATATATCAGTTTTTATTCTCCTTTTAAACGAAACATTTATATACTATGTTGTTTTATATAGTATTATAAGAAAAAAGGAGAAGTGATAAAAATGATACATGAATTTAAATGTAAAAAATGCAGTAAGAAATTTAACAAACCAGATGAACTGTTTTATCATGGAAGAAAATGTAAGGTGGATAATACGGTTTTGAGTCATATCTTTAGTGTATAAAAAAAAGGAGAAGTGAAAAAAATGTATAATGAATATGAAAAAAAGAACGGTTTAAGAGAAAGAGAAGATTTAGGAAAAGTAACTTTTAATGATTTAACAAAACATCTAACCGATAAACAATTCCATAATTTTTATTCTTTAATATGGGATTTGGATTCAAAAAATATGCTTTCAGAAATGAATAAAGATGAAAATAAAAGATTAAAAGATACAATAAATGACATGAAAATGGAATATATAAAGTAAACCTTCGGGTTTACACTTTTTTTATTTTTATTTTATAACACAAAATAGGAATAATAAAAATTATTTTAGAATTCATACTGCCATGCTCGGTATTTAGGC
>SDBU01003061.1_pt1 | contig 21578 bp, 15 predicted proteins | sample 2277071 | NCBI WGS metagenome assembly SDBU01 (sample SAMN10397929, study PRJNA504765) | marine sediment metagenome | isolation source: marine sediment core GS08_GC12, 126 cmbsf | place: Arctic Ocean: Gakkel Ridge, Loki's castle | collected 2008
ATCCCGCACATGTATGCGTCTGGTCTGGTTTAGGCGGGAAAAATCTGATGTCCTAAGAATGGCGTCCCCATGGGGATTCGAACCCCAGTCGTCAGAATGAAAATCTGATGTCCTAGGCCTGACTAGACGATGGGGACGCGTTATTAATTAATCTTTTAAATCTGCTATTGCCCTTAAAGCGTTTTATCTCATGCTCCCGCTTTATGGCATCGGTCTTTGTATCCAAAGGCTCTTTATAAACAAGTCTATACGGTCCTCTGTGCCTTGTGGATCTTGTTTGGCCTTCGTTATGTTCCTTGAGCCGCTTCTCTGGATCTTCTGCACTACCAATATAGTAACGACCGTCTCTCGTGCTTTTTATTATATATACGTAATGCATTCTGTCAACCCAATATCCCGGTCGTCAGAATGCCCCGCCTACACCTGACTTAACGCTATGCATGGCGGGGTCCCGCACATGTATGCGTCTGGTCTGGTTTAGGCGGGAAAAATCTGATGTCCTAGACCTGACTATCCCGCCCTCATTTTTACACGGGGCGGGATCCCGCCTCACGCATACACCTTGGCGGGAGACGATGGGGACGCTTGTTCTATCCTTCTTCAGAAACAATCGATGCCATTGAAGAAACCTTGTCTTTGTCTTTTAATCTTATAACTCTTACGCCCTGCGTTGACCTGCCGATGGTGCGTATTCCCTTAACGGGCGTCCTTACTACCATGCCGTGGTGTGTTATGAGCATTATTTCATCGGAGTCTTTTACGCTTTTAAGCCCTATAACATTTCCGTTTTTCTTTGTAATTTTGATGTTAATTATACCTTTGCCGCCGCGCGACTGCAAGCGGTATTCTTTAAAACTTGTCTTCTTTCCGAAACCATTTTCCGTAACCGTGAGAAGGCTTCCGTCTGGGGTAACCACGGCCATAGCTATTAACTCGTCCTTTTTACCCAACCTTATTCCTCTCACACCCTTGGCGCCTCTTCCCATATCCCTTATATCTTTTTCCCTAAATCTTATAGCCTTGCCCTCCTTGGAGGCAAGAAGCACCTCGCTTTTTCCGTCTGTCAAAACAGTGCTTATGAGATTGTCTTCTTTTCCCAAAGAAATGGCTATAATGCCTCCTTTTCTTGGGTTTTTAAACGCGCCTAACCTTACTTTTTTAATTATACCTCTTCTGGTTGCCATAACGAGGAATCTGGTTTCGCCAAATTCCTTCACCGGCACAAATGAGGTTATTTTTTCATCGCCGGAGAGTTTAAGCAAATTTATAACTGCCCTCCCTTTTGCCAAACGCCCTACCTGCGGGATTTCATGAACCTTGAGCCAGTAAACCTTGCCTTTATCCGTAAAGAATAATATATATTCATGGGTTGAGGCAATAAAGAGATGTTCGCTAAAGTCCTCTTCCTTTGTGGCGCCGCCGGATACGCCTTTGCCGCCTCTTTTCTGCTTCTTGTAAGCGCTTATGGGAAGCCTCCTTATGTAGCCGGCATGGCTTATAGTGATAACCATGTCCTCTTCGGCTATCAGATCTTCTATATCCAACTCTTTAAATTCGCCTATAATCTCTGTCCTTCTTTCATCCCCGAAGCGCTTCTTTAAATCGAGCGATTCATCTTTAATGATTTGAAGTACCTTCTTCTCGCTCACCAGGATACCTTTCAGTATCTCGATTTTCTTGATGAGCTCTTTGTATTCCTTATCAATCTTTTCTCTCTCCAGGTTTGTCAGGCGCTGTAGCTGCATTTCAAGTATTGCCTGCGCCTGCCTGTCAGATAGATCGAACCTGTCCATAAGGCGCGTCTTTGCTACCTGCGGGTCTTTGGATTGTTTAATTATTTTTATTATCCTATCAAGGTTTTTAAGGGCTATCTTCAACCCTTCCAATATGTGGGCGCGATCTTCTGCTTTCTTTAAATCATACTTTGTTCTTCTTATGACAATCTCTTTTCTGTGGTCCACATAAAGAGAAATCATCTCTTTCAGATTAAGCAGTCTCGGCCTATTGTCGACAAGGGCAAGCATTATAACGCCGAAGGTTTCCCGCATCTGTGTATGCTTATACAATTGATTTAATATGATTTCTGCATTCTGGCCCCGCTTTAATTCTATGACTATTCTCATGCCGTCCTTATCGGATTCATCCCTTAAATCTGAGATACCTTCTATTTTCCTATCATTTATAAGGGCTGCAATTGACTGAATTAAATTACTCTTATTTACCTGATACGGGATTTCGGTAATAACTATGCTTTCTTTCCCGCTTTTCTGCTGCTCTGTATTCGCCTTTGCATTAACTAAAATCCTCCCACGGCCTTTTGTGTATGCGTCTTTAATGCCGTCTCTTCCGGTTATTATGCCTCCTGTCGGAAAGTCGGGCCCTTTTACGTTTTTCATCAGGTCCTTTATGTCGCACTGCGGGTTATCTATAAAGAAACAAATTGCATCTATGATTTCTGTCAAATTGTGGGGCGGGATATTTGTGGTCATGCCGACGGCAATGCCGCTTGAACCGTTCACTAAGAGATTGGGAAGCGTCGCCGGTAGAATCTTCGGCTCTTCAAGTGAGCCGTCAAAATTGGGCACGAATCGAACCGTATCTTTTTCGATGTCATTAAGCATCCAATCTGTTATATGTTCGAATCTCGCCTCTGTGTATCTTTGAGCAGCAGATCTGTCCCCGTCGACGCTGCCAAAATTTCCCTGTCCGTCAATTAAAGGGTAGCGTAAAGAAAAATCCTGCACCATTCTTACCAAAGAATCATAAACAGCCATATCGCCGTGCGGGTGATATTTTCCAAGGCAATTATGCGAAACCATTCCATTCGCAATAAATTCATGCTCACCTTCTACTTGAATATCGTATGTAACCTGCGGAGCTATAGGCGTTATGGTTGCAACTTTCATAAAATACACATTATCGCTTATAACATGATTAACAAAATCATAAAGCGGGGATTTTATCTTTTCCAGTTTTTTTCTAATGCCCCACTCTATGATTTGGGATTTTCTTAGTGTTTTTTCTTTGAGATCCTTTGAATATCTGATTTTGCATCCTGTGCCGTATTTTACTCCCGATCTAAACTTTTGTCCGGATTCAGCCGTATACCAGCCCCCGCCTCTATGTTTTTCGCTTAACTCAGTAAAAATCTTTTCTCCTGCATACGGAATTGCTTCAAAAGTGGATTTCTTAACCGCTTTTCCTGAAACCATCTTGCATCTTTCCTTCTTCCTCAAATCATATAAGTTAAGTTTGGAAGAAAGTAATTTTGCGTTAATTCCCTCAAATTCTAAACTATAAAATTTTGATTTATTCCGAATTTCCCTACCATTAACAAAATGTTTCCTGCCGCGTTTATCAGTAATATACTTTGTGCTGAATATCCCCAGCTGTTGAAATAAAATTTGCATTTTATCAATTAACTCTTCTGAAACAGATCCATAATGCACAACACATCGATTCTTGTGTATGCTACCATCGCCATCTATTAAACCAGAAATAAAAGCGTATATAACAGATTTGGGAGAAATAAAAATTTGCGAGGGAATCTTTTTCGTAAAAGCTTTAAATCCCGCGATGTTAAAATTTTCTACAAAAAAATTGCGTATATAATTTTTGCTAGTGCGTAAGGTATATTTATAATTCGCCTCTGTCTTTCCATTAGCTTTTTTTATTGCGTAAACACTCTCTTTTATAGTAGGTATATAGTCAAATTCTTTTATTATTATGCTGGCTATCCTTTCTATAATCTCCGGGCTATTGCAAGAAAAACCAATTCTATATGTGTCTTTCCTATCTTTATTTTTTGTAATCCATCCTTCTGATATGAAAAGACCAAGAAGATATGCAAGGTTCTCATTTAAATAAAGAGGGTGTAACGTATGCATCCTTTTTAGTTTTATTTCTTTTATTGTTTTTGGATAACAAGTCCTTAAAACAATGTAATCATTCTGGTCTATTTTATTAGCCTCTTTCCATTCAAATTTAAAGTCTTTGTTTAAAACCTTAAATTTTTGTGCTGGGGTTACCGTGTTAGAAGTTCCGTTTACAAGCTTTATTTCAAGCAACTCATTTGGCGGCATTTTATATAATTCGGTAACACGCCTGGACCTTTTTTGTGTATAAACCAAGTCCCCTCTTTTGATATCCTGAATGGACACAAGGCCTTTATTCGTAGCAACAAGTGTGTCTTTAACAAAGCACTCTCCAACTATTCTTGCACATTTTTTATACGGCTTATTATGCTCAAGATGAAGATCCTTCATCGCATACAAGATTCTTCTGTGCACCGGCTTAAGCCCATCCCTTATATCCGGCAGGGCCCTTCCTACAATTACGCTCATCGCGTAATTGATGTAGGAGTCCTTCATCTCGTTTTCTATATAAATCGGCACTATCTTTTCGTTTTTTGTGTACAAGGTTAGTCCCTTTCCGTTATACACCCCCGGGGAGTCCCTTCGGGCCACCCCGGGGGTGTATCCATTTTATATATCTAAATTCTTCACCTCGTGTGCGTGCTTCTGGATAAACTCTCTCCTCGGCGCTACCTGATCACCCATTAAAACAGTAAACATCTCATTTGCCTCAACGGCATCTTCCACGGTTACCTGCAACATAACCCTTTTGTCCGGATCCATTGTCGTTTCCCATAACTGTTCCGGGTTCATCTCTCCCAAGCCTTTATATCTTTGAATGCTCATTCCCTGCTTACCGGCAGTCTTTACGTAATTCAATAATTGCTTGAGGCTAAATAAATCCTTCGTTTCCTTCCCTGTCTTAACCCTATATAGAGGAGTTCTTTTACCCTCTTTACCCTTCTTTTTTATGTCCTTTTTCTCTGCCTCTTCAAAGTCGGGGTCATAATTGGCTGCGTCTATTCTAATCTGGTCGATTTTGGATATAATCTTATCCAGTTCTCTCACTTCATAAAACTCTGTGACGTCTATTGCTTTAGCTACATCTTCCCTGGTCAGCTTCTCTCCTGATTCCTTTATTACAATCTCTTTGCCCATGCGTTTTTCTTCCTGTTTTATCAATTTTGCAAGTTCATCCTCATTATATAAAAATATGGGTTCTTGCTCCACTTTTGCCCTATAAATAGGGAGTTTTTTGGTCTTCTTGTGCCTTAAACCTAGATATTTTGAGAATTTCACTCCACGCCTCTCTATGGAATGGGCGAGGCCCTCCAGCTCGGTTAGCAGTTCGAGAAGGGTTCTCAATTTCTTATCTTTAAGAATAGCTTTATCCTTTAGCCTCTTGACCTCCATCCCCTCTGCGCCCAGCTCTATAAGCAGGTCGTTCATCTCGTCTTCTGTATCTATATACTCTTCCCTCTTGCCTCTCTTAATTTTATAAAGCGGCGGCTGGGCAATATAGATATGGCCCTTTTCTACAAGCTGGGGCATCTGCCTGTAGAAAAAAGTCAAAATGAGCGTCCGAATATGGGACCCGTCCGTATTATGTAAAACCATTCCTCCATAGCCGGCTATAAAGTTTTGATTATGCGGAACAGAAAAATCGTATACATATTTTTCATCCACATTTACTTTTTTTACCTCTCTAACCTCTATTAAACAAAAATCTTTAGATAAATTTGCGATATCTTTGCCAATGCCCCTGCGCTGTTTCTCGTAATTAAGAAAATCTATTAATTTATAAGCATTTTTGTGCGCTTTCCAGATATCTCTTAAGTTATGCAGATATTCTTTCGTTGAGATTATAACATCATGCTTGTCGTAATTACTTCTAAAAACTTTTCCTTTTGAAGTATGCGTTTTTGGTCTTTGCCTCGCATATGAAGGGAATATGCCTAATTGTCGATATATTACAATAATGTCGCTAGCAAGCCTCCTGGAGCTAGTGCAATGGCCGAATATTGCCTTACCCCTTCTTTCCTCTACAACTATATAACCGTCGCTTTCGAGAAGTCCTCTCAAAAGAGATTTTTGAATGCCCTCTTTCACATTTATGAATTCGGATGGGATAAACTTTTCATAAGATTTTTTATTAAGCAGCCCGAAACATTGTAAAAGCAATTTAAATGAAAATGAATGGAAATGTATTATCGTATTGCGATTTCGTCTTTCGATAATAATATTCTTATTCAAAATCTTTTTTACACACTTAGCGATATTCTTGGTATATAGGCCTTTGTTATCGCCCCCTATTGCTATAGTAAATCTATTAGGATTATCTTTTGTAAATGCGGCACAGCCATCGCCCAGATACCAGCCCATAAGGTAAGCGAGATCATTATCTACATTATATTTTAATCTAATCTCATTGGTATGATTATCAAGAAAACACCGCTTATTCTTTATTGTTGCCTCCCCCGGACAGTGCTTCAATGGAATCCTTAATTTATAATCTAGGGTTTCCATGTCAAATCCTATGGCCTTTGAATATAAATAGAATTTGCCAAATTTTGGCATTACATTATCTATTTTTGACTCCCACTGTTGTATCACTTTATCATAAACCCCTATTTTTTCTGCTACTTTCTTCCTTGATAAACTGGTATTTTCTCTTGCTGTTTTAAGCCTTCTCCACTCACCTATGGGCAAATCCACATGTGAGGCCGGATAAATATCTTTGGAATCCTCTTTGGCCAACTCTACCAGAATATGCTCCTTCTCCATGCAATAGTCAAAAAGTGTCCCAGAAAGCTCTATAGTAATATCTTTGTCATTTCTTTTGAAGCGCTTAGGTAAAAGTAGCTTATCTCCTTTTTCAATTTTCTTTCCCTCGATAAGTTCAACCCTGCCATTACGATAGCCGTATATACTATGACAAGATGTAATCTTAACCCTGTAACCGCTCTTTGTTTTTATTTCAAATATATCTGTTCTAAGCGGGTGCTTGATTACTTGATGGATATCAAGCAATTCGTGCTCACCCGTACTTTCGTTGAAACTCATGATTCTAAAATCTCCGGGGTCATCGCATTCTTCAATAAATTTACTTACTTCGGTATTGAAAAGCCTGGCTTTCTTTTTATCATACAAAACAATCGGCGTATCACCTGTTACGCTGTCCGCGTCACACATTATAATTATTTTGCTGTACCGTAATTTCTCTAAGTTAAATTCATTGCCTATGCTTGTTCCTATTGCCGTAATCATTGTTCTTATTTCTTCGTTGCTCAATACCTTATCCAGCCTTGCTTTTTCGACGTTCAGAATTTTTCCTTTTAAGGGAAGTATCGCCTGGTATCTACGATCGCGCCCTTGCTTTGCCGAGCCGCCGGCTGAATCGCCTTCCACAAGATACAGTTCCGTCATCGACGGATCTTCCTCCGAACAGTCAGCTAATTTCCCCGGTAAGGTGCCGGATTCAAGAGCGCCCTTTCGCCTTGTAAGTTCTCTCGCCTTTCTTGCGGCATCGCGGGCCCTTGCGGCAAGAACTGCTTTTTCTACAATCTTATTCCCTATGGAAGGGTTCTCTTCTAAAAACGAACCCAGTGCTTCATTTGTTATCGTCTCTACAATCCCCTCTACTTCGGAATTTCCTAATTTTGACTTAGTCTGGCCTTCGAACTGCGGGTTAGGCAGTTTCACACTTATAACAGCTGTCAACCCCTCCCTTGAGTCTTCTCCTGTTAAAGATGCTTCTTCTTTTAACAATTTTTTTGACCTGCAGTATTGATTAAGGGTTCTGGTAAGGGCCGACTTAAAACCGGTTAGGTGCGTGCCGCCCTCTACGGTATTTATGTTATTGGCGAAGTTAAATATATTCTCTGCATATCCGTCATTATATTGCATGGCAATTTCGGCAATAACACTGTTTTTTTCGCGGGAGAAATGTATAATCTTTTTATGCAATACATTTTTATTCTTATTTAAATGCTCTACAAAAGAAAGGATTCCCCCTTTATAGCTAAAAACATTTTCCTTATCGGTTCTTTCGTCTTTTAATGAAATTGTTATTCCTTTATTTAAAAAAGCGAGCTCCCTGAGCCTGTTGGACAATATATCAAAGCTGAATTTAAATTTATCGCCGAATATCCCCCTATCCGGTTTAAATGTAACACTCGTGCCGGTTTTTTTGGCTTTCCCAACCACTTTCAGCTTTGAGGCAGTTTTACCTTTTTCATATTCCTGAAAATGGATATTCCCATCGCGCCTTACCTCAACTTCGAGCCACTCTGAAAGCGCGTTCACAACACTTACTCCGACACCGTGCAGACCCCCTGCTACTTTATAGGTTCTATGGTCAAATTTTCCACCGGCGTGAAGCGTAGTCATAACAACCTCAAGGGCCGGTTTTTTCTGCGTCTTGTGCATGTCAACCGGTATGCCCCTCCCGTTGTCTATAACTGTGACGCTGTTATCGCCGTGAATTTCTACGCCGATGGTGTCACAATAACCCGCCATGGCTTCATCAATTGAATTATCGCACACCTCAAAAACAAGGTGATGCAGCCCCCTTGTCGTGGTATCACCTATGTACATCGCGGGTCTTTTTCTAACCGCCTCAACGCCCTCTAAGACCTGTATGGTTGTAGCGTCGTATTTCTTCGGCTGGGGCTCACTTTCCGCAACAACTTTTTTCTTCCTTCTCATATTTCTCCTATCTTAAATCTTATTTCCTTTATGGTTTTTCTTTTCAATTGCTTATTTATAGCTTTTATGAGTTCTTGTCTTTTCAATGTAAGCTCGTAGAGCCTGCTTGAATCGCTTACGTTTACCACCAACCTCCCGGATTTTAAACTCTTTGGTTTGGTGTGTTTAAGCGCGTCTTTTCCGGTAACCTTCTCCCATATAGAAATAAGTTCTCTATGCCCCTTGCTTTCTCTTTCTTCCAGCTTCCCAACGATGCCTTTTAGTATGTTTTTTAAGGGTTTTTCCATATCATTGTCACGTCAATTGCATAGGTAAGACAACGTATATATACTCGCTGCCTATTCTTATAACCCCGGGTTTATCCACATCTCCTATTTCAAAATCTATGTCTTCCTGATTTAAATTTTTAAGCAGTTCTATTATGTAAGTCGGATTAAATCCTATGGATATGTTCTTTCCTTTATAATTTATGTCTAATTCCTCTTTGAGCTCCCCTGTATAGGGCGCATTTTTTGAGATGACCATTTTATTTTTAGATATATCTAATTTCACCGCAAGTGAGTCCTGATTTGTGAAAAGGCTGGCCCTTCTTGCCGCAGATAAGAGGCTCGTTTTGTTAACTTTGATTTTTTCTTTTATCTCTTCGGGTATCACCTGTTCATAATTTGGGAATTCCCCTTCGATTAACCTCGATATTATTTTTGTCTTGCCCAGATCAAAAAATATTTGGTTTTCGCCAAACGATATTTTGACACTGTTTTCGTCATCGAGTATTCTTGAAAGCTCCTGCGCAGTTTTTGTCGGGATTATTACCTTTTTTTCAAATACGGTTTTTTCCGGCAATTCTCTTTCTACAACAGCCAGCCTTCTCCCGTCGGTTGCAACAAGCTTAATTTTTTTGTTTTTTATTATAAAAAGAACGCCGTTTAACACATATCTTATCTCGTCGCGGCTTACTGCAAAAATTGTCAGTGAAATCATCTCTTTTAAAATCTTCTGCGGTAATATTATAGACTCGTTATCCTTAAATTCGGGTATCTGCGGAAATTCATCTTTCGGTAATCCTACTATTTTAAAGTGTGTTTTGGCACAATCTATAAATATCGTATTGTTCTTTTTTAATAATATCGACACAATATCATTATCGGGGAGTTCTTTTATTATGTCCAATAATTTTTTCGCCGGTATTGTTATGGCCCCTTGCATTTTTGGGTTTACCGATAAATTAGAAGATATTCCCATATCAAGATCTGTTGCTGTGATTTTTATACTGTCTTTCGCTGTTTCCATTAATAGGTTTGACAATATCGGTAAGGTATTTTTCGTTGATATCGCGCTTTGAACTATTTGCAGGACTTTTAAAAAATCATCTTTTTTTGTTTCAAATTGCATTTTAGCTCCCTCCACTGTTTTTATTATTACTTTATTATTAATTTAGTAGTATTTAGTAGAACTGTTGATTAATTTATTATAATATAACTTCTTTTTAACGCAAGAGTTATGTAAGAAAGATATCCACAGGTTATACACATAACAACATTAATTTTTAACCATTTATATTAAAAACCAGCTTATCCACTATGCGGCGAATATCCCCCTTGGTTTTTATATCCTTTTCAATTTTATTACAAGCATGAATGATTGTTGTATGATCCCTTCCCCCAAAATAAACACCTATTTCCGGCAACGAAAGATTTGTCAGGTCCCTGCTTAGATACATTGCTATCTGCCTGGGGTACACAATTGCCCTGTTTCTTTTTTTTGTTTTCATATCCTGGAAAGTGATATCAAAATATTCAGCGACCTTCTTTTGAATTAATTCAACACCTACTTTTTTCTTCCCCTCTATTATCATACCCTTTAAAACTTCTTTTGCGAGATCCACAGAAACGTCTTTATTTATCAATTTTGCATATGCGACAACCCTTATTAAAGCGCCCTCCAATTCTCTTATATTTGTTTTTATATTTTCTCCCAGAAAATAAAATAGATCGTCGGACAGGGGGATTGTTTCTTTTTCGCTCTTTTTCTTTAAAATGGCTACTCTGGTTTCAAAATCCGGGGGCTGAATATCCGCAACAAGCCCCCACCCAAACCTCGAGACAAGCCTTTCTTCCAGGGTCGATATTTCTTTTGGGGAACGGTCGCTTGATATCACAATTTGTTTATGCGCGTCGTAAAGGGCATTAAATGTATGGAAAAACTCTTCCTGTGTAGCCTCCTTTCCGGCTATAAAATGAATATCATCCACAAGAAGGACATCAACATTTCTATATCTTTGCCGGAAATCCGGCGTGCTCCTTGTCTGTATAGCGCTTATAAGTTGATTTGTAAATTCCTCACTGGATATATAAAGTATTTTCGTCTTGGGCGACTTTTGGGATATAAAATTTCCCATAGCATGCATGAGATGTGTTTTTCCCAACCCCACCCCACCGTATATAAATAGAGGATTATATGTCCTGGCGGGCGATTCGCTTATTGCCAGCGAAGCCGCATGCGCGAATCTGTTGCTCGGCCCCACTACAAACAGGTCAAAAGTATATCTAGAGTTAAGGCCAATCTGGCGCGTTTGATGCTCTACGTGGGTTTTCGGAAATATAGAGCGGAATAAACCCCTTTTTTCTTTTTGAATTGGCTCTTTTTGAATTGGCTCTGTGGATTTTTTTTCTTCATCCTGCGGAGCCACGCTAAAGGTTATATCCATTTCTTGACCCGCTGCCCTGGCTAAAGAAGATTTGATGAGACTTGAATACCTTTCAGAAACCCATTCTTTGAAAAATTCATTAGGGACACCGAGATTAATGGATTTCTCGTCCACGGAGAGTAGTTTGAGGGGACAAAACCAGGTGTTGAAAATCTGCTCGTTTACCTGATTTTTTAGGTTATTTAAGGTTTTATTCCAGGCTATTGCGATTTCTTCTGTTATCTCAGGCACGAATAGTTATCCACAGTTATAATTTATAAAACACGTTCAATTTACAGGTTATTCACAAGTTATCCACAGGGATGTTATTGTACTTGAGCGGGACAGTTTTCGGTAACGGGACAGGTTTCTTCATATCGCTACATCCATTAATGAAACCTGTTCCGAAGAAAAGTCCCGTCAACGCACACACATTATACCAAAACATATTATATTTGCAAGAGAATTTTCACCAACCACGTTGTCATTCTGAGCCCCGACGGAGTCGGGGCGAAGAATCTAATATTAGATTCTTCGACAAGAGAGAAAAATCTGCTTGACGGGAGAGAATTATATGTTATAATTTTAACCACTATGAAAAAGACATTAAGGCCAAAATCTAATATAAAACGAAAGAGGAAACACGGCTTCCGAAAACGAATGAGCACGCGCTGGGGAAGGGCTATCCTGAAGAGGCGACGACGAAAAGGTTGCAAAAGGTTAACCGTTTAAAATCAACCAGGGACTTTCAAAAAGTATTTAAGGAGGGCAGGAAGGTTGTCAGCTCTCACTTTGTTTTATATAGTCTTTCAAACAGATTGGGGGATTCAAGGCTGGGTATAAGCATTTCCAGTAGAAATATTCCCCTTTCTACGAGGCGAAATAGAATAAAAAGGATAGTAAGAGAATTTTGGCGTTTAAGAAAACCGGATTATAAAGATGACAAAGATTCTGTTCTGATAGTAAAAAAGGGAACAGGCGAGTTGCCGAATGAGGATGTCGTTAAAGAGATTGATTATATTTTTAATAAAGATTTATCGTAACCTGCTATCATCATTTAAGTTACAATCATGCAGGTTTTATCCTACCTGTTCCGAATACGCTATAGAGAGCATACAAAAATATGGCGCATTTAAGGGGGTTTTGAAATCCGCGTTAAGAATTTTAAGATGCAACCCCTTTTCAAAAGGCGGCCACGACCCGGCTTAATTAAAATATGGAAAAGAGATTAATTATAGCAATAACACTTTCAATTGTAGTACTGTTGATATTTCAGCGGTTTATCCGGCCGCCTGTCTCGGCCCCAACTCGTGTTCAGCAAGCACCGGATATCGGATTGCAGACCAGGGGTATAAAAGAGGAATTAATTTTACCAGGCCCATTGTCTACCGCCCATCGTCCGCCATCCCTAAATGAAATCGAAACCGTTTACGAGACAGATAGATTTATATTAACTTTTACAAATATCGGCGGGGCCCTTAAAAGCATAAGGTTAAAAGAGTATGATACCTTGCTTGTCAAGGATTTAGAATCGTCTTTTAGCACATTTTCTTTGATTTCCCCCTTGCTGGATCCCAATTTACCAATAGCAGAATATCAATTATTCAAAGAGCCAAATAAGATAATTTATCAATACGAAACCCCCCAGAATATAAAAATAAGGAAAGAATATATTTTTCGTAACACTAATGATTACATAGAGTTACAGCTTATAATTGAAAACCCATCAGGCACTTCGGTAAGCATAGATTATACTATTATTGGGCCTTCTAGAATTGAGTTGGGTACCCAGATGAAGGGCCGCAATTTTATAGAGATGAATGCCAGCATTGACGGCAAACTGGTGAAAAAGACAAAAATAAAAGGTGACCAACAAGCCGTAAAAGGCATAGTTTCGTGGTTAGCCCTGAAAAACAGATATTTTACCATTGCTATGAAACCTTCTGATGCAACCGAAGGTATTTTGATACGTCAGAGCAATAATAGGCTTACCACAGGTGCTATTGTTAAATCGCGAATTGTTTATCCGGGATCGTATATTCGGGATTCCTATCTTCTTTATATAGGCCCTATGATTAAAAGCAGATTGGCAGCTTTAAATCTTGGACTGGATGAAATAGTGAATTATGGTTTTTTTGGCGGCATAAGTGTTTTTTTACTATCTATTTTAGGGGCCATAAATTCTGTTGTGCACAATTGGGGTGTTTCAATAATTGCCGTCACAATCCTGATAAATATAATATTATTTCCGCTTACAAAAAAGAGTTTTCATTCCATGCAGAAGATGCAGGAAATACAGCCCCATATGGAGAAACTTAGAAAACTGCATAAAGACAATTCCCAGAAACTCAATAAAGAGATGGCCGAGCTCTACAGGCAATATAATGTAAATCCTTTTGGAGGGTGCCTCCCCATGCTTCTTCAGCTGCCTATTTTTGTTGCTTTTTATCAGGCCTTGATGAGAGCAATTGAGTTAAAGGGGGCGCATTTTCTTTGGGTAAAGGATTTGTCCGCGCCGGATGCGCTTTTTGCATTTCCGCAACCCTTGCCGTTTTTAGGAAGCCATTTTAACTTACTACCTATTATAACTGTTATAGTTATGTTCTTTCAACAGCGTATTTCAACAGCTCATACCGGGAAACATGCCAGTTCAGAAATGGCTAAACAGCAAAAATTTATGGCTATGTTTTTCCCCATATTTTTCGGTTTTATATTGTATAGTTTTCCATCGGGATTAGTTCTTTATTGGTTGACAAACTCTAGTCTTATGATGGCCGAACAGATGCTGATTCGAAGGCGTATGAAATGAAATATCGTTCAATTGAGATTGAAGCCAAAACCACAAAAGAAGCTATAGATATAGCCCTTAAGAAATTAAAGGCCAAGAAAGAAAACGTTGATATTAAGATTTTAAGGGAAGAATATAAAGGCCTTTTTGGTATGGAAGGCGCCGAACTCGCCAAGATCAAAGCTACTCTTAGATGCCCATCAAAGAAATAATGCTATATCTTGCTGTCGAACCTTGACTAATACCGACTTATAGTGTATATTTGAAGAAAATCGTAGTTTCTCTTCGCAAAACCTAAAGGTTTTGCTCGAGGAACCCGCTAAAGAAGAAGTTCATAGAAGTGTTGGGTTTCCACGTGGAAACTAGCAATTCCTAATGTAGTTGCCCAATTTATTGGGCAAGAAGGTGTTTTGCCTGATAAATCAGGCAACTACAATTCGAGGTTTTTCCTTGGCAAAAACAATAGCAATTTGTAATCAAAAGGGCGGCGTTGGAAAGACGAGTTCTGCTGTAAATATCGTATCTTATATAGCCCTCGAGAATAAAAAAACACTTCTCATTGACCTTGACCCACAATCGAATGCCACAAGCGGAATAGGTATAGATAAGCACTCCGTATCTTCGACTATGTATAATGTATTGCATGAACATAAAACATTAAGAGAGATTATCGTACCCACCCAGGTAGAGAATTTAGACCTGGCTCCATCAGGCCTAGATCTTACCGGAGCTGAAGTTGAACTCGTCAATCTTATGAGCAGAGAATATAGATTAAGAAAAGGCATTGAAACAATAAAAGAATCCTATGACTTTATTATTATCGACTGTCCGCCCTCATTGGGTCTTTTAACAGTTAATGCTCTTACTGCTGCCGATTCTGTTATTATTCCTGTGCAATGCGAGTATTATGCGTTGGAAGGACTTTCCCAGTTGATGAATACCGTAAACCTTATTAAGGATAATTTAAATAGCGATCTTAAAATTGAAGGGGTTCTTCTTACAATGGCAGATTTCAGGACTAATCTTACAAAAGAAGTTATTGAAGAGGTTAAAAAATTTTTCGGGGATAAAGTTTATAAGACGATAATCCCCAGGTCTATAAAACTCACAGAAGCCCCGGGTTTTGGAAAGCCAATTATGCTGTACGACAAAAATTCCATTGGGGCCGAAGCCTACCATAATTTGACAAAAGAGATTTTGGGTATTTTTACACAACCTACTGCAGATAAAGTAGTTATAACAATAAAGGAGAGAGAAAATGGAGAAGCGATTAGGTAAGGGATTAGAAGCATTGATACCGGAAAGGGTTAAGGTGTCTGAAAAAATTGGCTACATAGACATAAATTCTATCGCGCCAAATAAATTACAACCACGCAAAAAATTTGGCGAAGAAAAATTAAAAGAGTTGGTGGATTCTGTTAGAGAAAAAGGCGTGATTCAGCCCATTATCGTAAGGTCCGTAGAAGGCGGATACGAGCTTATCGCGGGAGAGCGCCGCTATAGGGCTGTCAAAGAATTGGGACACGAGCGGATCCCCGCGATTATTAAGGAAGTGGATGATGCCGATAGCTTAGAATTGTCTCTTATAGAGAATATTCAGAGAGAAGAATTGAATTCTATCGAAGAAGCCAATGCGTATAAGGACCTGATTGAAAAATTTAATTTTTCTCAAGCCGATATTTCTAAAGCCGTCGGAAAGGACAAGACCACAATTTCCAATACATTGAGGCTGCTTACCCTGCCTTCGCTCATCCAGAAATATATCGAAGAAAATATGGTTTCAATGGGCCATGCAAAGGCAATTCTGTCTTTAAATACCGAAAGAGAAAAAATACGATATGCTAAAAAGGTAGTAAAAAAAGCGCTCTCAGTAAGGCAGATAGAAGAATTGATTAAATCCAGATTCGATAAGAAATCTTCCCGAAGGATCTACAGGAAAGATGAGAATTTGGCCGGTATGGAAGAAGAGATGCAACATGTTTTAGGCACTAGGGTCAGGATAATACATGGTAAAAAGCGCGGCCGCATCGAGATTCAATATTTCTCTAACGAAGACCTCGAACGCATTTTAAATCTTATCATTAAAAAATAACCTTGTGTAACACCCCCGAGGTGGCCGAAGGCCTCCTCGGGGGTGAATAAGGTTTTACTGTAAAAGCCTTATGAGAACTACAAAAAAACATCCCCCCGTTTTTAAAAACAAAAAATTACAATTATTGTTGGAGGCAATCGAGAGGCGTAATTACGATGGAATTGATAAGAGTTGGGTACATAGAGTTATGTTGGCACAGTTGAAACATTACAATGCCGCAAAGAGACTCACGTCCAAAAAGATTGCTGGAAGAAAAAAAGATAAACTTTTCCTCAAACGGTATAGGGCCTTTTTAGAAGAAGGCTAAAGTTTTTCTTGACGGGAAAGCAATGATATGGTATTGTAAAGATAATATTTAACCTTTTAATCCGGTCCGGTGAGGCTGGAAAAGGAGATAAACGATGAATAATAAAGTGAGAAGCCTGCTTATCGATGAGATAGGGAGGCTTTTTTTTAATGAGGACATGAATGAATCTTAAAGAAAAGGCTAAGATATTAGACACCGAAGGCGTAGAAAGAGCGGTTACGCGCATTTCACACGAGATACTCGAAAAGAATAAAGGCACGAAAGATTTGATCATCGTGGGCATAAGAAACAGGGGTGAGCATCTTGCGCACAGAATCGTAGAGTCCATAGAAAAGATCGCAGGCGGTAAGGTGCCTCTCGGTATCTTGGATATCACCCTTTATAGAGACGATCTTACAGAGGTTGCAGAGCAGCCGGTCTTAAAGGAGACCAATATAAATGTTGATATAACGGGAAAAAAGATAATTTTAATAGATGATGTTTTATTTACAGGCCGCACCATAAGATGCGCCATGGATGAGTTAATAGATTTTGGAAGGCCTGCGGCAATACAGCTTGCGGTGTTGATAGACAGGGGGCATAGAGAGCTTCCCATAAGGGCGGATTACGTCGGGAAAAATGTGCCGACCTCATTGAATGAGGTGGTTGAGGTAAAATTGAGAGAGGTAGATAAGATTGACGAAGTTATTATATGTGAAAAGACAGAGGGATAAGTTAAAATTATGAAGAAAGAGATTGTCTGGACCAAAAAAGACCTGCTTGGACTGGAGTATCTGACGAAAGAAGAGATAGAACTTATACTTGATCACGCAAAGTCCTTTAAAGAGGTGCTCGCCAGGCCCTTAAGAAAAGTGCCTACGCTCAGGGGAAAGACAGTCGTCAACCTCTTTTACGAACCGTCTACCAGGACCCGGACCTCTTTTGAGCTCGCGGCAAAAAGGCTTTCAGCGGATGTTATAAATATGGTAAAGGAGTCATCAAGCATACAGAAGGGAGAAACCCTTATAGATACAGGCAGAAACCTGGAGGCGCTCAAGATAGATATAATAGTTGTAAGGCATAATTCATCCGGGGCGGCTATGATGCTATCGCGGGCGGTAGATATAAGCGTGGTCAATGCAGGAGACGGATGGCACGAACATCCGACACAGGGGCTTCTGGACATCTTTACGCTTAAAGAGAAGCTTGGTAGCATTAAAGGGTTAAATGTCAGCATAATCGGGGATATAGCCCATTCAAGAGTGGCGCGTTCTAATATATGGGCCCTTACAAAATTGGGCGCAAAGGTTACGGTATGCGCGCCGAAGAAACTCATACCCGCCGGAATTGAGGAATTGGGCGTCAGGGTTACAAACGATGTCGATGAAGCAATAAGAGAAGCGGATGCAATCAATGTCCTCCGCATGCAGTTTGAGAGGGACAAGGCAGGGATCTTTCCTTCCAAAATAGAATATTTTAAGACTTTTGGAATCACAGAAGAGAGATTGAAAAACGCGAAAAAAAATATAGTCGTTATGCACCCCGGCCCTATAAATAGAGGCGTTGAAATGTCGGCAGAGGTTGCAGACGGTGCAAATTCGGTTATATTGGAGCAGGTCACAAATGGCATAGCCGTGAGAATGGCGGTGTTGTATCTGGTCGCTCACGTCAAATGAGCACATGACTTACGGAGCGAAGCGAACGTAAGTCATAAGTGCGAATTTGATCCGCCGAAGCCAAACGCGAAAGCCATTTGGCGTAGGCGGACAAGAGAGGAAATATGATTATAAAAAATGCTTATATCATAGATCCTGCAAATAAAAGAGAAGGAATCCTTGATATACTGATAAAAGGGACAAAGATCGAAAAGGTAGCTAAGAATTTAGAGATAAAAGGCGAGAAAGTTATCGATGCTAAAAATAAAATCGTTACGCCGGGCCTTATCGATATGCACGTTCATTTGAGAGAACCGGGGAGAGAGGACATTGAGACGATAGCCTCTGGAACGCATGCGGCAATTTCAGGGGGGATCACATCTGTATGCTCAATGCCAAATACCCGGCCCCCAATAGATAATTACGAGACCCTAACTCATCTTAAAGATATTATAAAAAAGGATGCCCGGGCAAACGTTTTTGTAGTGGGTGCCATTACAAAAGGCAGAAGAGGCGAAGAGATTGTAGATATGAAAAAGATGAAAAATGAGGGGGTAGTTGCCTTATCAGACGACGGGGACTCCATACAGGATGAATCCCTTATGTTCGATGCCCTTAAAAAAGCAAAAGAATTTAACCTTCTTTTAATATCCCACTGCGAAGATAAAACTATTTCAAAGAACGGTGTTGTAAATGAGGGTATCATCGCCACAAAGTTGGGCTTGCGCGGCATACCAAAACGGGCAGAATACGAATTCATCGAACGTGACTTAACTCTTGCTAAAAAGGCAAAGGCAAGAATTCACATAGCCCATGTAAGCTCGAAAGAGTCAGTCGATGTAATAAGGAAGGCTAAAAAAGACGGTGTACACGTTAGCGCAGAGACCGCTCCGCATTACTTTAGTTTAACGGATAGTTGCTGCGTTACTTACGATACCCGCACAAAGATGAACCCTCCTTTGCGTTCCAGAGAGGATGTCGAGGCGATAAAGAAAGGCCTTGCGGACGGCACGATCGATGTAATAGCCTCGGACCACGCCCCGCACGGAAAACACGAAAAAGAGATCGAATTCGAATTTGCCGCATTCGGCATTATTGGCCTCGAAACACTGCTCCCAATAGCAATGGCAGAACTTATTCATAGCAAACTCTTGAGTTGGCCCGAATTGGTTAAAAAAGTATCCCTGAACCCTTCAAGAATTCTGGGATTAGATAGAGGAACATTGTCGGAAGGCCAAGTGGCTGATATTACAATAATAGACCCTGATAAAGAATGGACATATAAAAAGGAAAATATTAAATCAAAATCAAAAAACTCACCTTTTATAGATTGGCAGTTCAAGGGCCGGGCAGTATATACAATAATAGGAGGCAAAATTAGTAGCGATGGCATTCATAGCCGACTTCCACATACACTCTAAATATTCGCGGGCGACCTCAAAAAATATGGATATAGGCCATATCTCAAATTGGGCTCGCCTTAAGGGAATTAATCTTATGGGCACAGGAGATTTTACGCACCCGGATTGGTTAAGAGAACTTAAAGGTAAATTGGCAAATGTAGAATATGGAATGTATTCGCACGAAAATATTTTTTACATGCTTACAGCAGAAGTCAACAATATATATTTTAAAACCGGAAGGACAAGGAAAATTCACAATATTATTTTTGCCCCTTCTTTTGAAGTAGCTGAAGAAATAAATAAGATGCTGTCGCAATACGGAAAACTCTTTGCAGACGGAAGGCCTATACTTAGCCTGGAATGCGACAGGATGGTCAAGGGTCTGACAGGCATAAACCCGGACATATTCGTCGTACCCGCGCATGTCTGGACGCCGCACTTCGGTTTATTCGGCGCAAACTCTGGTTTTGATTCTATAGAGGAATGTTTTGAGGAGCAGACCGGAAAAATCTATGCTTTGGAAACAGGTTTATCCTCGGATCCTGCAATGAACTGGCGCTGGAGCGCCTTAGATAGATTCTCTCTTATATCAAATTCAGACGCTCATTCAGCTTCTAAAATAGGAAGAGAAGCTAATGTTTTTAAAGAAAAATTCGGCTATAAAGAATTAATAGAAATTTTACGAGCAAAGGATAAATCCAAATTTTTATATACGGTTGAATTCTATCCTCAAGAAGGCAAGTATCATTGGGACGGGCACAGGAAATGCAATGCGAGGCTTTCACCGAAGGAAGCAAAGAATTTAAATTACAGGTGTCCGAAATGCGGGGGGAGAATTACGGTAGGGGTTATGCACCGCGTAGAGAAATTGGGCCATAGAGAGGAAGGTTTTGTCTTGGAAAATGCCCCCGGTTTTAAAAACATGATCCCGTTAATAGAGATAATCGCAGATGCATTAGGAATGGGCGTTGAAAGCCAGGCGGTTCAAAGGGAGTATAATTCACTTTTGGCAAAGGTAGGAAGCGAATTTGCGATTCTTTTGGAATTACCCGAACAAAAAGTAGAAAAAGAATGCCCTCCAAAGATTGCAAGAGGCGTACTCAACGCAAGAAAGGGAAACGTAGAAGTAATCCCCGGCTATGACGGCGTGTATGGGAAAGTGAGGGTTTTTAAAGGGGGAGAGGAGAAGAAGGAGAAACAGCTTGAATTGTTTTAAAGCAGAGATAATTTCGAATAAAAAGATAGCACAGGGTCATTATGTATTATCGTTTAAGTCGCCTAAAATAGCAAAAAGCACAAAGCCGGGGCAGTTTTTTAATATAAGAGTCAGCGATTCATACGAGCCTCTACTGAGAAGGCCCTTTAGCGCTCATAAGATTGGTAAGGGCAAAATCGAGATTTTATATAAAGCGGTAGGCAAGGCAACGGGCATTCTATCAACCAAGAAAAAGGGTGATGTGTTAGACATAATAGGACCGCTGGGGAATGGATTTGAGATTCGAGTTGCAGGTATTTTGGTAGCAGGCGGCCACGGCGTCGCACCGTTATTTGCTTTAGCAGAGAAACTCAAAATTCAAGACTCAAGACTCAAAGTTTTTATAGGAGCACGCACTAAAGAACATGTTGTATGCGATAAGGAACTCAGGAAACTTGGAGCAAGAGTATGCGTTGCTACTGAAGATGGTTCGAAAGGATATAGGGGATTGATAACAGATTTGTTACTCAAAAAACTACGGACTACTGACTACGGAATACGGAATACGATCTACGCTTGCGGGCCGAAACCGATGCTTAAAGCAGTCGCTAAAATAGCAGGTAAATACAAGCTCGCCTGTCAAATTTCCATGGAGGAATATATGGGCTGCGGTACAGGTATTTGCATGGGATGCACTATAAAGACGTCATCGGGGAATAAATTAGTCTGTAAAGATGGGCCGGTATTTGATGCGAGGGAGATTATATGGTAACAGAGGTTAAAATCGGGAAATTGAAACTTAAGAATCCTGTTATGGCGGCGTCGGGGACGTTTGGTTACGGCGAGGAAATGAGTAAGTTTTTTGATATAAACAAGTTGGGCGCAATTGTAACAAAAACCATTACATTAAAG
>SDBU01003062.1_pt1 | contig 21577 bp, 17 predicted proteins | sample 2277071 | NCBI WGS metagenome assembly SDBU01 (sample SAMN10397929, study PRJNA504765) | marine sediment metagenome | isolation source: marine sediment core GS08_GC12, 126 cmbsf | place: Arctic Ocean: Gakkel Ridge, Loki's castle | collected 2008
CGTGGGCTGAATATCGAGCCTTATCCGGTGTCCCACCTTAATCAAGGCCGTCGTTGGCCATAGCTCCACTTCTGCCTCAACTATTTCATCGTTCGAGGAAAGGGGTGCGTAATCCTCTTTAAGGTGCGTGTGATAGGGCCGATACTCGGTTGACCGCTCCGGGTCCAGTTTCCGGTGGGATACCTTGAGCCAGCCCAGTCCGACCGGATACTCACCGGACATCGAGGATTCGGTAAACTGACTGAGCACAGGGGAGAGGGTATAGGGGACTTCTTGGTTGTTCTCATCCATAACTCGAACCGAAGCAAAGATGTCCATGTCATTAGCTGTTGATGAGACCCACAACCCTAGTTTAATGTATCCGGCTATCTCTATGTCCTCGGTCAGTGGCTCCGTGATGAAGGAGACACCGTGAGACCAGCACGGCTCCTTCTCAAGGTCCACATCAGCCGAATATACGGATACTTTTTCCTGCCCGGGTTCGGTTGCAGATAATCTCATGAAATCGTTCCTCTTTCCGTCACCTTCCCAGTCAGAGGCTGTAGCATCCAGATAGAGGCGGGTGTACTTGGTCCGAGCAATGGGCCACTCATTCTCAAGACGCCACGTATATTCTCTGTGGCCAGTCCGAAGCATTATCTTCACCCGAGGTTCGTTCATCACACCGTTATCGATTCCCTTTAGCCAGTAATCAAAAAAGGCCATGTGGCGCCCTACCGTATCAGGCTGATAGCTGTAGCCCTGAATGAAATTGCCGGTGACCACCTCCAGCTTTTTGTCTCTGGATGCCGCCTGGATATAGGCTTCACTGCTGCCCCGAACATGGATATGGCCAGTATGGGACTGGGGCACTACACACAGCATGGGTACAGTAATCCTATCGGGCTCAGTACCCATATACGAGGTGCCTCTGAAACCATACGCTTCCGGAACATAGAACCCTTCCCTCACCAATTGGCCATGAGTGACGACTTCGTGGTCTCTGGATGTACTCCCTCTCGTGTTCCTGGTCCACCGCCTTTGGAATTGTTCATTCCATATACCACCAGGTAAATTGACGTCACGGTACATATCCAGATCCGTGGCAATGGGGATGGTCGCCTTCAAGCTTGGAGGTTGAAGACTAGCGACACCCAACTGATTCATGCCGTAATACGACGCACCCCAGAGACCGATACGACCATTTGACCACGTCTGTTTGGCTGCCCATTCAATGGCATCATAGAAATCCTCGGCCTCTTGAAGGCTCAGGTAGCGCGCCGTTCCTGGGGTCTTACAGATACCACGACCATCAACACGGATAACCACGTACCCTCTCGGAACCCAGACTGACGCGTTGACAGTTTCGTGGTTCTCATAATGGAATTGATCGGGGTTTCCCTCAAAGAACCGATCTTCGTCCAACTCTTTGCTCAAACAGTCTTCTTCACTAAAAATACACCCCCTTTGAAAAGCCTTCCCATAAACACCGAAATTCATGACCACTGGATATTTCCCTTTGGCTATGGGGCGGAAGATATCGGCCAATACATTTACGCCATCACGCATAGGAATTTCAACATCGGTCATCTTTTTTATACCGAGTATTGAACGACGCAAGTGGTTGTGGGCCTCGGCTGCCGACCGTAACCTCACCCCCAGTTCTTTGAACAGGGTAACGATATTAGCATCGGCTGAGAACTCCTCTTCGCTTTGGTCGAAATTGATTTTGCCTTGGTACTTATGAATGCTCTGCCTCGTCTTGTCAGAAATGGTAATCCCGTTTTCAACATTCCCATCCTCATCTAGGGATTGCAAGAATCTGGATATATTGGTGACTTTCTGGTTCGTTATGTTTCCGGCAAAACCACCCGCTTCCGGTACTAGGTCGGCAGGGGTTACCATCTCTTTAGCCAGACAGGAGCCCAACACCACCCCCTCAATTGAAAAGGTCACGGTATCCCCACCACGGTAAGTGTACTCTCCATTTTCATTCGTTCGGCCCGACCCGGATTCGGTTTGAAAGTCTAACCCTTGCACCGAACTATCATAAAAAACCCCTATCTCTTTGTTGCTCTTTTCTGCCATAACGCCTCCTTTATGCAACAGAATTAACATTGAAATGGTGAAAAGGGGGAAGACAATTGACTTCTTCTATAATTCTTCTCTTTTCTTTTTAATGAGAATGTTCACAAATTGATAATATCATTTAATGATTGTTAGCCAATTATATCTATTCTATATATAGTCTACAACAGTGGGACAGATTAGCCCTGGAAATAACAGACACCTAGAGGTTGCTTTCTTGCTCCCTGACAGTTCTATTATAATCCTTCCTTTTTTTATTTCTCAATGTCATGCCTAGACCTTAGCCGTGAAATTGAGCGCAGCTTCTTATATCTACACTGTAGCACTAGTGACCTGCTCCCATTTATTGAACCACTTTCAAAGGCTGAAGGTCAATAGCCAAGAGCGCTATGCGGCCAGAGCTCCTCATCTGTCATTTCTCTCCTGTATGTGCCATAGCGTTGAGCTATTTCTCTCATGCACGCCTGTCTTTTTCCCGCTTTACTCTTTAGCTCTGAGGATTAATGCTTAAAAGGCTTACCCTTTACTAAGCTGATTCCCTGTTTAATACGCTGGCAGTAGCTAAAAGTCTTAAAAGGCATAAAAATGTTGGCGAATTAGTGGTATAATGCGAGGGGGAGGCATATCATGGACATCACAAAGTATGAGGTTTCGACAGACAAATTACACCGGCGGTGTGACCCGGCTGTGTTTGACTTCGAGTGCACCAGTGACCTGGCACCGTTACGAGAGTTCATTGGCCAGGACAGGGCCATCCGTGCTATTGAGTTCGGGCTGTCTATGAAGCACGATGGCTATAATATCTACGTGGCCGGACTCACCGGTACAGGCAAGACATCGGTAGTCAATACCTATATCCAGAAGCTACTCCGGGAGGCAAAGGCCAAGGAGCAGGCCCGGCGTCCGGAGGACTGGTGCTATCTGTATAATTTTACCGACTCAGACCGGCCGGAAGCCTTAAACCTACCTCAAGGAAAGGGTAAGGCCTTTAAGGGTCAGATAAGCGACCTGTTACAGAGACTTAAGGAGGGACTGGTCAAAGCTTTCTCCAGCGAAGAGTACAAAGAGAGCCGGCAAAAGATGGTAGAGGGAAACCAGGCTGAACAGCAAAAACTCTTCCAAGAGATTGCCGAGGAAGCAAGACAAGAGGGTTTTCTGTTTCAGATGACTCAGTTGGGGCCAGTCGTAATCCCTCTGGTGGAAGGCAAGCAGATTTCGCAGGAAGAATACATGACACTTGAGGAATCGGTGCGGAAGGAAATTGAGGCAAAACGCGCTGACCTGTTGAAAAGGATACAAGCCACTTTCGAAAAGGTCAGAGAGTTGGAGAGGCAGACAGCCGAGAAGGTGCAAAATAACGACAAGGCAATAGCCGATTACACCGTATCACGGCTATTCGATAGTCTGATGCAGGAATATAAAGAATCACCTAACATCAGTCAATATCTTGCCGACCTGAAATCCTTTACTCTAGACCACCTTGATATATTTAAGCCGGGGGAAGATGACCAGCAGCAGGTACAGTCTATCCTGGGTATGCCAGCCAGCCAGATTATGCGTGGTGACCCCTTTCTTCCCTTCCAGGTGAACGTCTTTGTCGACAATAGCGCTATAGCAGGACCACCGGTGATTGTCGAACCTAACCCCAACTATGCTAATCTCTTCGGTAAGATTGAAAGGCGCTTTCTCCTCGGTGGCTATCTTAGCGACCATACCATGTTGAAACCAGGGACATTTCATCTGGCTAATGGCGGTTATCTCCTGCTCAGTGCCAGGGAAGTACTCGAGAATCCTGGTGTTTGGCCGGCTTTGAAGCGCACTATCAAGACCAAAGAAGCACGTATCGAGGAGCTCTCCGAACAGTTTGGCCTCGTCGCACCTCAGGGTTTAAGGCCACAGCCGATACCAATTGATGTCAAGGTAGTGCTTATCGGTGATAGCCAGCTATATCATTTATTGTCCATGTATGATGAGGACTTCTGGGAAATCTTCAAAGTAAAGGCAGACTTTGACTTTGAGCTTGACAGGACTGAGGAGAACCTGAGAGGCTTCGCTGCTTTCATCGCTGGCTGCTGTGAGGATTGTGAGTTGCATCCTTTCGACCGAACCGGGGTAGCTAAGGTGGTGGAGTATGCCTCACGGATGGTGGCTGACCAGGAGAAGCTGTCTTCCAGGTTTGCCCAGATTAAGGAGCTGGTAGAGGAAGCTGAATACTGGGCACGACGGAACGGCACTTCACTTGTCGCCGGGGAACACGTGGAGAAGGCAATCGAGGAGAGGCGCTTCCGACACAACCTTCCCGATGAAAGAATCAGGGAAATGATAGAGAACGGCACTATCATGATAGACGTTGATGGTGATGTGGTAGGTCAGGTCAATGGCCTCAGCATCTACAGCCTCGGCGACATAACTTTCGGTAAGCCATCGCGCATAACCTGTAAGACCTTCCTGGGAAGGGGTGGCGTCATCAACATTGAAAGGGAATCGCAGCTCAGCGGACGTATCCATGACAAGGGTGTTCTGATACTTAGTGGCTACATGGGATGGCAATATGCCCAGGATAGCCCTCTCTCTCTGTCGGCCAGTCTGTGCTTTGAGCAGTCGTATGAAGGCGTGGATGGAGACAGTGCCTCTTCTTCGGAGCTCTATGTCCTGCTGTCCAGTCTGTCCGGTGTGCCGCTAAGGCAGAATATCGCCGTTACTGGTTCGGTGAATCAGAAAGGAGAAATCCAGCCTATTGGTGGCGTAAACCAGAAAATAGAGGGCTTCTTCCAGGTGTGCCAGACCAAGGGACTTAATAGACATCAGGGAGTAATGATACCCTGTCAGAATCTGAGGAACCTGATGTTGCAGCAGGACGTGGTGGATGCTGTCCATAATGGTGAGTTCCACATATATGCGGTGAGCACCATTGATGAGGGTATTGAAGTACTTACCGGCGTTGAGGCTGGTGAGAAAAGGGGGGATGGTAGCTATCCCGAAGGCAGCATTAACTACCTGGTAGAAAAGCAACTGAAGGAAATGGCGGGAAAGCTAAGACACTTTCAGGCTCCAGCCAGCGAGGAAGAAGAGAAGAAAAAGAATACGTAACGATGGGGCACTAGCCTGCTAAAAGAGACCAGGTTATTTATCCAGGAGCCGATACATGTTCTCATAAGCCTGGCCAAAATCAGGGTCAATTTTTTCCAGCCTATCTTTCATGTTATTCATTCTCTTGACAAATTCCTGCCGGTCCTTATTTTTTACCATTTCGGCCCATGCTTTTGCGCTTTCCCAGAATAGCTGCTCAGTTTCTGCTATTCTGGGCAGGTTCATCTGCAGGGAAGCGTAAAGTTCAGGGTCTTCGGAAAGAACACTTTCTACCAGCGTGAGCAACACTCTATAAGTAGTACCGCTGATTGTTTTCATCTGCTTTAACATATCGAAGCTAAGCAAGGCATCGGCCGAAACGATGGCGATAAAATGGGAGAGTCCAAGAATGACGGCCATCATTTCATCGTGTTTCTGTGGGGTCATCAGGGTAACTCTGGCTCCTCGTGCTTCTAAATACTGCTTGATTTTTTCCGCCAGGACTGCCTCCTTCTCGTTAGTCGGCGTCAGCACAAAATTTTGATTGACGATGCCCTTAGCCCCTGGGCCAAATACCGGATGTGTCCCCAGCACCACCGCCGTTTTGATATACTTGTGCATTATGTCCACGGGCATTACCTTGACTGAGGTGACGTCCACAATTACCTGCTCTGGATTTATATGTAGCTGGAGCTGCTTAACCACCTCCTCAAAGCTATCTATCGGCACCGAGATTAGGACAACGTCAGCACGGCTAACTGCTTCCAGACCGGTAGCCGTCTCGACTCCCAGTTGCTGCTTGACTTTCAGGAGCTTCTTTTCGTTGCGGCCGGTTATTATTACCTCTTTGCCTTCTTTCAATAAGAAATTGGCAAACCATCGCCCCATCTTCCCTGAACCACCAATTATTGCTACTCTCATTCGTTCTTCCTCGTTAGGTTTGGGACTATTTTAACCCCATTCTCCAGTTTTTACCAGTAACCCTATCCCCCTGTGTCCCCCTTCCCCTCAATAAGGGGAAGGGGGACATTAGAAAAGAGGGGCTTACGCCCCTCTTAACACCCGTTATTTACTTTAAGATATTTTGGCGGTTTTTCCCCAATTTTCTTTGGCAGAGCAAGTGGGGCGAAAGAAAGAACTTTTAGGTTAACATTCGAAATTAGTTAAATAGAAGTCTGATAGAACGAAATTCTTTAGATTTGTCGTATTATTAGTAGAAGAGTAAAATGTATTCGAGGAGCGGCGGTAATGACCAAATCATTTTCAAAAGAATATGATGAAGACCTCTTCAAAAAATTAGAATTAGCCAGCGGTGATGAGCTTGATCCTGAGATATTTCCAGAACTATATAACATATCATCGGCCTTCCTCTACCAATACATACCCCGCCCTTTGTCTGAAAGACTTCCTGAATTTGCATACATACCATTTCGAACTCATAAATACACCACTGATGAAGATGTTGCGATACATAAATGGAATATGAGTTGGGAGTCAGGTCAATTGCGGGGTGAGCTATTTAAAGATGACTTGCCAGCACAACTCAAGTGGTTAGAGAAATTTGATGGCGTAAATCTCTACCTTCTGCCAGATACCAAGCCAAAGTATGAAGCTTACATTCCTCTTTATCACCTCTTGCCACAAAGTACACTAGAGCACTTTTCCCTTCCGCTTTTCAAAAAAGGAATATGGCCTATAGGATTCCCCAACTACTGGAGGTTATCTGTCTTGACTAATGGCTTTGATAGCCAGCTCTCCAAGGCCTTTGCTCATCATGTTTGGCCGCTTCTAATTCGTGGTTCAAGAATGAGGGCTTTCAGTAAAGATGACCCAATCGTTATTCTATCCCACAACCTTGACTATTGGCTCCCATATGCATACCAGGTAGCTGAGGATAGATTACGCTCATTCCCTCGTGTCGATTTCGAAAGCACAGAACAAGATCAAAAGTTGATTAGCCTACGTCAAGAAATACCTGCTGATGTAGAGGTAAATAGACCGCTCATGGGTGGTGCTATCTGGGCTGGTGAGGAGTATGCGTGGGAAGCCACTAAGGAACTTGTTGACGTTGCGGACCGTCAGGGGAAGTTAAGAGCAATTATTGAAGCTGTCCGGTCCAACCGCATCAAAGACGATTTCTCAGACCGTTGGTCGTATGAGCGCGAAGACTTCGAGAGAAAACTCTACCACAAACGTTCGAAAACGAAGGTGGCATTTGTCCAGCTTGATGATACAATTCCTGTCCATGGGCCCGATAGTGAGTATGAAGAGAATCTTCTTTGGGAGGATTTCATAGCTCTTATTGACAAGAAGGAGCAGAAAATAGTGGTCTGCCTTAGGAATGGTATTACGAAAGTTGGTGAAATTAGCAAGATATTAGGCTATGCAAATCACAGTCCAGTCTCGAAGGCGTTAAAGAGAATTCGCGAGAAAGCAAAACAATACTTAGAGCTTGATTAGTAGGAGCAAGCTTACCATAGATCCGCTTCTCCATTAAGTAGCAAAAAGCACAGCCTTTCGCTGTGCTTCGTTCGAATCCATTAGTAGCCCAAATTAGATTCGAACTGGAAGGGGAGTTTAAGAGGGCGGTAGCCCTCTTTTATTTATCTTCCCCTTCTTCCGCTGGGAGAGGGATAAAAAGGCTACTTTGCCTTGGGATATGAACCCAGGACTTTGACAAACAGCGAAGTCTTTTCGAGGTTATCTAGAGCCTCCCGGGCCGCCTTATCTTCACGGTGACCTTCAAAGTCCAGATAAAAATTATATTCCCACGGCCTTTGCCGTGTTGGCCTGGACTCAATCTTGGTCAAATTGATATTTCTCGAGGCAAGCTCCTTAAGGAATTCATAGAGTGCCCCTGGTCTATGCTTCACCGAAAAAACGATAGATGTCTTGTCGTTTCCTGATGGCGGCGAATCTTGTTTGGCCAAAATGAAAAATCTGGTGAAATTATTTGGCTTATCCTCTATTTCTCTGGCCAGAATCTGCATTCCGTAGATTTCGGCGGCTCTGGTGCTGGCAATGGCAGCGCCATCGGTTATTCCCTTCTCTTTTATCATTTTCACACTGCCGGCTGTATCGTAGGTTGGGATTAACTCATAATCTAAGTGCCTGAGGAAAGCCTGGCACTGACCCAGAGCCTGGGGATGGGAGTAGACCTTCTTTATCAAATCCAGCCGTGTTTCCGGGCTGGCTATCAAGCAGTGGGCGACCCTGAGTTCTGTTTCACCACATACCTTAAGACTTGAGTCCAGAAGCAAATCATACGCCCGACTTATACTGCCTTCAAGCGAATTCTCAATGGGGACGATGCCAAACTGCACCTCACCCTGTTCCATGACCCTGAAGACATCGTCCAGGCTTTCACAAGGTTTGACCCCAATTGATGGTCCGAAAAATTGGGAAGCCGCTTCCTCACTATACGCCCCCAGTTCACCCTGAAAAGCAACCACTATTCCCTGCATGCTCTTGGATACGGCCACTATTTGACGATAAATGCTTTCTACACCTTCCTGGCTTATGTTCTCTTTCTGGGCGACCCTTCTGACATTTTCCATGACGGTCTGTTCTCTAGCGGTATCCTCGACTTGTTTTCCTTGTTTCCTTTTCTCTCCCCCTATTTCTTCGGCAATCCTTATCCTCTCAGCTATAAGCTTGAGTATTTTGGTATCGGCTTCATCTATTTTCTTTCTTAATTCTTCTAAGCTCATTTTATAACCTCCGGAACAAGTCCTGCCCTCATCGCAAAATCACAGAGGGTAACTGCCATCATTGATTCCACAACGGGAACCGCTCTTGGCACAATACAAGTATCATGCCTGCCTTTAACTTCCAAGCTGGCGCTTTGCATCTTTTGCATATCAACCGTTTCCTGGCTTCTGGCTATAGAGGGTGTTGGCTTGACTGCCACCCTGACCACAATTGGCATCCCGTTACTTATGCCACCGAGTATGCCGCCAGCATTATTGGTTACGGTAACTATTTGACCGTTCTGGATAGTAAACGGGTCGTTATTCTCCGAGCCTCTTTTCCTGGTGGCGGAGAAACCTGAGCCGAATTCTATTCCCTTAACCGCTGGAATGGCAAAGAGAGCCTTGGCTAAATCGCCCTCCAGCGTGTCGAAGACTGGTTCCCCCAGACCAACCGGTACATTAAGCGCCAAACCTTCTATAATCCCGCCAACGCTGTCGTTTTCCTCTCTGGCTTTCTCAATTACTCTATCCATCTCTTTGGCGGCTTCAGGGTCGGCACATTTCAGCGGATTGCTTTCCACACTACCTCTTATCTCATCAGGTTCCTTGGCCGTGGCTGTTACTCCCCCTATTTCAATAGTATGGGCTATAATCTCAATGCTAATCAGGTTGAGTAACTTTTTAGCCACGGCCCCGGCCATAACAAAAGTAGCAGTGATTCTCCCCGAGAATCTGCCCCCACCCCTGAAATCGTTAAATCGGCCATACTTGATAAAGGCGGTATAATCGGCATGTCCTGGTCTGGGCAGAAATCTCATCTTTTCATACTCACTGGAATCAATATCCTTATTCCATATTAGTAGGCAGATAGGAGCACCAGTAGTGTGCCCATTGAAGGTGCCGGAAAGAATCTCGACTTTATCTTCCTCCACTCTGGTGGTTGCTGCCACAGTCGCCCCCGGCCTTCTCTTATCCACCTCTCTCTGGATATCCTCCTCGGTAAGAGGTAAACCGGCCGGGCATCCATCTATGGTGACTCCTACGCATCTGCCGTGGCTTTCACCAAAGCTGGTTATGGTGAACAGCTTGCCAATACTATTTCCCATCTATCTTCACCTTGCCCCCCATGCTTTTCAGCGTATCCCAGAACTCAGGGTATGTCTTGGAGACACATTCAGCATCGTCTATTACAGTGCCACCGACCATTGAGCCAAGCAGGCTAAAAGCCATGGCAATGCGGTGGTCACCCTTGCTATCTATAACTGAACCTTTGGCTGGTGAGCCAGTGATGCTCAATCGATTTCTCTCCTCTATGACCTTGATGCCCATCTTTTCCAGCCCTTCTCTCACGGCGGCAACTCTATTTGACTCCTTTAGTCTGGCTCTCTCTATCCCGGAAAACTCGCTTACCCCATCAGCCGCCGCTGCCAGAACTGCCATAGTTGGTAGAAGGTCTATGCAGTCAGCTAAATTAGCTCTTATCGCCCTTAGTCTTGCCCTTCTTACGGTAATCGAATTTTCGCCGAGGGTGACCGAAGCACCCATGTCCTGAAGGAAGTTTAGTATAATCTTGTCGCCCTGTAAACTATCTGGATTCAGATTTTCAACTTCCACCTCACCAGACAATGCTCCCGAAGCCAGCAGGTATGAAGCCGAAGACCAGTCTCCCTCCACTCTGTATTTAGCTGCTTGATAACTCTGCTTTAATGTTTCGAATTCCTTCAGGTCTGGAGAGGAATTTACTTTCACGCCAAACTTCGCCAGGCATTCCAGCGTCATCAGGACGAAGGGCTGGGATTCTAAGGAGGTGGTCAGCCTGATTTTAATACTTTCATCGGCGAGGGGTGATATGAGAAGCAGGGCGGATACAAATTGAGAGCTTATGTCGCCCGGTATCTCAGTAACCCCACCCCCTAATTTACTCCCCTTGACCACTACCGTTTCGTCTTCGTCCTGGTGGCAGTCAACCCCCAGTTGCCTGAGCGCCTGGAGTAGAGGTTGTATCGGCCTGGCGGCAAGGGAAGTGGCTGTGGTCAAGCGACACTTACCTGGAATTAGCGAACAGATGGCGGTCATAAATCTTAGCGTCGCCGCCGATTCCTTACAGAACAGGTCTGTATTCGGCTCATGGAAATCGCCGCCAGCGACCTGCCACGAGTTTTCACCCTGAAGGACACGGATGCCGACCTTGCTCAATACATCCAGTGAGGCTTCGGTGTCATCAGAGCCTAAGGGATTTATTATTTCACTTTCGCCCCTGGTCAGGGCAGCACACATTAGTCCCCGAATAGTATAACTTTTCGAGGAAGGGGCTATCACCTTGCCACTTATTTCACTTTTGTGAATCGAAGCTTTCATCTTCCTTTAACTTGTCTATTATTTGCTCAACCACAGCCTCGATGTCCAGTTTTGAGGTATTTATGGTAATATCAGAGGCCCGCTGGTAAAATGGTTTTCTAAACTTCAAGAGCTCACGGATGACTAACATGGGATTGTCTACTTCAAGCAGGGGTCTTTGCCCCGCCTCACTTAATACTCGCTTTAGAATCTCTCTTGGTGTGGCAGTGAGATGAACAATTGTGGCTCCCTGCCTTAGTCGGTCAATATTGATTTTGTTGAGGACTATCCCTCCTCCACAGGCAATAACCGAACCTTGCTTCCGGGCAACCTCCCTGGTAACTTCAATCTCAAGCTCCCGAAAGGCTATTTCGCCGTCCTGTTGAAAAATCTCAGGTATTGACCTTCCTGCCTTCCCCTCGATTACAGAGTCCAGCTCAAAGAATTTCATCCCCAGCTTTTTTGCCAGTAGTTGACCGACGGCCGTTTTGCCTGTCCCCATAAAACCTATCAAAGCAATGTTTTTCATATTATTGGCTTTCCAGTAGCTTGATTGCTTCCTGCTTCATTAGCTCGGCCGGTGCTTTCTGGCCAGTCCACTTCTCAAAGGCTAAAGCCCCCTGCCATACCAGCATATCAAGTCCACCTATGGTCTTGGCGCCAGCCGCCTCGGCTTCTCTCAGTAGCCTGGTCTTGATTGGGTTGTAGACAATATCATAGACCACCAGGTCCGTCCTAAGCAGTTGAGGGTCAACCGGGATTTCGTCTATGTTAGGGCTCATGCCGACACTGGTGGCATTGACCAGAATATCAGCTTTGCCTAGAACTCCGGCCAGGTTTTCCTTGTTCAGTTCCAGGGCAGTTATTTCCTGATCGAAAACCTGTGAAATCCGGCCGGCCAGTTCTTTGGCCCAGTCAAACTCCTCCAGCCGGTTGAGTATTACCAGGTAGGCGCCCCTATCGGCCAGTATAAAGGAAATTGCTCTAGAGGCACCGCCAGCCCCGAGAATAACTACATTTTCCCCCTCTGGCTCAATCCCTCTTTCCAGTAGTGCCTGTAGAAAACCGCTGGCATCAGTATTGTAGCCACTCAAAAACCCATCATTGTTGACGATCGTGTTGACGGCGCCTATCTTCTCAGCCAGTGGGTCTAACCTATCCAAGAACTGGATGACGTCAACCTTGTGTGGGATGGTAACATTCAGTCCCTTAATATTGAGTGCTCTCATCCCCTCGATAGCTTTGCCCAGCTCCTCCTTCTTTACCCTGAATGGAATATACAAAAAGTCTATCCCTATCTCGCTGAAGGCGGCATTGTGCATTATCGGCGACATGGTATGCTCTACCGGGTCACCAATAAGGCCACAGAGGCTTGTTTTGCCTGATATAGCCCTGTTTTTCATTCCCTTCTCATTTCGTAGATTTTGGTCAGGTCTCTCACTGTTATCTGTCCCTCGGCTGATTCCTTGCCCTTCTCAATCGATGCGTAGATAAAATCGCCTCCCAGCAGTGGGCAAAGAACCCGGCTCATCGAGCCTAAGGGCCCCATGGCAAACGAAACTACTCTCACTCCGGGAAACTCTGAGATAAGCTCTAAGACGGTCAAATTGTCGTCAACGGCTTGGGCGGTGGTAACTATCTTGCATATATCAGCCCCAGCCTCTAGTTGTCGGTTAACTATTTCCTTCATCTCATCAAGGGAAGGCGTTTTCTCCAGGTCATGAAACGAGAGAAGGCATTTTGCTCTCCTCTTGACAAGTTTTAGGATCCTCTCTAAGTTCTTTGTCCCGAGCTCAATATCAACTATATCGGCCCCCAGCTCCATTGCTTCAAGCAGCTTCTCGACTCGTCTCGCCTCATTTCCCTGCCATTGGCCGCCCTCCTCGGCACATCGGTTACAGGCTATCCAGGGTTTTCTAAGTTGCTTAACCAGGTCCTGCCAGCCATCGCCGATGAGGTCTATACGAACCTCGAATAGGTCAACCATAGGCTCAGCCTTCGTTACTGCTTCCGGGTCATTACTGACAATCACAGCGCAAATTCTAGGTTTAATCATTTTGCTCCACCAAAATCTGTTCTATTAGAGAGGGGCTTACTTCGTCAGTGATAAATACGTTTCCTATTGATTTGGGTAAGACAAACCTTATCTTCCCCTGCAAAATCTTTTTGTCATGCTTCATTGCTTGAATTAGCTTTTCTAGCTGGAGGCTTGGGATTTCTGTCGGTAGACCGGCTCTGGCGATAACACCCTTTAGTCTGATTACCTCATTTTTGTCAAGTATGCCCAGCTTGTTTGAGATTCTTGCCGCAACCAGCATCCCGATGGCCACTGCCTCGCCGTGCTGCACTTTGAAATCTGAGATTGATTCAATGGCGTGCCCTACCGTATGACCGTAGTTCAGGATGTTTCTCAGCCCTAAATCTAGCTCATCTTTTTCCACAACTCCAGCCTTAATTTCGGCCGAGCGGGAGACAACTCTCTCCAGTACCTGGTCGTCGAGCGATTTTATTTTATCGAGATTTTCTTCAAGATAGCTGAAGAACTCTTCGTCCAGGATTGCTCCGTGCTTTATTATCTCGGCCAGTCCATCACTGAGCTCTCTGGGGGAAAGGGTTTTTAGGGTACTTATGTCAGAGATGGTCAACCTTGGGTGATAAAAAGTCCCGATTTTGTTTTTCAGCAGACCGTGGTTTACCGCTACCTTCCCACCAATGCTGCTATCACCCTGCGCCAGCAGGGTTGTTGGTATTTGTATCAGAGGGACTCCCCGCATATAGGTGGCAGCAACAAATCCGCTCAAATCCCCGATAACCCCACCACCCAGGGCTAGAATAGGCGTTGTCCTTTCGGCATAGAAGTCGGTTAACTCATGGTATAGCCTGCCTGCGGTCTCCAGCGATTTTTGCTCTTCTCCCTCGGGAACCTCTAAGACAAGTGTCTTGAAGCCGCTGCTGGTGAGACTCTGCTCTAAGCTGTTACCATACAGGTTTTTTACTCTGGGGTCGGTAATAATAACTAGTTTATCGCTGAACCCGATTTCTTTTAACTCGGCTCCGGTCTGCATAAGCAGCCCTAGGCCGATAAGGATATTGTAACTATTGCTGCCTAGATTCACTCTGACTTTCTTCATTTTGTATTACCTTAGTTTTTGTTTCTCCTGAGTCCGATAGCCTTATGGACTTCGTTACAGGCATCGATGGTATCTTTAAGTTCGTCAGGGGTAATCATCTGCTGGCCATCAACCAGTGCCTCCGATGGATTATAGTGTACCTCAATCATCAAACCGCAAGCCCCGGCAGCAATAGCGGCACAGCTGAGACTATAGATAAGGTCTCGCCGGCCGGCGGCGTGACTGGGGTCAACCATTACTGGTAAATAGGTTTCTTTTTGAATGGCTGGGACAGCACCCAGGTCAAGAGTATACCTTGTGTAGTTTCTGCCTTTGCCCACAGGTAATATACCTCTTTCACATAGGATAATGTCCTTGTTGCCTTCAGCGGCAATATATTCGGCAAAAGACAAAAATTCCTCAATGCCAGCGCCGAAATGTCTCTTGTACAGAATGGGTTTACCTTTACTTGCTGCCCTGGTAAGCAAGTCCTGGTCATACATATTCCTGGCTCCTATTTGCAGAATATCAACATACTCTGCCACCAAATCAACCTGTGTTTCCCCTCTTATTTCGGTTACTACTGGCATTTCAAACTTCTTCCCAGCTTCTCGTAACCACTCTAAAGCCTCTCTCGCTTCTTCCTGACCTCCAGCTCCCAGCCCCTGGAAGGAGTGGACTGAAGTCCTTGGCTTAAAAATGCCTCCTCTCAGGATATGAGCCCCGGCTTTTTTTACTCCTTCCGCAATCTTGAATAGCTGTTCTTTGCTTTCCACGGCGCAGGGTCCAGCCATGTATATTGGCTCATCACCACCTATCTCAATATTTCCCACTTTAACCACGAAACGTTGCTCTCCTGTCTCAGAGAGTTTGTTATATTCCCTATTGATCAGTTTATAAGGGGTTTCCACCATCATTGCCTCCCTCACTCCAGGGAGAGTAGCAAAGTGAGCGAAATCTACTTTACTCTCATCTCCCACTAGCCCAATTACGGTTCTATAGGCTCCTTTGGATACATCGGCCCTTAGACCATATTTCTTTACTTCTTTTATTACCTGGTTTATTTGCTCTCGCGTAGCATCGGTTTTCATTATTATCATTCTTTATCCTCCAGTATTCTATACTCTGGTAAATCCTGTGTCATCCTTTTCTTGGTGCAGTATCTATGTAATGTGGCATTTTAGCCATCTAAAATGGTAAAACCCTCCGCTTGGGAGGGTTCTTTTTAAACTTTTCTGGTTCAGATTTGTTACTTTATTAACTATATCTCTATACCAAAACCTCCCAAGCGCACCTTATGCGCCATGGAAACATGAAATACGCAAAATATAATCTTCCGGAGGTAATGTAAGCTGACATACTCTATATACCCAGTTCCTTTACCGTTAATTCTAATCACAAAAATACAATTTGTCAACCCGAAGTAGAAAAGAGTGCTTGAGCCTGAGGTTTGTTTTGAGCCTCGGCGGGATAATTTCACCGAAAAAGACTCCTGCTAGCTAGGACCAGCAGGAGTCTTCCTGAGCTGGGGACGAACTACGGTTTAGCTCTCTTGTTTAGTCTCTTCTGATACTCCTTTCCACAACTCCCCTTCTCTTTTTCCGCGGTCTAGTATCGCCTGTTCTGCAGTCCTATAGTCCTTATAGGGCTGGTCTCGAACAGTGAGATACTCCCTCAGGGGCACCTTCCGCATCAGCTCACTCATTTCCTTTACTCTATCAGTCTGTCTATATTCTTCCTGCATTAGGGCGCATATCTCCAGTGCTGTTCTGACCCCCATTAACTCGTAGGCCTTTTGGAAGCTCCTTTTGCGCAGGGTACTCATCTGCCAGGGGATAAGCGCTACTCGCTTGGCGAATGTCTCGGTGAACTCATCAATATCCTTCTCGGGGACGCAGTAGTTTGCCATACCTAGTCGGTATGCTTCCTCGCCGGTTATGTTGTCCCCGGTGTAAATCATCTCCGCTGCCTTCCTTTTAGGTAAAAGCCAAGGAAACCACATTAAATCAGGGGCGCCCATTGCTCTCATTGGTGGGTAGCCAAACTGGCAGTCTGGGGTAGTCACCAGCAGGTCGCACACGAAGCACAATTCCGAGGCGCCAGCCAGGACGTATCCGTGCGTCTGAGCGATAACGATCTTAGATAGCTCCCAGATCTGCCAATACTGATTGACCAGGTATCGAGCCCAATGCCCACTTCCCACATATTGAGAGCCAAAATCCGGTTCCTCAACCCCCACGTTGCCTCCGGCTAAGTCGTAGCCGGCGCTAAAGCAGCGTCCTGCGCCCTTGAGGATGACCACATTTATGTCATTGTCGCGCTCGGCCACCTTGAGCGCATGGAAGACTTCAGCACGAAGCTGGTGGCTCAAGGCATTCATCCTCTCCGGTCGGTTCATAATAACCTTGGCCACATGAGTCTCGTGGTTTGGTTCGTAAATAACTACCTTGTAGTCAAAAGACTTCTCATACCAACCGTCGCCACGTAGCTCGAATGGTGCTCTTTCTTCTGTTGCCACTATGAATACCTCCCCGTTAGTATTTTTCTTTTAGCCATTACATCCCTTGTGCTTTCTATCTCATCTGAACCTCCGTCCGCTAGCTTTATTCGACCACCACTCTTTTTTCTCACAACTAATCATCTCCGAGTGCCAGTGAAACATAGCGTTAGTTAGTGTATCACCTTTCTACTAGGGTGTAAAAGAGTAGCATTGGCTTCCTGATGCTCCTGCTCCAAGGGCAGTTCGGCAACTACCCGCGATAGCGTCTGGTAAACCAGATAAATAGGCCGGTTCCTATAAGCCCCATAACTGTTCCGAAGTAGAATACCGAGTCAACATTTAGCCAATCTCTAACTACCCCAGATATAACTGGTCCTATAGCCATACCTACGCTCTGTGCTAGAAAGAACATGGACATGGTTGAGCCCATACCATAGGTTCTACCCTCCTTTACAACCAAGGCTGTAGCGGCTGGCATAGAGATTGCGGCGGTAAGACCCTGGATAAGTAAGAGTGCTAGTAGTTGTACGAAGTTGTTGGTCAGGGGAATTGCTGCTAAGAGTACGGCAAAAAGAATGCTGCCAAGGATGATGAGAATTCTCCTGTTGAATCTATCAGCAATTCTACCTCCAAGAGGTGCAAGCAGGGTCACGGACAGAATATTAATAGTTAGCAGTATTCCTATGCGACTTGTGCTCAAGCCAATGATAGCGGCGAAGATAGGTAGGAAGGCCGAAATGCCTCCTCTACCTATCGCTTGTGCCATCCGGAAGCTAAAAAGTCCCCTGACCATGCCGCTGGTGCTCATCTCTTTGAAGGATAGGTGAAATTCTTCTCCTGCTTTCCTGCGGCTGGCTTCAGGGAGGAAGATAAGGGCTATTAGAAAGGCCAGCAGGTTAAGACTAATCAGAATAAGGAAAGCAGCATTCTGCCCGAAGTTTTCAGTCACTACGCCACCTATAAATGGGCCAAAGCCAAAACCGCTGAAAAAGGCGGCGTTGGCATAACCCATCCATTTTCCCTCTTCGCCTTCCGGGGAGAGGTCACCGAGGTAAGCGATAGCAATGGGAATAGTCATCGCTCCAGCCACGCCCTGAAAAAGGCGGACCAGGCTTAGGTGGGCAACGTTACCTGCGTATATATAGCCCACCGAAATAAGGGCGTAGGCCAGCAGACCTATGGTAAGAAATACTTTTCTGCCTCTTCGGTCAGATAGCCTGCCGACAATAGGGACTGCTACACTGTTAGTAATGGCGTAGCAGGCCATAATAACACCTAACCCGACGCCAGTAGCCCCCATGTCTCTAACATAAAGGGGCAAAAGTGGTGATATTATCCCTATCCCTAACGTGGCAGAGAAGACACAAAGAGCTAAAATAGGGAAAACTTTATTTATCATGGGCGCAATAAAGCATTATAAGCCTTGATGCTGAACTGAGCAACATAAGGTAATTGCACTATTAGCTCGTGACTGGTATAATTAAGAAAGGATTTATCGACAATAGGTAGTTGATTGTACTTGTTTGAAGCATTGTTGGTGAGTGAACTCATAGACTTTATTAATCCAGAGTAATGGTCGGGGTGGTTAAAGCCTCTCGTCCCTGAACCGGATGGGAGGTTTTCATTTAGTAAATCGAGAGGATTTCAACGGTGGTTGTTAACAAGAGTCAGAAAACAGATAACGAGGAAAAGTTGGAGGTAATGCGACATTCGGCCGCCCACGTTATGGCTGAGGCAGTTCAATCCATGTTTCCCGAAGCCAAGTTTGGCATAGGACCGACTATTGAAAATGGTTTCTACTATGACTTTGATTTGCCGCGATCGTTGACCCCCGATGATTTACCACTAATTGAGGAGAAGATAAGGGAAATAATCACTTCCAATGCACCCTTTATTAGAGAGGAACTAAACAAGGACGAAGCTCGGCGGTTGTTTGCCGCTCAACCCTATAAGCTGGAGCTAATTGATGAAATTCCTGACGAGAAGGTTACCATATACCGCCAAGGTTCGTTTGTTGATTTGTGCCGTGGACCTCACGTGAGTTCCAGTGGAGAGATAGGAGCTTTCAAGCTGGTCAATATTGCCGGGGCCTACTGGCGAGGTGATGAGCACCGCCCCATGTTACAGCGAATATATGGGGTTGCTTTTGACACAGAAGCGGCTTTGGCAGAGCACCTGAAGAAGCTCGAGGAAGCAGCCAGGCGTGACCACAGGAAATTAGGCGTAGAGCTTGACTTGTTTAGCCTTCATGAGGAAGCGGGGCCAGGACTGGTTCACTGGCATCCCAAGGGAGCAGTAATACGCCGTGTTATTGAGGATTTTTGGAAGGATGAGCATGTTAAGCGGGGTTATGATATCCTGTATACCCCTCATATTTCTAAACTAGATTTGTGGAAGACCAGCGGTCATTGGGAGTTTTATCGTGATGGCATGTATAGCCCGATGGAAATAGATGAACGAGAATATGTCATTAAACCAATGAATTGCCTGGGTCATATCTTAATCTATAAAACAAAACTGCGTAGCTATCGTGAGTTACCTCTGCGCTATGCTGAACTCGGCACCGTTTATCGTTATGAGCGCTCCGGGGTGCTTCATGGCCTGTCCAGAGTCAGGGGCTTTACCCAGGATGACGCCCATATTTTCTGCCGCTTTGACCAGTTAGAAGATGAGATAGTGGGGGTATTGGATTTAGCTCGTTTTATGATGGAGACCTTTGGCTTTACCAGTTACCAGGTGTTACTTGCTACCCGACCTGAGAAATATGCTGGCTCTAGCGAGCTCTGGGAGGAAGCTACTGAGACTCTAAGGCAAGCTCTGGCTCATCTGAAGATTGACTATACTATAGACCCTGGTGAGGGTGTATTTTACGGCCCCAAAATAGATATTAAAATTGAAGATGCCCTTGGGAGGGCATGGCAGGGTCCCACTATTCAGGTTGATTTTAATCTTCCCCAGCGCTTTGATGTTACTTATATTGGTGAGGATAGTCATAAGCATCCGGTAGTCATGGTGCACCGCACTGTGCTGGGTAGTATGGAACGCTTTCTTGCCTTGCTCATTGAGCACTATGGCGGTGCTTTCCCGGTATGGTTAGCCCCAGTCCAGGTAATTGTAATTCCGGTGGCAGACCGTCACCTGGACTATTGCCGCAAAGTGGAAACTAATCTTGGAGGTGAAAGGGTGCGGGCACAAGTTGATGCTCGGTCGGAAAGGATGGATTTCAAGATTCGGCAGGCACAACTTGAAAAGATACCGTATATGCTGGTGGTTGGCGACAAAGAGGTAGCTGCTTCTACTGTTTCTGTCCGGTTGCGTAGTGGAGAACAACTATCTTCCCAATCTGTTGAGGACTTCAAGAAGAGTATCAAGAAAGTTATCGGAGACAGACTGAACGAACTAAGGTTATAATTTGATTAGTGTAGAGAAATGTGCTATAGTTTCTGTTCGCAACATACCTGTGCGTAGAGGAGGTAAGTTAGGACATAGTTAAGCAGCTGCGTGTTAACAAGGAGATAAGGGCTAAAGAGGTTCGCCTTGTAGGGGAGAAAGGGGAGCAGCTGGGTATTATGCCCTTAGTCCAGGCATGGGAGGTGGCTGAAAACCGCAACCTTGACCTGGTTGAGGTGGCAGCGACTGCAGTACCGCCGGTATGTCGCCTGCTTGACTATGGGAAATATAAGTATGAGCAGGCTAAGAAGGAGCGCGAGGCTAGAAAGGGCCAGAAGCTTGTACTTTTAAGAGAGGTTCGGCTACGGCCTAAGATTGGTAACCACGATTTTGAGACTAAGGCCAGGCTAGCCAAGAAATTACTGAATGACGGGGACAAGGTTAAGGTAACCGTATTGTTTAGAGCACGTGAAATCACACACCCTGAGATTGGCTGGAGATTACTGCAGCGGATGGCAGAATCACTGAAGGACGTAGCTTCTGTTGAGGGGCAACCATTGATGGCTGGGAGACGGATGCACGTAGTCCTGTCACCGGTAGCCACTCCAAAAACTAAGAAAATAAAGGAAGAGATAAAGGAATCTTAGATGCCAAAAATCAAGACTCATAAAGGGGCAAAGAGCCGCTTCCATATTACTGGTACCGGCAAGATTATGCGGACTAAGGGCGGGAAGAGTCATTTGCGTCTCCGAAAAGCAAAGCGAGCTAAGCGCCTTTATGATGATAAACTTCCAGTAAGCTCTGCTGATAGGACACGGATAAAAAGACTCTTACCCTATGGGGTCTAAATGACGCGGATAGAGGCTTTTATCCTGTGTAGTGCGAAAAGAGGAGAAGTATCTTGCCACGAGTAAAAAGAGGTGTAGCCGCTCATCGCCGACATAAGAAGGTGCTAGCCTTGACTAAGGGGCATAGGGCAACCAAGCACACCCTTTACCGCCGAGCCCATGAGTCTATGCTTAAGTCATTGAGCTATGCTTATGCTCACCGTCGTGAGCGGAAGGGTGATATGAGGCGTTTGTGGATTTCACGGGTTAATGCGGCAAGCCGAGCCCACGGGCTTACCTACGGCCAGTTTATGCACGGCTTACAAAAGTCCGGGGTCGAAATCAACCGTAAGATGCTGGCCGATATGGCAGTCAGGGAGCCTGAAGCCTTTGCCAATTTGGTAACCATAGCTAAAGGTTATTCAAGTCTCTAGCCAATCCTGAGCCATCGGAGGCGAGGAAATGAAGTCGGAGACGGATTATTACACCATCCTCCAGGTGGACCCGCGTGCTGAGCCTGAGGTTATACAGGCGGCCTATCGTCGCTTGGCAGCTAAGCACCACCCTGATGTTGATCCCTCGCCT
>SDBU01003063.1_pt1 | contig 21566 bp, 17 predicted proteins | sample 2277071 | NCBI WGS metagenome assembly SDBU01 (sample SAMN10397929, study PRJNA504765) | marine sediment metagenome | isolation source: marine sediment core GS08_GC12, 126 cmbsf | place: Arctic Ocean: Gakkel Ridge, Loki's castle | collected 2008
ATATTCGATCTGCATCCCTGCTAATTGGAACCACTGCAGCTTCTCGACCATTTGCAGTGAGGCGTTCGTTTTATCGAACTGCGCAAGCATGACCAGGGAGAGCGCGAAGGCGGCCATGGAGGCCAGCACGGCGGTCCATCGAAGGAGATTCCGGCGGTCCTTAGGCAAGAACAAGAGCACCAAGACGCCCAGGACCGGGGAGAATGTCACCCAAGAGAGTATGGAGAACGAAAGATTCATAGGCATTTCCTCAGCCAAATTACCCGAAAATGAAGTAGCTCAACACTAGCACTCCCCCGACCAACACCGCGAGGGCGTAATTCCGGACATATCCTGTTTGCAGAACTCGGAGGCGTTGTGAAGCCCCTTTGGTCACATTGCCCAGACCATTCGCAAACCCGTCTATGACCCTGAGATCGAAGACCCAAGCGAGCCATCGGCTCCCATTGCGGTAGGCACTTCCCAAAACACTGTCGTGGAACCAATCGTGCAAGAAACGCCAATCCACGACATCCGCAAGGAACCAGGATATGGCGACATATGGACGGAGAATAAGAAAATCGTACAACTCGTCAATCCACCACTTGTTTTCCATACCCACAAAGATCGGTCCCAGGATTCTCCGCAACGGATCGGGTTCGCCTTCCTTCATGGTCTTACGACCATAGAGCAGCCATGAGAATCCGATGGCAATAAGTGCAAATAAGACGGAAAGACCGGCAACCAGCACGTTGAACTCCGTCGCGTGGACGTGTTCGATTGTATGTTCCAACCAATCTGTTAGGGCGTGGAGACCGGGCAGGTTTAGCGCCCCGCCAACGATCGCAAGTCCCGCGAGGGCAATCAGCGGGATCGTCATAACGGGTGGATTTTCTGTCGCGTGCGCCGCCGCTTCGCTACGAGCTTTCCCGAAAAAGACCATCAGGATCTGCCGACCCATATAGAACGCCGTGAGGAAAGCCGCGGCTGCCAGCATGATGTATACGACCATATTTTCAATGTTCGCATCCGCCAGGATCTCATCCTTGGAGAAGAAACCCGCCAAGGGCGGTAATCCCGCCAGAGCAAGCGCTCCAATCAAGTAGACCCAGTATGTGACCTTCATGCGCGAACGCAGTCCACCCATGTTGCGCATATCCTGCGGGTCGAAAGGTTCTCCATCACCGTGTTCGATATGGTGATGTCCGTGTTCAACACCCTGTATTACGGAACCGGACGAGAGGAAGAGAAGCGCCTTGAAGAATGCGTGGGTCACGAGATGGAACATACCCGCTACGTACGCGCCGATCCCCACAGCAGCCATCATGAACCCGAGTTGGCTGATCGTTGAGTAGGCGAGCACGCGCTTGATGTCGAACTGCCCAACCGCGATCGTCGCCGCGAAGAGCGCAGTCGCTGCGCCGACCCAGGCCACCAGGTTTGCCGTTGACTTGGCTATCTCAAAAAGAGGGGCGCTGCGGGCAATCATATAGATGCCGGCAGTGACCATCGTTGCGGCGTGAATCAGCGCCGATACAGGAGTCGGACCTGCCATAGCATCCGGCAGCCAGACAAACAGCGGGAGCTGCGCCGATTTCCCGACCGCGCCGAGGAGCAAGAACAATGTGGCCGCCGTGATCACTCCAACGTTCGCAAGCCCGTATTCATGGACCCAATGGAAGACCTGGTCGAACTGCAGACTTCCCACAGCACCGAAGATCAGGAACATAGCAATCAGGAAACCGAAATCACCGATGCGGTTGGTTACAAATGCTTTCTTACCAGCGACTGCGTTGCCTATTCCATCTTCCCCCTTCTCGTACCAAAAACCAATCAGCAGGTAAGAGCAGAGGCCGACGCCCTCCCAGCCTACGAACATCATCAGGTAGTTATCCGCCGAGACCAGCACCATCATCGCCGCGACGAATAAATTGAAAAAGATAAAGAAACGCGTATAGCGGCCGGAGTCACCTTGGAAACGGACGTCTTCGTGCATGTATCCAATTGCGTAAATATGGATCAGCGTGCTGACACCCGTCACCATAAGCATCATCGTCGTCGAGAGTGTATCTACTTTGATTGACCATGGAATAGAGAGGCGACCGACCGAAATCCATTCCGCAATGGGGATCGTAGCACCCTCCGGATGGGCTTGCAGTGCCAGGAATTGAATAATCGCGATAACAAACGCAAGAGCGACCGCTCCGCTGGCGACGATGCCCACAAACCGCTCACCGAGTCGGCGGCCGAAGATGATGTTGGTGATCAAGCCCAAGATTGGCAGGGCGATGATCAAAGGCGCATAGGTGAAAAGCCCTCCACCCTGCACCACTTCAAGAAGAATCATCCAATCCCTCCGCAGGCGAGGCTAGCCTCGCAAACTGCTCACCTCATCAACGTCGATGCTTTCTTTGCTACGGAAGATCGTCACAATTAACGCCAACCCCACAGCGACCTCCGCGGCTGCTACGGCGATCACGAAGAACACAAACACATGCCCTCTCAGCGCTTCCTGAGCCGGCCCTAGCATACGCGCGGAAGCGATGAACGCGAGATTCGCCGAGTTGAGCATTAACTCGATCGACATGAAAATAACAATGGCATTCCGGCGGACCAGCACTCCAATGACACCGAGCGCAAAGAGAATCCCTGAGAGCGCGAGCACATAGGCTGGGGGAATGTTCATTTTCTTTCCATCCTCTGCTTACGTGTGATCACAATTGCGCCAATCATAGCGACGAGCAAGAGGATCGAAGTCACCTCAAAGGGGACAAGATATTCACTGAACAATACCCGGCCGATGGATGCCGGACTACCGAACTCGGCAGAGAGATCAGCCAACGGTCCCTGTACAATGTCATCTCGCAACAATACATACGCCAGTTCACCGGCAAGGGCCAGGCCCAAGACAAACGCCAATGGCATCTGCCAGCGGATCCCCCCATCGATGCTTTCTCTCTCCGTCCCCAGCAGCATAATGACGAAGAGGAAAAGCACCATAATCGCTCCAGCGTACACTGTGATTTGCACAACGGCGATAAATGCCGCGTTCAGGAGCAAATATAGAGTCGCGACGGTGAGGAAATTTAAGACCAGGAACAACGCTGAATAGACCGCGCTGCGACTCGCAATCATGGCAATAGAAGCCATAACAGCGATCAGCGCCAATCCGAGGAAAAGCAGCAGATCAATCGTCATCAAATAGCATCCATAAGCAAGGTTATCACGCCGGATCCTTCATATCTGGAATGGCCCGGTCGTACATTCCGACAGGTACGTTTTGCGGCGTCGGTTTCCCATCTTCGGGAACGGGGACGATCAGCAGTTCTTTAGTATAAATCGCATCCCGCCGGTTGGTGAACGAAAGCTCATATTGGTGCTCCAACACGATGGCTTCCGTTGGGCACGCATCCTCGCAGAATCCACAGAAGATACAGCGCAACATATTGATTTCATACGTGCTAGCGTAGCGATCTCCGGGAGAGTAGCGTTTTTCATCGGTATTCTCCGCCGCTTCCACGAAGATGGCATCCGCCGGACAAGCTGCTGCACAAAGCGAGCAGCCAATGCACTTCTCCAGTCCGTTATCATAACGTTCCAGCACATGTCGACCCTTGAAACGTTCGCGGACCGGCCTCTTGACTTCGGGATATTGATAGGTGACTGGCGTCTCGAACATGCTGCGGAAGGTTGTCCACAGGCCGCGCAGCAACTCAAACCCACCGAGAAATGCTGCCCACAATCCGCGCAAGAACCCCGTCAAACTCATTCGCTAGCCTCCCACCAGCACAATGAACACACCGGTTATCACCACGTTCAACAGACCAAGGGGCAGCAAAACCTTCCAGCCAAACGCCATCAATTGGTCATAACGAAAACGCGGGAAAGTTGCCCGTAACCAGACAATAAAGAAGAGCAAGGCGACGACTTTAATAAAGAGATAAATGGGACCCAGCAAAGGCCAACGGTCGAGGAATGGCCCAAGATAGCCGCCGAGGAATATGGTCGCGGCGATGAAGCTGACCGCGATCATCTTGCCATATTCAGCCATGAAGAAGAGCGCGAATTTCATGCCTGAATATTCGACATGATAACCCGCCACGAGTTCCTGCTCGGCTTCAGGCATGTCAAAAGGCGCGCGGTTAATTTCAGCTACCGCGGCAATTAAGAATATCAAAAAACCGAGCGGCTGGACTAAAATGTACCATGACAACTGCCTCTGCCCTTCGATGATGGCATCAACGCTCATGGAACCAGCCAACATGATGGGACCGACAAAGGCTAAGGCGAGCGCCAGCTCGTAACTCACCATCTGCGCCATTGAACGCATCCCCCCCATCAATGCGTACTTATTGCCTGAAGCCCATCCCGCAATCACAATGCCGTATACAGCGATTGAGGCGACGGCGAGAATATAAAGCACACCCACGTTGACGTTTGATGCCAACCCCAGGTAGTAGCTGCGCCCGAAGAGCGTGACTTCCGGACCAAACGGTATCACCGCAAGGATGATCAATGCGGGAACCACAGTGATCACGGGGGCTAACACGAACAGCACTCTATCCGCCTGTTCCGGGATAAGCTCCTCGTTGAATATCAATTTTATGCCATCCGCCACTGGTTGAAGAAGACCCCAGGGACCGGCTCGGTTGGGGCCAATTCGCGTTTGCATCCTCGCCAACACGCGCCGTTCGAAGAGCGTGAGATAGGCGAAGCCACCCAGAATGACCCCGAAGATCACAACGGATTTAATCGCCCACTCAATCAATAACGCCAGGCTCATAGGTCTCCTCTTTAAGCCTTAAGTCTCACTTCAACGTATTCCGGATCAGCCATGGGAACGCCAAGACCACGACCGAGTAAGACAACACCTTCTGGAACATTCTCTTCAGCAATTGCCTGCAGTTCCTCTGTCCGTCCATCTATCAGTAGTTCGACCTGGTCACCCTGTACAACACCGATTCTTTTGGCTTCCTTTAGGCTCATCTGGAGTATTGGCGATGCGAGGCGCGAGTGAAGTATCTCCGAGGGCATTACGGTAGCGCCGCGATTATACAACTCAACAATGGGTACCAGCAGCAATCCTTTCTTGCTCTTAAATTCTGGAGGAGCGCTCCACTTGATTTTAATAGACGGATCTTTCTCAGCTGCGGGTACGAGCTGCACCCCCAGACCCTGGCGGTTTTTGAAAGTCGTTCCGCCGAAATACAAATCATTGTCTCCAACCGGCGGCCATTGCTCTTCGGCCTCCGTCAGGCTCTGATAGCTTAACTCCGCGTAAGCCTCGTTCGAATCGGCGATTCGGAGGAAAACAGCTGCAGCCGATGAACTCTCAAGTTCTACACCTAAACTCGCTGCCAGAGAGGTGATAATTCGCCAATCCGCTTTCGCCTCCCCTAAAGCCTTCACAGCTGGATAGAACCGCTGCACCCGTCGTTCTCCCGAAGTGAACGTGCCCTCACGTTCTGCAAAGGATTCAGCGGGAAGCACGACATCAGCAAGCTCCGCCGTCGGCGTCATGAACAGTTCCTGGACAACAAGGAAACGATCTCCTTCAAGGCTATCGGCAAGGCTCGGATCATCACCGACGGGGTCAACCGCCATGACATACACTGCCTTTGCGTCGGCGAGTGCATTTTTCAGACCATCCTCCGCAGGTCGTAACCCCATATCCCATGCGCCCTGTGTATTGCTTTTTGGCCAGACGGCTATTAATCCGTTTTGTGCTCTCCCTACGTTTTTCGTTTCAACGAGTATGGCCGCGCATGCCTCAGATAGAGACTTCGATTCAGCGTAGGTTAAACCTTCTACACCACAGAAAATAACCAGGTTCTCGGCTTCCGCCAGAGCTTTTGCCGCCAATTTCAGCGGTTCATCACCGGAGAATTTCGATAGATACTTGGCGCCTGCAATTGCGTGAAGCAAACCCAGACCTGTGCGCGCCGCTTCTTGATAGCGATAGCGCACTTTATGCGCAGCGTAATCGTCTAAGCGCGTCTTACGAGCATTGGCGACGACCAGTGCGGCGCCACGTTTTGACGCGCCCATAACCCGCTGCCACCAGATGGGAGCTTCTTCATGCAGATCAGAGGCAATGACAAGAATGGCATCCCCTGCGCCCAGCGCCCCCAAATCTGTACCCTGACCGACTCCGACCTGCTGGACTAATTCCCCGCCTGCTTGTGAATCGGAGAGAATCGCCCGTCCGCCAACCGATTTCAAGAGCGCGTGGAAATTGTAAAGATCCTCGTTTGAAACCCGCCCACTGGCGAGGCCCACAACATCTTCACCCGCCGCTTTCAACCCCTCTGCGGCGCGTTCAAGCGCCTTTTTCCAGCTCGTTTTTACAAGTTTCCCGTCTATTCGAACAAGTGGTTTGGTTAACCGTTCAGCACTGGTCGCGAAGTGGTGTACAAAGCGCCCCTTATCGCAAATCCAGATCTCGTTAACCCGTTCATTCTGGCGCGGCATCACACGCTTAATCATTTGCCGGCCGTTCGCGCCCGCCTCCCGGCGAGTGTTTAACATCAGATTACATCCTACCGGGCAATGCGTGCAGACCGAAGCGGTGGCATCCATTTCCCAGGATCGTGCGCCAAAGCGAAAATCTACAGTCGTTAGCGCACCGACCGGGCAAATATCCGTTGTGTTCCCCGAAAAATAGGAGTCAAAACCAGGGTCGGAGAACGTGACGATCTCCATGTTGCGGCCTCGCTCAGTGAAGGCCAAAACCGGATCGCCGGCAATTTCCTCCTGATAGCGTATACAGCGCGCGCACTGGACGCAGCGTTCCCTATCGAGAACTATCAAATCACCAAGCGGAACATGCTTGTCCAGGTGCTTTTTATCATCAAGGATGAAGCGACTCTCTCCGGAGCCATGCCCCATCGACAAATCTTGCAGGGAACACTCTCCACCCTTATCACAAACCGGACAATCTAGTGGATGGGAAGTTAGCAAAAATTCAAGGACTTGCTTACGACCTTCGATTGCCTTATCGCTTGAGACCTTTACAACCATCCCCTCGCTTACAGGCATCGTGCAGGAGGTCTCCAGCTTCGGCCTGAATTCAATCTGGGGTTGTCCGCTTTTATCCAATATATTCTCGCCGGTGCTGCGATCGCGCTTCGGGGTTCCAATTTCAACCAAGCACATCCGGCACATGCCGACTGACTCGATCTTTGGGTGATGGCAAAAGACCGGGATTTCAATCCCTGCTTGCTTTGCAGCATTGACAACCAGCGTGCCCTTGGGGACACGAACGTCAATATCGTCTATCTTCAGCCGTACCAACTCTTCGCTCATTTCCCATCCCCGGTGAGGGCTTCGAAATCGCTTCTAAAATGCTCAATTCCGGCAACAACCGGTGTGATTGAAAACTCGCCCAACGCACAGAAACATTTCCCCTGGATTCCAAGAGCAACTCGATTTAATAGATCGATGTCCGCGGGAGCTGCGTTGCCGTTCTGAAAACGATTCAGTATGTGATACATCCAATATGTGCCCTCACGACAGGGGGCGCATTTCCCACACGATTCGTGCTTAAAGAAGCTTGTGGTCTTATAGGCCATCCAAGCAATGTCGACAGTCTCGTCAAGCACGATGATCGAGGCCGAGCCAAGCTGCGATCCCACCTTCGGCACGGATTCATAATCCATCGGCGTGTCCAGGACTTCGTCCGTTGCTGGTAATAGTGGCGCCGATGCGCCTGCTGGCAGAATCCCTTTGATCGCTTTGCCGTCGCGAATCCCACCGCCGTGCTCGAAAATGAGTTCACGGAAAGTAGTCCCGAATGGAAGCTCATAATTGCCCGGACGTTCCACGTGACCCGAAAGGGAAAAGATTTTAGGTCCGGTGCTCTTCTCCGTACCGATTGAGCGGTACCAATCCACACCTTTATTGATAATAGGGGGCAGGTTAGTTAGAGTCTCAACGTTGTTTATAACCGTGGGTTTTGCAAAGAGTCCCTCAGCCGCAGGGAATGGCGGGCGCAGCCGTGGATGCCCGATATCCCCTTCCATGGACGACAGCAGCGCGGTCTCTTCTCCACAGATGTAAGCGCCGGCGCCGAGATAGACATAGATTCTCAGGCTGTAGTCCGTATCGAAAAGGCCTTCGCCCAGAAGTCCGCGTTTAGTAAGAGCTTCAATCTTGCCTTCAAGTTCATGCGCCAGGTCCCAAAATTCTCCGCGGCAGTAGATGTAAGCAGTATTGGCTTGCGCGGCGTATGAGCAAATGGCGACGCCCTCGAGAAACTGGTAGGGGTTGCTTTCCATAATCTCGCGGTCTTTAAACGTCCCGGGTTCTGACTCATCCGCATTGGCAACGACATAGCGAGGGAAAACACCGGGGGTGAGGAAACTCCACTTGACACCCGCCGGGAAACCAGCGCCGCCGCGGCCGCGCAAATTCGCTGCTTTTACAGTTTCAATCACTTGTTCAGGGGTTTGGTTTTTAACGACGTCTTCTAACGCTTTAAATCCATCGTGCTTCAGATATACATCGAGATCCGCGATATCGGGGATGTCCCGATGCCGTAACAAGATATGATCAGGCATCGTCACCTCTTCGTCGAAGCTCCTCGATCAATTCCATGGCCGATTCGATATCCTGGTTTTCAAAGTAATGGATTCCATCCGGCGCTTGAAGTTGAAACATCGGCGCTTTATCACAACCGGCCAGGCACTTGACTTCTTCGACCGTGATCAGACCATCTTCGGTCGTCTCGCCCATTTTAATCCGCAGGTTATCGCATAACTCCTCGGCGAATTCCTCCGCGCCGCGCAATGCGCAAGGCAGATCCGTACAAACCTGAATGCGATATTTCCCGCCGGGCTTGGCGTGGAGCAGTGAATAGAAGCCAACCAAGCCTCCGACCTGTGTTGGATCGACATCCAAGATGCCGGCGACTTCTCGAATCGCTTCCTTTGAAACATGGCCGTATTCTCGCTGCGCAAGGTAGAGCAGCGGCAGCGCTGCTGCGCGTTTCCGCTCCGGTGGGAATTTATCGAGAATTCGATCGATCTCTTTAGGATACTTGTTTACCAGCAAGGCATGAGCTCCTGAGTTGCAATAGCTTCACTCATGATAACAATCCAATCGAGCTATTGTGTATCTTCAGACGTGCAAGATAGTTGAGCCTTTCGTTTACATCCACCCTCTAGCGGTCTGAATCTCCTAACACCGGGTCGAGACTGCTGATGATGGCAACGACATCGGCAACAAGGTGATCCTTACATAAGATTGGCAGCGTCTGCAGGGTCGCGAAACTCGGCGTTCGGAAATGGACTCGGTAGGGCTTCGGTCCCCCGTCACCTTCCAGGTAGCACCCCAACTCGCCGCGCGCAGATTCTATGGCGACGAAAACAGATCCTTTGGGTGCGCAAAAGCCCTCCGTCCAAAGTTTGAAATGATGGATAACAGCTTCCATACTGTGGCTTAATTCGGACCGAGGTGGAGGCACGAACTTGCGATTGTCACTGCGAACAGGTCCACCGGGAAGAGTATCCAGAGCTTGTTCGACAATCCGCAGCGACTGGCGCATCTCGCCGATGCGGACGGTATAACGGTCGTATGTATCACCATTTACCCCGACAGGGATTTCAAAATCATAGCGCTCATATCCGCTGTAGGGGTTCGATTTTCTCAAATCCCACGCTAATCCAGTCGCTCGTAATGGAGGCCCTGTCAGCCCCCACTTAAGCGCCTCTTCGCTGGAGATGGCGCCGATTCCCTTCGTCCGATGGGTATAAATCGGATTCTTGGTGAGAAGATCTTCATACATCTTGATCCGCTTCGGGAAGTATTCAATGAAAGAACGCACCGCCTCTTCAAACCCATCGGGGACGTCCCGCCAGAGACCACCAGGTCTGAAGTAGGAGGTCATCATCCTCGCTCCCGAACACATCTCGAAAATATCCAGGATGACCTCACGTTCGCGGAAGCAGTACAGGAATATAGACATCGCGCCCGTATCGAGGCCATGTGTCGCCAGGAAAACGAGGTGTGAGGCGATGCGCTGCAGTTCGACGAGCATGACCCGGATGGCCATCGCCCGTTCGGGGACATCCAGATCGACCAACTTCTCAATTGCCAGGCAGTAGCACAGGTTATTACCCAGGTTATTCAGGTAATCCATGCGATCGGTCATCACCAGAACCTTTTCATAGGCTTTGGCTTCCATGTTCTTTTCAATCCCCGTATGCAGAAAGCCGATATCAGGGACACAGGTGACGACACGCTCACCATCGAGCTCCAGTAGGAGCCGCAATACCCCATGGGTGCTGGGGTGCTGGGGTCCCATGTTCAGCAGCATGGTTTCGCCTTCTAACGCCCGGTCTGAGACCAGGTGCCGAAGTTCGTCTACTGTGATCTCTACGTTCTGTTCCGACATTCCTACGATCCTCGTATGGAGGGCTCCCGGCTATTCTTTCACATACGGTTTGCGTTTATCAATCTCGTCGAAATTAAAGGTGAACTGGACTTCCTCGTAACCGAGTGGATAATCTTTGCGTAGAGGATGCCCCTCCCAATCGTAGGGCATGATGATGCGCCGTTGATCGGAATGATCCTTGAACGTTACGCCGAACATATCAAAAACTTCGCGCTCATGCCAATTTGCATTCGGGTAGATGTTTTCTATGGTTGAAACTTCGGGTGATTCACTGCTTAGTGGAACACGAAGACCGATGAATTCTTTATTCACCAAACTGTACAGTTGATAGACAATCTTAAAGCGAGGTTCGGAAGGCCAGTAATCCACGGCCGTTAGCGCGGCGAGAAAGTTGAAATCCAGCTCCGGGTCATCGCGCAGCATCTGGCAAGCATTTACGATAACTTCGCGATCCAGAGTCGCTGAAATCTGTCCCCGGAATTCCTCAACACTCAGGACGCTTTCGCCAAGCTCCCGCTGCAATTTCGCTACGGCTTTTTCGATGACAGTCATCCGTAAAATTCCTCAGTAGGATAGGCACCGGTTCGGACAGGCATGTAGAACGAATGGTCCAGCAGAGCGGTCCTTCCATCGGTATACAACGATCAGGCCCAATCCTTAACCTTCTGGTTCTCAACCTTATCGTAAAGAGTCAGGATGCCGTGAATCAACGCTTCCGGGCGAGGCGGGCATCCGGCGACATAAACATCAACCGGGACAATCTCATCCACGCCAGGGACGATAGCGTAATTATTAAAAATGCCCCCGCACGAGCTGCAATCGCCCATAGCTATGACATACTTCGGTTCCGGCATTTGATCGTAGATCCGGCGAAGAACCGGAGCCATCTTCCGCGTAAGCCGACCCGCAACAATCATCAAATCGCTCTGCCGCGGGCTGGCGCGCATTAATTCCATCCCGAAGCGGCTCATATCATAATCCGAGGATTGTGCAACCATCATCTCGATCGCACAGCAGGCTAAGCCGAACAAAACCGGCCACATCGCCCTTACCCGGCTCCAGTTCACCACTTTCTCGAGCGTTGTCGTAACAAACCCTAAATTACCTAGCTTGGTCTCTATTCCCATTCCAACGCTCCCGTCTTCCAAGCGTAGATCAAACCAGCCAATAGTACCAACATGAAGACAGCCATCTCGATCAAACCAACCATCTTGATTTCACGGAGCACCACTGCCCATGGCAGAAGGAACACAATTTCAATGTCGAAGAGAATGAAAAGGACCGCAATCAGGTAGAAATGGACCGAGACGCGTCGCCGGCCTGGGCCGTAGGGTCGCATTCCTGATTCGTAGGGTTCTGCTTTTATCGGGTTTGGTCGTCGTGGTCCGAAGAGATGGCCGAGGATGACAACTAGAAAAGCCAGGCCGGTCGCCAGGATGATTAGAACAGCGATGGGGAGATATTCACCAGGCATCCAGCCCTCAAGGGAAACGAATTTGTGATCGACTCGAGAACATCCAAGACGACACAACATGCACATTTTATCACAAGGGCATAAGCGGAACAAATCAGAGGGGGTATCGGAGGAAATCTGACATCAAACTTTGTGACAAATTACACAATCTGTCTCTTTCACCCCACTTACCCATCAACGCTCTACGCCCGGGGGTAAACCACCGGGCTCAGTGCTCGAGGGTGCTGACGCACCCTCGATGTCAGCCTGAAGGGGTTAGGCAATGAGCCCGGCCATTCATGGTCGGGTCAACTCCGGAGCATTGCGGCTTTTAGACAGCCCCGGTAAAAAAATAATACGCCATCCAGTAAAAAGCTTTAAGAGAGATAATCTCGCAGGTGGCGGCTGCGCGTTGGGTGCCGCAGCTTGCGCAATGCCTTAGCCTCGATCTGCCGTATCCGTTCGCGCGTGACATGGAAATATCTTCCAACTTCCTCTAATGTGTAATCCTTGCCATCTCTCAGCCCAAAGCGCATCTCGAGCACCTCGCGTTCACGTTCGGTAAGGACCAATAACGCGCTCCGCACCTGCTCTTTTAATAATGTCTTCGCTGCCGCATCTACCGGCTCGGGCATTGTCTCATCTTCGATAAAGTCACCGAGTTGGCTGGTTTCTTCTGCTCCCACCGGGGTTTCCAGCGACATCGGCTCCTGGGCGATACGGATAATCCGCCGGACTTTGGCGGCAGCCCTCTTCCACTTGCGCTCGAGGGCAGGATCCATTAGTTCGCCTTCCTTTAGAGATGCATTGATCAGGTTCACCTCTTCAGGCTCCAAGAGATCCATCCTCAGCGCTAGCTCCTCCGAACTTGGGTCCCGGCCAAGTTCCTGGGTCATCTTGCGTTGAATACGAACCAGCCTGTTGATGGTCTCAACCATATGCACCGGAATGCGAATCGTACGAGCTTGGTCCGCGATCGCTCTGCTAATTGCCTGCCGGATCCACCACGTAGCGTACGTGCTAAATTTATAACCCTTAGCCGGATCGAACTTCTCAACAGCTCGAAGTAGACCAATATTGCCTTCCTGAATGAGATCCAGGAAAGCAATCCCGCGTCCCATATAACGCTTCGCCACACTCACAACCAAGCGGAGGTTGGCGCGTGTGAGCGCGGCCTGCGCTTCTTCTGCCAGGCTCTTTATTTGCCTCACGTCCTCTTGCAAATCATCCGTATCGGGAAGCCAATTTTTAAAAGTGCGCTTGATGGGTAGATTTTTTCCCTGTCTAAATCGTTCAGCCATTCGGGATTGGCTATCAGGCGGGAATACGTAGAAAGCTAAGAATATAGTTAATGCGTTGAGCGCCACCAGTTCCCAGGCTGGATCCGTTCCCCACATATCAGTACTCAGCCATGCACGGATGTACGAAACAGAATCTTTTGCCCATGTCTGGCGTAATTGACGCGCCTCCTCAAGGATGAGATGGAGATCTGGCTGCGCTTGCTTCATCCGATGCGCATCTTCCTTGACACGTTTCCACGCTGTCCTCATATCGTCGTAGAGAGTTAAGTAGACGGCGATCAATTCCTCGTCTTTTTTCCCTCGCGATGCCCGCCCGGACTTTAATATCTCTAGCTGCTTCACGGCATTCATCCGCACCGCGAGCCATAATTCCTGGTCTGTGTTCAGCAGGTCTACACGACCAATTTCCTTCAGGTATAGCCTTACAGGGTCATCGCTGAGTTCCAGAGTAATTGATATTCGTTCAAGCGCCTGCTCTTCCTCCGCATTCTCTACTTCCTTTGCTTTCTCTTCCTTCAAATCAGGTTCGATTGCAACTGCCTCCCCATTAACGGCGTCAACAAGGTCCTTTACGTCCTCTTGAAGAACCTTATCAGGTACACCTGGGGATGGAAGCACTTCTTCCTGCTTCACTTTCTTCTTTTTCTTCACTCAGCAAAACCTCTAAAGTACGGCTGCAGTTGAAATCGGTCCGCCATGACGTGAAAGCACGCCATCTAAACGCCTCTCAATATCTGCCAAGCGCTGGACCTCCCGGGTAAGCTGCCAAATTCCCTCCCGTTTATCCGCTCCATCTGAAGGCGTCTGCTCCTGCAAAGCCTCGAGCTGGAACCGTATATGCGTGAGCTCTGATTCAAGCCACCGCTTGCGTAAACGAAAGAAATTGGCAATCACTTCATCTATAACCTTCTGTTGTAGGATATCTATATTACCAAACTCATCCATCAATGTCTCCGCGATGGAATGCAGTGGAGTCTCGAGATTATTCTGCCAATATAGAACCGGCTCTTCTTCATGCTGGCCGAGTGCAGCGCGAATGACTTTAAAGATCATCTTGTACTCGGTGCTTGAAAAATCCTTATTGGATGAACGTTCGATCTCCAACGCCTGGAATTCCCGGTCTACACGATAAAGAAGTTCGGGGTGATCTAACAGGACAGCCAGGCAGAAGCTTTCCACCGCACCTGAAGGAGAGCTTACAGTGGGTTTTTCCTCTACTTCACTCACAACTTGAGGTGCACGCCGGCCGCGTCGGGGTTTCGTTCTTCGCCATTGGAGCAACGCACGTTCGTCCACCTTTAATCGTCGAGCGAGGTTTTGGCGATACACTTCCCGCTCGACGGGATCAGCAACATCTTCGATCAATGGCAGCACTTGGCGGGCGATCTCCGCTTTCGCTTTGGGATCTTCAATATCACGCGCTGCAGTCGCAACATCGAGTACATAATTCACAATCGTCTGCGCACCTTCGAGCAATCCCGTCCAGGCTTCTGGATTGTCTAGTACGACCTCATCTGGATCCAAACCCTCTGGCAGGGTGACAATCCGCAGGTCCGCGTCCAGACGACCTTCGTGACGGACCAACCCCCGAGCATTAAAAACCGGATCGGCTTCCCGATCGAGCGTCTCACGAGCGAGATCCAGACCGCGTAAAGTCGCTTGGCTTCCAGCCGTATCAGCATCCAACGCAAGGACCATCCGCCGACTGTAACGCTTCAATAAGCGAAGTTGGCTCTCTGTGAGCGCCGTGCCCATCGGGGACACAGCGTTCTTAAAACCGGCTTGATGCAATCCAATGACATCCATGTAGCCCTCAACGATGACCGCCTGATCCAGCTTCCGGATTTCCTGTCTGGATTTGTCCAAGCCATACAGAAGCCGGCCCTTATCGAAGATCGAGGTTTGCGGTGAGTTCAGATACTTGGGAACAGCTTCGGGATCGAGCACTCGCGCACCAAAACCCGCCATGCGGCCGCGCACATCACGTATCGGGAACATGACTCGATTTCTAAAGCGGTCGAAAAGACCACCCGACTCACGCTCAGAAACTACTCCGGCATCCACCAAGTCTCGTTCTTGGAAACCCCGTTCGATAAGATGCTTCATTGTCGCGTCCCACGAATCGGGTGCATATCCAACCTCAAACGTCTCCAGTGTTGCATCACTCATGCCACGATCACGAAGATAGGCGTGGGCGGGTTCTCCTGCGGTTGTCGAAAACAATTGGTGACGAAAAAAGGTGACCGTTGCGTCGAGCAGTTCATGCAGTCTCTGGCGACTTTCTCCCTCTGCTTCTTGCTCCGGTGTATGGGGCACTAGCTCTACGCCGGCACGTTCGGCGAGATGGGCCAGGGTCTCTGAGAAGTCCCAGCCCTCTTTTTTCATCACAAAACTGAATATATCGCCACCATCGTTGCATGCGCCGAAACACCGCCATGTCCCACTATCCGGAAAGACGGCAAACGCGGGAGTCCGTTTATTGGGATGAAAGGGGCAAAAGCCCGTGTAATTCTTCCCGGACTTCCGGAGCTTTACCGATTCGCCGACCAGGTCGACGATATCGATGCGATCTTTGACTTCGTCGATAACGCCCATCAGCCTCGAGTTCCCATTGCATCTAATGAGGACATTTCAATTGACTTCACCCATACTGAACGTGAATGACTTCTTGGATGTTCCGACTTGCAAGAACTGCCTCTTTTCAATAACGCGGGAATGATTGAATTACTAGATAGATGAGATGGATATCCCCTCCGCTGCGAAATGCATCCATTAAATCCGTGTGGAAGATAGCCCATTCGTTGAGAGACAGCGCCAACGCCCGTGACAGACGATTATAGCCGCGTCATATGTAGTGAGCAATGTATTATCCCCAACCCCGGCCTGAAGCATCCAGGGGATCAGTCAACCTAGGATCTAGATTATCAGAGAAGAAACCTTTGAATAGATGACCTCATCTTCCAAAACTTTTACCGGGGTCGTGTTCCGTAGGTTCATATGTTCTCGTCTCAAACCCTTTGAAACCGATGGATTGAGGTCCGTTTGCCTGCTTCAGACAAAATCCGCTAAAAGCCTTCCAATCTGGAGAGATCCAGAACATTATGTGCCAACTTCACAACGCGTTGGATCGTGCCCAACCGATTACGACGAAGCTCTGGCGCTTCGGCCATGACGAGAACATCATCAAAGTAACGCGTTATGACCGGGACAAGCGGTTGAAACATCGTGAAGAAATCGTCGATTGATCCCTTTTTTCGTTCAACGCCTTCAGCGCCGAGAACCGCCGCGAAGAGTTCCTTTTCCGCATCCTCTTCAAGCATTTCTGGGCGGACGATGAACGTTTCTTCTTCGCCGCGAGTTATGCGGGCACAACGGGCATAAGCTTGCAACATCTCAGGCCAATCCTCTCGCTCCCGCCAGGTCTTCAGCTCTTCCACCGCACTTGCCGCATGGGTGGGGTTGTAGCTCTGTTCTGCCAGGACGGCCTCGACCGAATCGTGCGGCATCCCCTCAGCGAGCAGATGGGCGTGTAAACGAGCGGATATGAATTCAAGGCATTCCTGGACGACTTCTGCCTGCGCTGGGATGGGCAAGTGTTCCTTAGCGGCGTCGATTGCAGAACGCAGATCCATGGAGATGTAACGCACAATCAATACCTGGACTAGACCAATTGCAGTACGACGCAGAGCAAATGGATCCCGCGCTCCCGTTGGTTTGTATCCGGCTACGATTAGTCCGATGAGTGTATCGAGGCGGTCCGCCAACCCGACAACGACTCCTGCCTCCGTCTCCGGAAGGCGGTCCTTAGCGAAGCGGGGGAGGTAATGTTCCAGAATCGCGTCGGCGACTCCCTCGGGCTCGCCGCTTTCGAGGGCATACACCCGTCCAATCTCGCCCTGAAGGGCCGTCATCTCAATAACCATCTTCGTAGCAAGATCCGCTTTGCAGAGATGCGCCGCTCGCTGAGCGACATTGATCGCCTTTTTATCAAGCCCCAGCATCTCGCCAATCGTAGCCGTCAGCTTTTCGATGCGCAAGACTTTATCCAGCATCGATCCCAGGCTCGATTCGAAGGTCAGGGCACTCAGTTTTGGCAAATAGGATTCTAGCGGAAGCGTGAGATCTTTCTTCACGAAGTACGCTGCATCGGCGAAACGAGCGCGGATGACATTCTCGTTCCCTTTAGTTACGGTATTCAGGTGCGCCTCACCACCGTTGCGCACACTGATAAAGTAGGGTAGCAATGCGCCCTTCTTCTCAATTGGAAAATATCGCTGATGCTTCTTCATTACGGAGATGAGCACTTCTCGCGGCAGCTCCAGGAATTCTTTATCAAATTCGCCGCGGAATGCGGTCGGCATTTCAACGAGATTCGTCACCTCATCCAAGAGCTTGGGGGCGTCGACGATTTCGCCACCCACTTCTTGTGCCAGGCGTGTTATCTCCTCCTGGATACGGCGCTTGCGCTCACCCACATCCAGCAGAATTCCGCCGTCATTCATGACCCGCAAGTAATCCGCAGCATCTTGAATCGTTGTACTACCTGTCCCTTGGAAGCGCAGCAGACGTGTCGTTCTGCCTGATGACAGATCCGCGTACTCACAAGGCACAACATGTTCACCATGCAGCGCCAGCAACCAGCGGATGGGTCTGGAGAACACCACCTGGGTTTGATTCCAACGCATGGACTTCTCAAATCGAATACCAGCGATAAGATCAGGGATCTTCTCACCGAGAACATGATCGGCGGGTTCACCCGTTTGTTGCACCTCGGCGACAACATAGACGCCCCCATCAATTTCCTCTCGCTTAAGTGCATCCAGACTGACCCCCTTGCTACGCGCGAAGCCCTGCGCGGCTTTCGTCGGCTTCCCCTCAGCATCAAACGCCCGATCAACAGGTGGGCCTTTCTCGAGTGTGGTTCGCTCCTCCTGAGCCGGTGCCAGACCCTCAACATAGAGCACCAGCCGGCGTGGCGTCCCAAGTATCTTGAGATTCTGATACTGCAAACGGCTTTCTTCGAGCATCTTCCGGGCACCCTGTTCTAGCTGAGAAAGGGCTGATGTCAGATCGTTTGCCGGGAGCTCCTCGGTGCCGATCTCGAGAAGGAATGGTGCGGGCTCAGACGGCGCTGTGCCTGGTTCGACTGAGGGAGTTTCAGGAAGCGCAACCTGCCAACGAGATCGCCATGGGAAACCGGCACTCTCCCGCTCTTCGAGGTAGCGATCCGTCACGCGTCGAGCGAGCTCGCGCATACGTCCGAAGAGCGCTGCGCGCTCGGTCACACCGACCGCCCCGCGCCCGTCCAGCAGATTAAATGTATGTGAACACTTCAAGATGTAATCATGGGCGGGGAAAACCAAACCCGCATCAATGCATGCGTTCGCCTCCGCTTCGAACTCATCGTACATCGTTCGTAACCGCTCAATGTCGGCAACCTCATAATTGTAGCGGCTGTACTCACGCTCAGGTTGAAGGAGGATATCGCCATACGTCAGATGCTCATTCCACTGTATGTCAACGAAACTCTCAATCGAGAGTAGCGCCAACACGATCCTTTCAAGACCATAGGTGATCTCCACCGAGACCGGGTCGAGAGTCTTCCCTCCAGCTTGCTGGAAGTACGTATATTGAGTGATTTCCTGTCCGTCCATCCAGACTTCCCAGCCCAGCCCCCAAGCGCCTAGCGCTGGCTGCTCCCAATTGTCTTCGACAAAACGGATATCGTGTCTGGCTGGGTCGATGCCCAAAGCGATGAGTGAGTCAAGGTATAGCTCTTGGGGATTCCCGGGATCCGGTTTTAGAATGACCTGGAATTGATAGTAGTGCCCCCACCGATTTGGATTTTCTCCATAGCGACTGTCTGTGGGGCGAATCGATGGTTCTACGTATGCCACCCACCAATCCTCAGGCCCGAGGACTCGCAAAAAAGTTGCGGGGTTCATTGTGCCGGCGCCAACCTCGGTATGGTAAGGCTGCCAAATAATGCATCCTTGGCCGGCCCAGAATTCCTGCAGCTTTAAAATTACTTCCTGCAGCGTTGTTTTGGATTGATTGGTCAAGATACTTTCCTCTCCTACGCGATCGTGTCCTCTTCCAGGGTTGCGTTGTGATTCTGGTTAATTCTGCGCAGAAAACGCGGTGAATTCATCTTGTGTTCTGTGAGAAAACTAAAAAAGCCTTCCATCAAGTGATCCAGTTCTTGATGAACCTGTATTTGAATCCGGGCCGTTGAGGCGATCGAAAAAGGGTTCCGTTGATAATGACGCATAACCTTCAAAGCTGCCAGCGTGATTGGGCGAACTCCCCTCTGCTCCCGACCGCAGTTCGGGCAGAGAACACCTCCATCGAGATAGGAGAAGAATTGCGCCTCGGGTCTGGTCTCCAATTGGCATTGACCACAGCGAAACAACTCGGGACGATATCCAGCCAATTCCAGAAGCCGGAGTTCAAAGTAACGGGTGACTTTGGGCGGTGGATCACCCGAGTTTAGCCGCTCGAGCGTCTCAACAAGGAGATGGTAGAGTTCGCGGTTGACCTCCCCTTGCACTGCAAAATGCTTGACCAATTCCAGAATGTAGGAAGCCTGGCCAATTAGCTGAAGGTCCTTGCTCAAGTGCGGGTAGGTTTCTATCGCCTCGACCTGCGTGATGATATCTAACTCACGCCCGCGGGCCGCGAGCAGCTGAACACGGGTAAAAAGCTCAAGATGACCGGCTTTGCGCGATCCAGGTCGACGAACACCCTTCGCGATTTGCTTTAATTTCCCAAACTCTCGGGTGAAGACGGTTAACAAGCGATCCGCCTCGCCAAAATCTATGCGGCTCAGCACGACCCCTTCCGCCCGGTAGAGTCGCTCTCGCTCTGGCATAGTTCGATTATACCAGCGCCACCCCCCTCAGCGCTTGCCTACAAGACCCATCGGCGCAGGATTTAGCGGGTAAAATGTACGTTTAACGATAGAAAAAGGAATCGATAGACCGTCTTGATTTCTCATCTCAGCCTTGAGATAGGTAACTACCTAGATATGTCATACTGAGCGACCATAGGAAGCGAAGATTCTCGACTTTAGCTAAAAAATCGCAGCAGTTGGGGGAGATTCTTCGTCGCAAAGTTTATTCTGAGTCCTTGCACTGACCGGGACAGGGTGGATTCCTTATTACTGAGTGTCATTTCGAGTGAGCCACGTATCGGCGAAGGAATGACGAAAAATAGAAGCCTGTCATGCGGAAACTGAGTAGTTTATGGAGATAGTTTATATAAGAATGGAGTGGTTCATGGATGCTTGGCATAAAGTACGCATTTCACACTTGGGTCGAATCCTGCTCCTTTGTGGCATAATTACCTCATGTACAAGTAGGATCGAGACGCCAATCTTGTTAGAAGGCGATCCCCCAGTCATCCCCGTCCCAGAGCATATGGAAGAAAACACCCCAACCCCCTCCGACCTTGATCTCCATGAAGCGAACGTGCTCGACGTCCGCTTTGAAAAGCTAGATGAATCCCGATACCGGTTTGACGTCACGCTTCTCCATGATGACGACGGTGAGTCACCTTCCTTTGCAGACAGCTGGCAGGTCGAAGATCTCGATGGAACAGTTCTCGGAAAACGAATCCTCGCACATAGTCATGGCACAACGCCCTTCACTCGTTCAGCGACTATTCTGATTCCAGAGGGCATTGACCTTGTTATCGTACGAGGTCATGACATGGAGCATGGCTTCGGCGGCCAAGCAGCGCTCGTCAATATGACAACCGGCGAAATCCATTTCTTCGACGAAGATAACAGAACCATCCCCTGACCCCAGAAATACCATCACGTTATCCTTTCGTTGAATAAACCCAAGGAAAACCTGGTCTGAACCTATCGTCATACAAATAATCCGCGGGTGCATCTAGAATGCACCCGCGGTTCTTTCAACATCAACCCGGCAGTTGTAATATTTATGAATCTCCTGGCAAGAAAACCCCATCCCTCGGGGTGGGGATGAATTGCCCTTTGTGTCGCTCTTTAGTACAATATGCATATACGATTGGGCGCTAAACGGTAGAAGCAGAATAGGCTCAGCGTTTGCCCAAAGCGGCTCTTTAACAATTTCAAATATGTGGTTGGGTTGAATAGGCCAACCCGTAAAATTTGAACCGTATATCAGAGAAAACCTCTCTATTTGCATATGGAATGATATGCATAGGTGCAAGCCCCTAGAAGCCCCGTCGCTTGCGGCGGGGAGCATTCACTACGTCGGCAGATCCTGTGGTCTGAAGGCTTCCGGCAGCAAATCGCCCACCGTTGTCTCAAGCATGACCATGCCCTCCCCATTCACGACGAAAACCTCTGTGTGGAGCCCAAACTCGGAAAGCACCTGGCGGCACGCTCCACAGGGAGATCCGCCGTTTTCCGTCGCCACAACGATGGCTCTGAATTTCTTATGACCACGAG
>SDBU01003064.1_pt1 | contig 21564 bp, 14 predicted proteins | sample 2277071 | NCBI WGS metagenome assembly SDBU01 (sample SAMN10397929, study PRJNA504765) | marine sediment metagenome | isolation source: marine sediment core GS08_GC12, 126 cmbsf | place: Arctic Ocean: Gakkel Ridge, Loki's castle | collected 2008
AATTACTGTGCTAAATAGACCACCCATAGTAAATTTGGATGTATTTCAGGAAGTCGATATTACACTCAGAGTTACTGGCAGAAAAGACAACACTGTGACATTGGTGGTTCTAGAAGATGGTGATATTTTGGACTGCATTTCAGTAACTAGAGAAGCTGGAAACCCTAACGAACAAGCCGAGACCATTTCACTAAGAGACTATGTAGCGAGAGGGTATGATATTCAGTTGATATACGATGCTGAACATAAAGGCTCAAATCCAGTCAATATTTCCTTTGCTACCACAGAAAAAAAGGAATATATCAACTTGGAATTTAATACAAAGGACGGATATCGGCAGGAAACTACCCTTGATATCAATGAGATGTTGGCTACCGTTACCGAAGGATTTACTACCTATGGCTTTGATTCCTCTCTGGCTACAGATATTGATGGTTCATTGGGAAATATCGCTTGGGATTTTGGTGATGGAAACATTATTGAGACTGGAGAAATGGTCGAATTGCATCACTTCGCAGAGGAAGGAAGCTACACTGTGAGAGCCATGGTTTCCGATGATGACAATGCAATAGGGACTGCAGAAACAACCATCCACATATAAGCAACTGATACGAAGCGATAATTCCATTAGGTGGAAAACAATGACCACAAGACACGATTTAGGGTGAAACATTGGAGAATATTGATAAGAAAGCCATCAACAAAAAAACAATCGCATTGGCAATTATAATAATAGTAGTTATTAGTCTTGGGCTTTCTTTCATAAATAATGGCGATAACGGTGGTGTGGAGCGTGTTCCAATTATCAAAAGCAGAGAGTATACTACAAAGGGACTTACAGTGGAAGGCGAGTCGTGGGGAAGAGAATTTGATTTTCAAAATCTAACTGAAATCTATTTTGAGCTCGGTTGGACAGATGACGAAGGAGCTGAATCCGAGCCCGACACATTTGAATTTAGCGTTTTTGCGGATGGTATAAATGAAGTGGGACAAGCAACAAATGAAATGGGAGGATATGCTTTCATAAGCTTCACTTTTTCATGCAATGATACCACAGATGAATTTCTTCCGGCCAAATGGGGGGTATCTATAAGATGCATCGAGGCAGGAGATACGCCCGGGGGTCCTCTGGGTCTTTGGGTATATAATGACCCAGGGAATGTCTGGCATATGTACATATCTTACAAATATATCGAATATGAAGAAGAAGGAGAATACACTGTTACTGCAACAGTCATGGATGATGACGATGCAATAGGGACTGCAGAAACAACCATCAAGATATAAGCAGACACTCGGAGATAATTCCATTAGCAAAATGGCTTTGATAGAGTCATCTCAATCCTATAGAAATGCTAATATAATTGGGAAAACAATGACCATCATACAAGATTTAGGGTGAAACATTGGAGAACATTGACAAGGGGACCATCAACAAAAAAACAATCGCAATTATCTTGATAATAGCAATTATTGTTGGTGCTGGACTCTCTCTCAGAAATAATGGAGGCAATGATGCTAAAAAGCTAGTTCCTGTTGTGAAAACCAGAGAAAACCCGCAGGCCATTGCACTTGTGGAAGGCGAAACAATTGGGAAAGAATATCAATTGCCTGGAAATCTAACCGAGATTATTTGGGAGCTCGGTTGGACTGATGACGAGGGCGCAGAATCAGAGCCAGATACATTTGAATTTACTGTTTTTGCAGAGGGTTTTAATGAAGTGGAACAAGCAACTAATGAGATGGGAGGGAATGCCCATATAAGCTTCACTTTTTCATGCAATGATACCGGTGATGAATATCTTCCATCTACATGGGAATACTCAATAAGATGCATCGAAACTGGGGATACACCAGCAGGACCACTTGGAGTTATCGTAAATAATGATCCGGGGAACGTAGTGCATTTGTACGTGTCTTGGCAATACATTGAATATGAAGAAGAGGAGATATAATACTGATAGACACACATTCAGAATTATTTAAAAGTCCAGACCCAAGAACATACAAAAGTGACTCAATCAGATTTAGTATTGGCAAGAAAGAATATTTCATGTCTATGCAATTCGAGCATCCGATAACATGGACCGATGGTTTGTTTGGATTGGTTTTTTTGATTACATTTCGGATGTTGGCAAAATATGTTGGAGGTTTATGGTTGATAGTTTTCGGTATCTGTGGAGTATTCACATTTTTCATTTTACATCATACTCATGTCTATAACCCCCAGCCACTGCAAACGGTTGGCGAGGCTCTAAAAGAATGGCAGCACCTCATTAATGACAAAAACGAAGTTTTCGAGCAATGTTTTAGCTGTAATAGATATGGAATGTTCAGCGTGAGAAGGAACGGAAAATATATACATTATGCTTGTCCAGCATGCAAAGAAGAATATCAAGTAGAGGCTTAAACATAATATAATTACGCCCTTGACGCAAAACTGATACCCTCCTATGAAAAATTGATAGGTTGAATTGTAGCCAGTGGTTTTGTCGTCTATCAATGAAACCTTGTTTTGTGGACTTTTGCGTCAGAGCCAATTACTTATAATCAGATTAAATCGCTAGCTAGGTCGGATCTTAACTCCCAGAAATTGATCTCAGTATTATAAAGCCAAACTTAGAATACCATAATATAATACTAATACAGACCGCCCTGCCTCGGCGCTGATATTGAAAATCTTCTTGCATCTGCTAGAGTTGGTTCTCCCACCTCTTTTTCATGATGTTCAGCTCACTATAGTGAAAGATACAAGTTCTTAAACTCCCAGTATCTCTTTCACTAGAAGTGGAAGAGTATGGGATTAATCGTACCCACAACTTCCACTGGGATTCTGTTTTCGGTTTCAAAGATTCAACCAGAAAATCAGATTGCCGTTGACAACTACTCATGACCTATTGTGAACGCGCGAAATTCACTCTCTTTTTTCTTCATTGCCTGTTCTACCTCGCACAGCATCTTCTTCCTATCCTTTGGAAGCTTGCCCTCAACAAAAACATAATTTGTGTAATGGTCACTGGTTAGGGTACTGGACACGTCAAGAGCACGTATGAGGCCATCTATTTCTTGAAGAACTTCATGCGGGGAAAGCATCTGGAACCTACCGGCGTAAACATCCTCTAGCATGGGCGTATTGACCTTTGGCATGAACGTTCGCAGCCTGATGAAATCTGGATTGATTTGGTTGAGTGCCTCTGTTGTCGCTGAGATGTGCTCCTTGGTGCGCTCCTTCCCCCCAATGCCCAGGATGACATACTCACTCAACTCAATCCCTGCCTCCATTACCCATTTCCCTGCCTGGATCTGCTGCTCCGAGGTGGCACCCTTCTTAATGAGCTTCAGGATCTCGTCGTCGCCTGTTTCCATGCCCACGTGAATCCTGGAAAGCCCTGCCTCTTCCAGAATCCTCAGATCCTCCAACCCCTTTCTGTAAATGTACTGGGATGAGCCATATACGGTAATTCTCTTAACCCAGGGGAATAGCTCCTTGGAATACCTGCATATATCTGCAAGGTCTTCGGTTTTCATGATTACTGTGTTTCCGGATGGAAAGAATATCGTTTTAATGATTCTGCCGTATCGCTCTCTTGCGTCCAGCATATCCTGTTTGATTTCCTCGACTGTTCTTATTCTAAATTTGGGACCGTTCTTATATACCATGCAAAACGTGCATTGATTCCATGGACAGCCCACGGTTGCCTGAATGAGTAGGCTGCTGGCCTCGCTGGGCGGCCTGTATATCGGACCCTCGTATCGCATGCTTTTTACTAACCCTTCCACCTATTTAGAAATTGTGCAATATTACATTTGGAAACGTCTGTAGGAAACATACAACCATAACTTTATAGAGTTGGAGCCATTAACCTCGCCCGACAGCCCCTATGGGGCTGTCTGGTTTGAGATTGAATAAGCTAACTGGAGAAAGATTCAATGACCAACATGAAGTCAATGGATGGCAACACTGCAGCTGCCCATGTCGCCTACGCTTTTAGCGACGTTGCAGCGATTTATCCGATTACCCCATCATCCTCGATGGGAGAGTCTGCGGATGCTTGGGCTGCACACGGGAGAAAGAACATATTCGGCCAGGTCTTGAAAGTGGTTGAAATGCAGTCAGAGGGAGGCGCTGCCGGAGCTCTTCACGGCGCACTCAGCACTGGTGCGTTCACCACGACATTCACGGCATCCCAGGGATTGCTTTTGATGATCCCGAACATGTACAAGATATCGGGTGAGCTCATGCCCACTGTGTTCCACGTCTCTGCACGGGCTGTCGCGGGACAGGCGCTGTCTATCTTCGGCGACCACCAGGATGTCATGGCAGCCAGGGCTACTGGATTTGGCCAGCTTGCCTCAGGCTCCGTACAGGAGGTAATGGACCTGGCACTGGTCGCGCACCTGTCCACGATAAAGGCGTCGATTCCATTCCTGCACTTCTTTGACGGGTTCAGAACATCCCATGAGATTCAAAAAATCGAGATGATCGATTACGAGGACATGAAAAATCTTGTGGAGAGCAGTGCGGAACTGAAAGAAGGCATCAAGAGGCATAGGGAGAGGGCACTCAACCCGGAGCACCCGCACCTCAGAGGGACGGCCCAGAACCCGGACATATACTTCCAGGTGAACGAGGCAGCCAACAGGTTCTACGAGGCTGTGCCGGACATCGTTGCCGAGCAGATGAAGAGGGTGGGCGAGCTTACTGGCCGCAGCTACCATCTTTTCGATTACCTTGGCGCGCCGGATGCGGACCGCATAATAATCATGATGGGGTCGGCGAGCGAGGCTGCCGAGGAGGCCATCAACTACCTGAACGCAAAGGGAGAGAAGGTCGGTCTTTTAAAGGTCAGGCTGTACAGGCCATTCTCTGCAAAGCACTTCCTCCAGGCCCTGCCGGATACCGTGAAGAGAATCGCAGTGCTTGACAGGACAAAGGAGAACGGCGCCTTTGGCGAGCCCATGTACGTTGACATCTCTGCAGTGTTCCAGAATGCGCACAAGGAGATGCTGCTCGTGGGAGGAAGGTACGGTCTTGGCTCCAAGGACTTCACGCCCACAATGGCAAAGGCTGTTTTCGACAACCTGAACCAGAACGAGCCAAAGAACCATTTCACAGTAGGAATAGAGGATGACGTCACCTTTACCTCTTTACCGCCGGGCGACCCGATAGATGCAACACCAGAGGGCGTGGTGCGCTGCAAGTTCTGGGGAATCGGCGGTGACGGCACAGTCGGTGCGAACAAGGACGCAATAAAGATTATCGGAGACAACACTGGCATGTTCGCCCAGGGATTTTTCGCGTATGATTCAAAGAAGTCGGGCGGGGTTACGGTATCCCACCTCAGGTTCGGCGAGGCTCCAATCAAGTCAACATACCTGATTGACAAGGCAGATTACATTGCCTGCCATAACCCTTCATACGTCACCAAGTACGAGCTTCTGGACGGAATAAAGGAAGGCGGGACATTCGTGATGAACTCGCCATGGAAACTGGAGGATATGGAAAAAGAGTTGCCAGCGAACCTGAAGCGAGCTATAGCTCATAATAAACTCAAGTTCTACAATATTGATGCAGTAAAAATTGCAGAAGAGGTTGGTCTCGGCGGCAGGATAAACATGATCATGCAGACCGCCTTCTTCAAGCTTGCAAACGTGCTCCCAGTTGATGAGGCTGTCAAGTACCTGAAAGAAGCGATTGATAAGACATACGGCAAGAAGGGAAAGGAGGTTGTCGAGAAGAACTGGATGGCTGTTGACACGGCATTGAAAAGCCTTGAGGAGGTCAACTATCCGGAGTCGTGGGCAAACGCGACCCAGGACGAACGGGACATGGAGAAGGTCCCAGACTTTGTAAAAGATGTCATGTTCCCCATGATTGCACAACAGGGAAACAAGCTGCCAGTCAGTGCATTCACTCCGGCAGGTATTTTTCCCACTGCAACTACCAAGTACGAGAAGCGTGGCATCGCGATCAACGTGCCGGAATGGCAGGAAGAGGTGTGCATACAGTGCAACCAATGCGCATTCGTTTGCCCGCATGCAGTCATCCGTCCGGTTCTGCTCACCCAGGAAGATATCGACGCAGCTCCGGAGGGCATGAAAACACTGAAGGCGATCGGCAAAGGCTTTGAAAATTTGCACTTCAGGATTCAAATCTCAACGCTAGATTGCACTGGCTGCGGAAACTGCGCAGACATATGCCCCGCACCAAAGGGCAAGGCATTGCTCATGAAGCCGCTTCACACACAAACAGATAAGGAAGTTCCCATGTGGGATTACATCCAGAAGAACGTTCCAATACGCACCGGTGGCATGAGCAAGTTCACATTGAAGGGGTCTCAGTTCAGACAGCCGCTGTTCGAGTTCTCCGGCGCATGCGGCGGCTGCGGCGAGACGCCATACATGAAGGTCATTACCCAGCTGTACGGCGACAGGATGATAATAGCAAACGCTACCGGCTGCTCGTCCATCTGGGGCGGCTCCGCGCCGTCTGTGCCCTTTGCAGTAAACGAGGACGGCCACGGACCGGCATGGGCAAACTCATTGTTCGAGGACAATGCAGAGTACGGCTTTGGCATGCACCTTGGAACATCGCAGAGAAGGGAGAAGCTTGCCGACCTGATGAGGGAAGCCATGGAAGGCGGCATATCCCAGGAATTGAAAGACACCTTCAGTGGCTGGCTTGAGAACATGAACATTGGTGAGGAATCGAAGGTCTATGCCAAGAAGATTCAGGGACTGCTGGATGGGAAGAGCGGCAACCAGGCACTTGACAGGATTTGGGAGGCAAGGGACATACTTGCAAAGCCCTCTGTCTGGGTTGTCGGTGGCGATGGTTGGGCCTACGACATAGGATACGGCGGTCTTGACCATGTGCTCGCAATGGGCGAAGATATTAACATACTGGTGTTCGACACAGAGGTTTACTCGAACACTGGCGGGCAGGCCTCAAAGGCGACGCCGGTGGGCTCGGTTGCCAAGTTCGCGGAGTCCGGAAAGAAAACCAAGAAAAAAGACCTTGGCCTGATGGCAATGACCTACGGTTATGTGTATGTTGCCTCGGTGGCAATGGGCGCCAACAAGAACCAATTAATGAAGGCTCTGAAAGAGGCTGAATCGTACCGGGGACCATCCCTTATCATTGCATACTCGCCCTGCATAAACCACGGCATCAAGGGAGGCATGGGCAGGACCCAGCACGAGGAGAAGAAGGCTGTGGATGCAGGCTACTGGACGCTCTACAGGTACGACCCGCGCCTCAAGGCCGAGGGCAAGAATCCGTTCCAGCTGGATTCGGGAGAGCCGAACGGGCAGATCCAGGAGTTCCTGATGGGCGAGAATAGGTACCGTGTTCTCACGAAATCCTTCCCGGACGAGGCTAAGAAACTGCACAAGAGACTCGAAGAGAATGTGAAAGAGAGGTACGCGAAATACAAGTCGATGGCAGAGGATAGGTGAAGCTGTCAAGGCGTTATGAGGATGGGCAAGAGAATCGGGGGCAGAGGTGCTTAGGAAAGCAGCCATTTCCACAGTGGAATGAAGTTTATTTCTTTGGAGTCTATGTTTTCCTCTGCCTCATAGTCCCTAGTAATTACGAGTAGATTCTTGCATCTCAGTTCTTTGCTCGCTTTAATCAATGCCTTCAACTCGCGGCCTTTTGTTTTTTTATTGAGACTATAACACACTTGAACCAGCTGGCCGACTTTAAGTCCCTGTTTTATTACAAAATCTACTTCCTTTCCTTCGCTGTCTTTCCAATAGAAGATATTCTCTTTTCCGTACCGTTTCATAAGTTCAATAGAAACAACGTTCTCATAAACAAAACCATAATTTTCACTAAACTTTATTGTAACGGCATTAATTAAACCGGTGTCAATCGAATAAATTTTCTTTGGGTATAGCTTTTGTTCTCTAATCTTATATGAGAAAATTGGGAGCTGGAAGATTAAATAGGCAGTATCAAAATAATTGAGTAGTTTCACAACAAAATTTGGAGACAACTTCGTCTTTGTAATGCCTGCAAGCATGTTTCTCAGCTTGTTCGCGCTTATCAGCCTGGAAAAGTTTGCCATACACAATTCCGCTGCCACTCTTGCCGTGTACTCCTCACGAACTCTGTTTCTTATGATTATGTCCCTGTCGACTATGCCCTCAAACAATTCTTTTAACATTTGGATTTTAACATCATTATCTCTCTCCAAAACAACCTTTGGAAAACCGCCGAATTCCAAGTATTCCGCCAATTCTCGCTTTATACGCTGTCTTTTCGTTATGACCTCATAATTCTTTTTTATTCCTATCCCTTTAAAATCAAGAAACTCCCGAAAGGTTAATGGAAATACATTGAAAGTTGCTGTTCTGCCCGTTAAGATTGCTGATATCTCTTTCCTTAACAATTTTGCGTTAGACCCTGTGATAATTATCTTGATATCTTCTCTTCTGTCCTGCATGGTCCTTACCCATTTTTCCCATTTTTCTATGTTATGAATCTCGTCAAAAACCATATAAGCAAAATCCTCTCCGTTTATGTAAGTTCTATATGCAGAATAAACCAAATCCAGTAACTCAACCGATAGGTACGGCTCAAGCTTGTGATCTTCAAAATTGACATAGAGGGTTTGTTCCGGCCTCGCACCACTCTCTATCAATCTTTTCAGTATCTGCCTTGTTATAAACGTCTTGCCTGCCCTTCTTACCCCGATTATCGCTATGATATCCTCTGTTTTTCTGACTTTTAAAATTTTTTCGAGATATTCTCCTCTATCTATGCCAGTTTTCTGCGGTTTGCCCCAGAAATTGACATCTGAGAGGACACCTATTATCTCTTTTTCGGATATCATATCATATACAATATGATTATAGGATATAAATCTTACTATTTAGGATATGATTTCTCGGCTAATATTAGGTTATTATAGGGAATCGAAGTCTGCAATTTTCTCATAAGAGCCAGTAATATTCTTTATCATTAAAAATCCGAAAATATGCTGTGCGAGCCGCATTTATCACATGTGGAAATACTAGCAATGAAATAATCACCAATGTACATAAATCCGACGCTGTCCTTTTCAAGGTCCAGTATTCTCGATATCTCTTTTACAGCCGTAAAAAGCATGTCCTCTTCCTCCCTTGTCTGTGGCTCCAAATCCCCTTTAACTGCAAAACACTTAACGTCGATGTTTTCCTCATTATCGCAATCCATACATGCGACAGGACCCCATGTGCCCCACCCCTCCTTTTTCAATATTTCGTAATGTTTGTCTTTTGATAGTTCTACCAAGGATTTTGCGAGTTCTGTCATGTAATTTTCTCTTGTTTCGTATTCTCCTTCATAGTCTTTCCAGTCATCGTGTTCTTCTTCGTAAAGTTCTTTTTCCGTACCAATGCTTTTATTCAAACAACATTTTTTATATTTTTTGCCACTGCCGCAGGGACACGGGTCATTTCTTCCGATTTTCATATGAAAACACCTCTTCTTTTATCAGTAGTTCCGAAAGGATTAACATTGACTGAAACTTAAATTCTTCTGAAACCTCAAACCATGCCTGGGTCCACCATCCACCTGATAATCCACTTTCCTTCATCCCTAACAAAACAAACGACGCCACACTTCTCAAACCGCAAAACCGAGTGCTCGGCATCGCCGCTCAGCAGCAGGGCGGACAGCCTTTCCAGGAGTGGGAGATGCGATACCAGCATTATGGACTTGCTCTCCTGCCACAGGGATTCCATTACTGTTCTGACGTCATCGTTCGGCTTGATGCCTGGCACTTGAACCACCCCACCCCCGGGGTTGAGCGCTTCACCTATTATCTCCGCGGTTTCTCTTGCCCTGGCTTTGCCGCTGTGGCGGATTTGCGCTGGCTTGACCCCTATCTTCTGCAGATAGTTGGCAACTTTTTTCGCATCCTGCCTTCCCAAATCGGTAAGCGGACGCTCCGCCTCTTCACTCTTACTCATTGCGTCGCCGTGGCGCACCAGATAGAGTTCCATGCTTTGAATCACCCCGTATTCAATCAATGTGGGACATTTTAATTTTTGCTATGTCAATGTTTAATTAATTATAATTGCATACAGCGACGTGCAATCTTGGAACGTCAGGATGCTTACAGCATCCTACCGCAGAAAAGAGAATGGAGTCACTGTCGAGCTTTACGGGAAAACATCCGATAACGAGTCCATAGTCGTTCTGTGCCCGGACTTCGACCCCTACTTCTACGTGGTTGCGCCAGTAGAGGCTGTCAAACCCATATTGAGAGGAGATGACGAGATCAAGAACCTGGAAGAAGTCTCTCTCTTACACAGGGGGGAAGACACCGCCTGCACGAAGGTTACCATGACAAGACCCTGGCTCGTGCCAGAATACAGAAAAAGGGTAGATAGATTCGAGACACTGGCATCTGACATACCCTTTGGCCAGAGATTCATCTATGACAATGATCTGGGGGCATGCTTCTCAGTTAAGGGCGAGGAGATACAATCGCAGAATTACACGGCCGACCTCGTTGTCCGGGCGAGCGAATTCGGAGAAGTGGAAGCCTTTCTGCCAGACCTCAAGATACTGAGCTTCGACATTGAGAACAGCATCAAGACCAAACAGATTTACACAATATGCTGCGCCGTCCGGGAGAATGGAGGGCTGAAGCACGAGAGCTTTGCCGGAGACGAGAAGGAACTCATTCTCGACTTCGTCAAGTATGTTCAGGAAGAGGATCCGGATATAATAACTGGCTACAACATAGACGGCTACGACCTGCCAATGGTTCTGGAGCGGGCAAAGTTCAGAGGAGTCGACAGGGAGTTGAAAATAGGGAGGGATTTCAGCCTTCCGAACCGGATCAGCAATAGATTCTGGAGGCTGCATGGCAGGATAATAGCCGACGCCTGGTGGAACGTGAAACGCGAGCTGAAACCAAAGAAAGAAACCCTGAACAACGTCTCGAAAATATTGCTGGGCGAGGAGAAAGAGGATGTGGACCCCAGGCAGATTGACGAGGAGTGGACAAACAATAAGGAGAAGGTTATCAGCTACTGCAAGAAGGATGCGGAGCTTGCCCTCAGGGTACTTGAGAAGATAAATGTGCTCCAGAAGAACATGGATCTTGCCACTGTCTCCAAACTTCCCCTGGACAACATAATAAACGGGACCACTTCGGTAATGATAGATTCCATATTGATAAGGGAAGCCGACCGCCGGTGCATCGCGGTTCCAATGACCAGGCATGTCTACGAGAAGAACAAGATCGAGGGGGGCTATGTCCATAAGATCGTGCCTGGTGTGTACCACTGGGTCTGCGTGCTCGACTTCAAAAGCATGTACCCCAGCATCGTAATCTCAAAGAACATCTGCATAACCACGCTCAGCAAGAGAGGCACCATCGAGAGCCCTGAAGGGGTTCGTTTCCTCACAAAGGAAGAGCGCAAGGGAATATTCCCCATTGCCCTGGAGCGGCTGATGAAGGACCGCGATGATGCCAAGAAGAAGATGAGGGAAGCGGCGAGCGATGAGGAAAGGGAATACTATGACAGACTCCAGAACGCGATCAAGATATTAATGAACGCTTTTTACGGCGTGCTGGCTTCCTCCTTCTACCGTTTCACTCACCCAAGGATAGGCGCGAGCATCACAGCCTTTGCCCGCGAGAGTATCAAGAGCATAATCAAGCATCTGGAGGATGAGGACCTGAAGGTTGTGTACTCCGACACGGACAGCGTGTTCTTCCAGTCACCCTATGAGAACCTGGATGAGACTGTCAAATTCGGCAAGAAGATTTCCGAGCGATTTTCAGAGGGCGGCGTCATTCTGGAATTCGAGAAGGTCATGGAGCCGCTGTTCTCCCACGGAAAGAAAAAGAGATACGTGGGAAAGGTAATCTGGCCAGTGGAGGACACGATAGTTCGGGGCTACGAGGTTCGCCGCACCGATTCCTTTGATTTGCAGAGCGAGACGCTGAGCATGGTGCTGGATAATATACTAAACGACAACATCAACGACGCGATTTCAAAGTCCAGGGATGTCATTGACAAGATTCTGAAGGGGGATGTTTCCAAAGAAAAATTAGTGATATCAAGGAGTGTGAAGCCCTACAAATTCTACAAGGATGCAGACAGCCAGACCAACGTGCAGGCAGCAAAGAAGCTGGAGAAGCTAGGATACGAGTTCGTGCCAGGAATGAAGGTGTCCTGGATAGTGATAAACGGCAAGAACACGCCCCAGGTTGTCGAGCCGTACATCGACGGCAAGGAATTTCAGGATGAGCCGGACTGGAAATATTATGCGAGGCGGGTCGCCATGACTGTTGCCCGGGTAACAGAGGTCTTTGACTGGGACGCGGAGGCATTGCTCACTGGCACGCAGCAGCAGACGTTGTTCGGGAAGTTCGGCACAAAGAAGAAAGAAACTGCGAAGCCGATTATTACAAAGGAGCAGCGGAATCTCCAGGATTACTTTTAAGCTCATGTATAAATTATTTATTATCCAGCTCGAACAATGCGACCCCAAGAGATGCACTGCAAAGAAGATGGTGAGATTCGATCTGGCCCAGGAAGTGAGGCCCAACGCAGCCCGGAGATCGATATTTCTCGACCCCTTTGCTGGCAGGTCTATATCACCGGAGGACAGGACCATAGCCGAGAGCTTTGGGATAACTGCCCTGGACTGCTCTTGGAATAGGACTGATGATGCGCTGCCTATCAAAATCAAATTCCGGAACCCGAGGGCGCTGCCCTTCCTTGTTGCAGCCAACCCCACCAACTACGGCAGGCCTTGGAGACTGTCCACTGTTGAGGCGCTGGCAGCGGTTTTGTTCATAATTGGCGAGCAGGGGCAGGCGCAATATATACTGGCGAAGTTCAAGTGGGGAATTCACTTCCTGAACATAAACAGGGAATATCTGGAACGGTACAACGCTGCAGAGAACAGCACCGGAGTTGTGGCCGCACAAAATAGTATCATCGAGAAGCTGGCAAGAGGAAAATCTCGCCCTCCACCCGAATGATGCTTGCCTTCTCCCCCAATGGCTTGTCCTCGATCTTCCTGACTGTCACTGTATCGTAGCTGGCAGGGTCGAGTACTTGGGCCTCCTCAAGGCTGTCAGATATCACCACTGCATCCTCGGCATCGGAGGTGTCTGCAAGGAGCTGGCATTCCTCGATGTCCTTCAACTCGTGCTTTGACACAGCGCCATTGCGGAGATTGATGCAGGTTACCTTCCTTCGGCTGAGCCGCTTCACGAGCATGGGATTATTTCCCATCCGGATGATGTGACCCATTCTGGTCCTAGGAAACCTCAGGGCGTGCGTTACTCTGTATATGTCCCTGCCGTCTTTCCTGCCAGCAAGCTTCGGCGACTCTGTCACCTTTGCCCCATATCTGTTCGCCATGTCCTGGGATATTGCCTTGGCAACCGTGTTGTTGCTTATGTAGAAATCAAGGCCGCCTTTGACTATCGCCACCTTTGAAAGGAAGGCCGCGTTGACAGAATTTTGATGTGAATCCAGGTAGTGAACTATTTCGCCCTCCAGATCCTTTAACTCCTCGTCCGAAAAATCCCTCTCGCTTACCCTGAGCTGGATTATTGCTTCGTAGTAGCTGCCGTGAAGCCTGCTGCATCTGGGGCAGGTCTTTGAGATTATTTTTACGGTAATCTGTTTGCTGGCGGTCTGGATGATGTCCTCGAACTCTGCCTCTGCCTGAACTGCGACGTCTGCCTGCTGGAACTCTGACGGCAGCGTGAGTGTGACCCTTAGGCATCTCGCGCCCTCGAAAACCCTGCACTTTCCTTGTATGTTTTTAGATACGGCTTGCTCGACAGATATGTCCTCCCAGTGCTTGCCAATCTCTGCCACTCCGCAGTGGGGGCACATGGTCGCACTTGCCACGGACGGAAGCTCGACCAGCCGGTTGTTGCTCAGGAAGCAGTCCTTGCACACGCTGTTGTACAATCTTTTTTCGACACCGCAGAGCACGCAGAATACCTTGCCGCCATCACTCATTGATGTTGCTATGGCGTGCACCTTGATAAATATTGCTACATCAAAACCATCTGGGCGTATGGGACGCCTTCCAGTCTCATTATGCACTCGGAATCGACAAAGCCTGCATCCATGGCTGCGCCCACAGCCTCTTCCCCGACAATGTTCGCCATTGTGACCAGGCGCAGGTTTTGTGCCAGGGTTTCAGGGTCTGCATCATCACCCCCGTAAAACCGCTCATCCACAAACAGCTTCAGTCTTCCCTCTTCAAGGGTTTTGCCCAGCAGGGCCTTGTCGCAGGCAGCCAGTAGAATCTCCGGTCCGCTCCTGTGAATCCTCATTGATATCATGGCAGCAACACTCACGTTATTCGATAGTGGTCATACTGGAGTTCGTACACCACCCCGTCCCTCTTCAGTTTGACGACGATTGCCTGGACCTTGTCCTTCTCTACACCTCTGGTGGAGGATTCCCTTACTATGTCAGGCAGCGCGGCCCCCTTGTCGGATTCCTCCGACAGTGACCTTATGACGTCCCTTACGATCACTAACTGGTCCCTCTGGGAGCGGCTGACGCCTGTGGCTATTATGTCTATATCGAAGTGGCCGGCCTCGGAGGCGGAGCTTGTCAGGTAGTGCTTTACTATTTTGATTGCTCTGTCGGCATCTGGCATCTCGATGATGTTGCTGAGGCGGGCCTTGGCGCTGGCCTCGGACAGCCTTATGAAGGCTTCGAGCTGTCTAACAGTGATTGGAACGCTGGCATCCTCGCCCTGCCCGGTTTTTCTCACATCCACATAGTATGTCTTCAATCGTTCTTTTACTTCCGTGGTCATGCGTGGGAAGATGTTGTTCTTGGCATAAGCAATGTATTTCCTCAACATCTCCCGGCTGATTGGGGGCTCCACCACCTCAAGGGTTTCTTTAAGCAGTTCGGGGTCGGCACCCTCGATTCCCTTGTCTATCTGCCTCTTTATCTCTCCCGCCAGGTGCACCTTGAGGACGTGCTCCGACAGCCTGGTGTCCTTTTCCGTGTTCGGGACATCCGTGACAGGGAATATTATGTCGAACCTGGACAGTAGTGCCGGCGGCATGTTGGTCTGCTCGGAGATGTTGATGTCCTCTCCGCGTGCGAAGCGGCCCAACTTCGGGTTGGCAGCGCCCAGGACTGCACATCTCGACTGCAAGGTGGAGTTTATGCCTGCCTTCGCCACAGTAATGCATTGCTGCTCCATTGCCTCGTGCATGCTGCTGCGGTCCTCCTTGCTCATCTTGTCGAGCTCGTCTATGCAGGCAATCCCCAGGTCTGCCAGGACCAGGGCTCCGGCCTCCAGGGTCCACCTGCCGTCCCCATGCTCGTCCCTCACCGCGGCGGCGGTGTTGTGGACAAGCACTCCGTTTGCAATAAAATTATGCGAGTTATTGACTGTTAAATCATAAATGTAGGTGGATGATTTGTGTGTTTTTCTTATTTTTACTATTTGATCCCAAAATATATCTGACGTGACCAAATTATGCAAATCTTCAAGTTTCCTCTCATACTGTTTAAGTTCCGCCTTAAGCATATCTAATGCAGCGAGCGATGATATTTTATCTGCAAGTTGTTTATCTCCTAACTGAGTTAAAATCTCGACAATCTTTTCTAAGATAATATAGGGGATTTTATTGCCTCTTCTTTTTCTATACAAAAACTCATAAATACGATGTTCCGACACATCTAATAGAGCAGATAGCTCTTTTTTTCCAAATCTTGATTTTAGTGCAGAGGCCGTCTCTGTTCGGATTTCCGTCGGCAATGTGACCTTTCTTCCCTCGTAACTCTTGCTATCTATAATCCTCTGGATGCTATCTAACACCTTTTTGAGATATGCCCTTGATGGGCTGAACACACCCTTCTCAAAGGCCCTTCCGACGCCTATTTTTGATTGTGAAAGACCGAAAGCCTCACGAATTTCTTTAACTACCTGGCCCACATTGGGTACGACATCCCAGTTGGTGTGCTCATTTTTGGCTTTACACGTAGCATTACGAAGAGCTTCCTTCTTCTTTGGGTGGGTGAAATCTATATGTTTCTTAAACAATTGAAGGTTACGAGTGCCTGTTATACCCAGAACAAAGATGTCATTCCGTGATTTTATATCGTGTTGCCCATCGTTGCGCTGGATTCGGGTGACTATGCCTTTTCTATCTCTTCTTCTGATTTTTGAGATTATACCGTATCTGAGGAGCAGTATCTGGATTTTTTTAAGCAATATCTCGCTACTGGTATATAGTTCTACAATCGATCCTCCGTCTGTCCTGCAGTTGCACGAACCGTCACTGTCATAAAGCCCCCTCAGAAAGGATGCAAAATAACGGTTAGGTAACTTTTGGAGGATTGGGCTAATATCCACCTTGTTAGATTTGGGGGATTGAGGTATTCCGAACTTCTCAAGTATTTGAGCCACAATTTTCGAGTGAAAACGCGCATCAGTGGGACGGGAGTTGCCACCCTCCATCCTCCTAGGAGTAACAGAAAACATATCTTGGCACAGCTTCACAAACGTCTCCATTAAATATGGGTCTGAGTTGCTGAACCTTATTGCGAATCCGCCCCATCCCGTTTTGCTAATGGTTCCGTCACCTGCCACAAGACCTGCAAAATAGAGTAGATCCGGTGTGAGTTCCATCGGCACAGTGATTCGATGTCCATGAGATTGGGACAAATACGTGATATGGGGTGCTATATCTTTGTAATCGATGTGCACTTCTTTTCCCAGTCTGTGAATATCTCCGAGGGTGGGCCGCCCCCCCCTCTCCTCCCTTATCCAATTGTAGTATAACTTGTTTTTGTCAATCCCAAAATGTGAGGCTATGTTCGGTACAGTACCGTACTTCGGCTTTAATCTTTCAATGATTGTCCTTAGGAGCTGGCTCACTCCGCCGACTATGCAGTCCCCATCTATCAACTCGATAGTATAAGGTATCGGGTTAACAGGTTCCGGTAGGATCCTCGGTGCGGCTATATACATCTTCGTTTCCAATCCACTTGCTTTAATCCATTCCATGTCTGTTCCATTGCCTTTAACGGGGAGGGGAGTATCGGCCGAAACCACGATTTTCCTATTTGTTCGCGTCCTTATTTCGTAAAGATTTTTCGGACTCTCCAACCGCCAGACACTCTCAAGGTTCTGTTGATTGATCTTGAAATCACTGCCGATTGTATTTATTTTAAACCCGTTTGTCGGCTGTTTCCAGACACCGTCCCGGATTTTTTCAGGCGAGTACATCTTACTCTCTACAAATTGCCCGATTTCCACTAATTCACCGGTGGATAATGGTATCAATGTGTCGGGGGCTACACACAGGCCCGCAGCAGTGGCGGACTTGCCGGATGCGTATATTCCCCTGGGGGCCAGCTCGCCGATGTAGCTCAAGAGCTGCGAGTTGTGAACATAAAAATCGTTGGCTATGAAGTTGTGATACATAGGTACTTGGAGATCATAGACGACATCCTCTTTGGGTGCGTACTCTTCTATATTATCTATCCGGTCCCAGAATATATGAGAATCGGATAGAGTCTTTAACACGCATATATTATCTATGACGCCGCTCTCAAGTATTTCCCCGACTATTCCGGATAAGGCTTTTTTTACCTTATGAATAGTCTTTTGAATACTCTCGTTCTTTGGTTTTATTCTTGCATTACCTATCTTCCCGGTTTCATATTGGGATACGAGGGTTTGGGATATTCTGGCCCTTGCCGCAAGTTCCTCCTGCGATAGGTGAAGCAAAATTCGCACCCTCTTAAGTTCGCTCCATCCTACAACTTGGCGGTTCAGAACACGCTTTGCCTCTTCTAACTTGGCAATACGACCCTCCAATCCCATAACTATGTCCTTTAATGCCTCTGTCGATGGGTTTCTGTCGCCCCGCTCGTAATGTTGATATGATGCCCTGGGTCTGCCGCACTCAAATTGTGTTATCCGTAGCTGTCTTCGTGTGTTTTTCAAAATCTGGGAAAGGTCGGGTATGACGTCAATGTTGGTGTTTAATCCCTTTTTATTATCGGTGCACCACTTATCCAGTATTTCCCGTTTCTTGCTCATTGTGAATCCGATGTCACTTTTATATCGGACTATATCTGCGCCAGTTATATGCAATCTCCAATACTGGCTCTTTTTATGATGTGGTGAATTCGTTGCCCTGCCAACTGTTGGATGCACCTGAGATATGATGCCAAACCTGAGCAGTAAATGTTGTACTTGCCTCAACAACCTCTCGGATGCGGATACCATTGTGATCTGCCTAGTGTTCTTAGATATCGTACCCTCACAGTCAAACAAAGCGGACAGAAATGAAGCGATCTCCCGTTTAGAGGATTTGAACAATAGATCGGGAACCATTTTCGCCCTAGATTTTCTTCCTATCCCGAGATTTTCCAGGAATGAACAGAATTCTATGCCAGAGACATAGCATTCCCATGCGGCCTTGCCAGGATGAGATTTGCGCAATTTCGGGTTTAAGCCCAATCCTCTCGAATAATTTTCAAATTCGACCAGTAATTTTTTGTCATTGTTCGTGAAAGATAAAGTTGATGTTGTGTACCTCCCGGATTTTCTCTCGTTGATGTAGCCCTCGCCAATAATCAAGGCCACATACCTCCAGAACCGGGGAGTTGTTCTAAGAGGCACCTTGAGCCTAACAGCATTGTTTGATCTCGAGCGTGTGTAGGGTATGTTAATCTTCTGTGGTTGACCAAACAAGTCCAACCTTCGCGGCGTAGCTATGAAGTCGTTCTTTTTCACGTCTTTTACTCGTTTGCTCGCTATTTGGCCATGAGTGCATACAAAGAGGGGATGGGTGGGTGTTGTCTTGAGTTGCCTACCACTTGCAGTGGTTATACAGTACATTTTAGCTGGTGCGCTCCTCTTCCAAGCGATACTGCATTTTGATTGTGCGTTTTTACCATCCAGTCCCAGAGAGAGTATATCGTGGTTTGTTTCTGCATACAAACCGTCATCAACTGGGTAGCTAATCGTGTTAGTTGCATCTTCAACTATCTCCTTAATGTGTTTTAAAGACCCATCGGCCAACACGACCTCTGTGTCGCCGCTGACACATTTTGCCGTGCCCGGATCGCCGACCAACAAAATGTGGATGTCGCCCCTGATCTTGGTGCCGTCTGGCATTATCTTTCGCACCCCCCCGAACAGCTGCAGTGCGAGGGCCTCCTTCTCTATTTCCATGCCGTAGATGGTTGGGGCTATGGAACCCCGTATCTTTTGGATTATGTTCTCGTCTTTTGCCAGGGATAATATTTCAGCCTCTTCCTCAGGGGTTATGTCAAGCTCCTGGAACTCCTTTTCCTTCACCATGATGGAGTTTATGTCCATGTAAATGTCAAATACATTGAGCTTCTGCACCCTGCCGCGGTGGTAGCCACTCAGTATGCCGTTTATTGCCACCTCGTCTCCCGGGATTACCTCCCCCGACAGGTCGTCATGCGCCATGCCTGGCAGGCTCTGGGCAAGCTGGCCGCCCCTCAATCCTTCAGGCTTCTCCTGAACCTCGATGCTCTGGTAGTCTATGAACTCGGATTCCTCCGGAAGAAACGTGAACTTCGTGGTTGCCGGGCTTCTACCGCAGCCGCCCTGGTCCTTGTAGCATTCCATTGGCTCCCTGAAGTGCCTGCCATCCTGTACTTCCTCTATCTCGTGGCTGCAGCGCACGCACCTGAACCTCGCATTGACGAGCTTTGGTCGCACTTCCTGAGCCCTTTTCACCAATCCTTCAACCGAAATGAATTTATTGAGATGGCTGGCACGGATGTCGCGAATGTCTATTCTTCTCGTTCTGGGAACCTCGACCGCGCGGAAGTGAAGCGGTTTTATTGACTGGGGAGGCATCAGGCGTTTCATTGCCTCCTCTGCATAGAGAATCGCCTTCCTGGGCCGCTCTAGGAAGTAGTTCAAAAGGTCATCGTCGAAGCGGTCGATATCGTTGAAATCTACTTCGAGGCTGCGGGTGTCCGGATAGCCATCTACGGCCTCCACTATCTTCTCCCTGTAGGCGTACTTGTCGAGAAATTCCTCCCACCTCTGAATGATGGTTTCTCTATCATCATCTAGCATAAGCCCTCTTTAATACTCAAAGGTGTTTATATTATTATCTGGCTACCTGACCTTTGTTTCCTGTGGAACTACTATTACAGCCCATTAACATCTAAATTTAAACGGCACATTTACTGACCCCTTCCGCCTAAGTATATAAAGGGCGCCTTCTCTCTGACAGCTCGCCGTGGTTCCGTTACACGGCGCAAAACACGGAAAAACGGAGGTGAAGAATTGAGTAGCACATACGCAATAAAGGACTTTGGGAACGTGGGAGTGCTCACTCCGCTGGATGCGGGGTTTTTGCTTGCCCAGTCCCGGATCAGAGGCCGACAAATGGACGGCTTCGATGTTTTTAGAGGACTGGTGGGTCTCGATATCAGGCTTCTTGGCATGAGGTACAGGAGGGTGAAAGAGCTTGTGACCTACAACACGAATAGCATGGTTATAGAGGGGTTGCACCTGGGCATGCTCATTGCCATGGAGCTTTTTGGCTCCGGTGCTGAATCGCAGGGGGTTGCTGATGGCGAGGCCGAGTATGCAAAAAGGGCTGCCAGGTCATGCCATTTGATACTGACCCAGCATGGAAAAGCGGTTGAGAGGCTGTGGAAGCATGACTTCCACCCGAAGGAGTTGAAACACAGCATGAGCCTGAGCATCGAGAGCGATGAGAAGGGCTGGACTGTGGGAGATAATCGAGTGGTTCTTGAAAATACCGGACTGGAATGCAGCTGTCAAAACAGACGAATTCAATGCCCCCACAAGCTGGCAGTGAGGAGATTATCCAGAGAGAGGGAGGTCATGTCTGCGATAAGAATGCTGGATTCCCTTAAAAGATGCACAACAAACGAGGTGGAGCGCATGCCCTTTTTGAAGGGGGTCGAGCTGGTCTGGCTTGTGCAGTGCTGATGTCGGTTTTTGGTCGGTTGGGGCTGGTGGGGAAATGAAGTGCCGAGTCTAAAGTCATTTACAGATGAAAATATGGCAGAACTGTATCGCATTCTTGAAGAGATGTTGGGAGAAGGTTGGGTGAAACTGTGGAGAAAACTACCCGAAAACTACCCATGTGGTATTTGCAATCATCGCCGAATGTCCTCCCATAACAAGAACCGGACTCGCCGAACGCCTGGGGCTGTCTCCTGACGGCGCCAAGTATCACATTGACAAACTCAGGAAAGGCGGCTACATCAGGCGCGTGGTGGAAGAAAGGGCGGACACTGGGAGATAGTAGAGAGAGGCGGGCGGAGAATGAATGAAAGCCGGATAAAAGAAAAACTAAAGGAGTTCGGGTATGGAGAGAAAAGAACGAGATGGAACATCGCACCGAGAGCCCTCACCATGGAGATCGACGAGTTTCTAGAATAAGCGGAAATCCCACAACTGACCAGAGACGGAAAGGCGCTTGACGGGAAGATTTGATGGGGCGGCAGGGCGGGCTGGACACATATGCTATGGTAGAATTACTTAAGGTATTGAGGAAGTAACCCGCCTGCCGATAG
>SDBU01003065.1_pt1 | contig 21560 bp, 26 predicted proteins | sample 2277071 | NCBI WGS metagenome assembly SDBU01 (sample SAMN10397929, study PRJNA504765) | marine sediment metagenome | isolation source: marine sediment core GS08_GC12, 126 cmbsf | place: Arctic Ocean: Gakkel Ridge, Loki's castle | collected 2008
AAACAGATGATTGCTATGCCCGTGGTAAGACGATCAAATACCTCCCGTATCTTACCCGCCACTTGAAAGAAGTTGTCTGATAATTCCAAATAATCTATTATGTTTATCTTCGTGGGCTGTATGCTGTCAGCCGGATGCCCCCGTAGCCTCCGGGCCTCGAATCTCCACTCACCCTCCCCTAAAGGCCCCAACCGCTCCGCAAGTTCCTCCTCCGCCATCTCTGAGGTAAGGTACACGATATCGTGTTGAAACATATTCATCACGATGAACTTAAAGCAATAGGCCGTCTTGCCAGCATCTTTGTCTCCCGCGATAACTGCTACATTCCCAGAAAACATCTTGATATACTTCTCCAACCCAAAGGGCCACAACAGTTTCAAATCACGCCCCTCAGGGATGCCTTGCCAGTTCATCAACTCCGCCTCAGCCCCCACCGCCCGGAACTTCCGTTTGATATCTGGGTGTCCCTTAATCCTCCCTGACGTAACCAACCGGCTAATAGCCTTGCGAACGGTATCTTTATTGGTATTGTCAACAACCGTCAGGTCACGGTAGATATCATCGTATGTGAACCAACCATCCCCGTTCCCCTCCGCCAACCACTCCTCCACATCAGCTTGCCCCAATCTCCGGGGTTCTTCACCTAATTCATCAAATCCTTGTCCCATTTGTCTTGTTTGTCCTTTTTGTCTTGTTTGGTCTTGCGTGTCTTGTTTTTTAGGATTTGTCCTGAAACAGGACAAAGCTAGAAGTGGTCATTTCGTTCGTGAGACCAGCCATCAGGACGACGCCTACCCCTACCACCTCCCCACCCCTCCCCTCCCCAGGGAGAGGGGGAGTCCTTTAAGGGTTTAAGGTTAACGCCGATATGACGGGCGAGTTTCGCTATTGCTTGAGGCAAGCTCACTCGCTCAAACAGTTGCACCACATCGAACACATCCCCACCCTGGTCACAGACAAAGCAATGAGCCCTGTTGTCCTTTATGGACCCGGAGGGGTGGTTGTCGGGGCCGTGGAGGGTACACCTGTAGGTCCAGTTCCTTTGGTGTAGGAATACTTCCGTGTACCACTCCAGGATATCCTCGATCTTCAAGGATGATTTGATGGCCTCTATGGTCTCCCGGTTGGTGTTTGTGATCCCCGCATAACTCAGCCTACGCCGTCTCTGTACCTCGTTCACCAGCGCATCCAGGCCACACAGGCCATAGTAAACGTAGGGGTCGTCCGGCGTGAGGTGTTCATAGTCTTTGACCTTTTGTAGTTCGTCCTGTAGGTGCTGGAAGTGGAACACCAGCCACTCCGTAGGCTTACCCCGTAGGTTGGCCTGGGCCATGTACTTTAGGGATGCGCGGTCGAAGTTAATCATCTAATAACTCAAGGATAACCCGCATTTTATGACACTTCTTGAGGTTGTCGGTCCGTTCTTGACTCAGCAGATTTGAGGGAGAGTTCTTTAGGTAATGACCACATACTTTGCTAGTGATCGTTTCTCCCTTCCAGTTTTTGCTTGATTCCTTACATATCTTTTCCCATTTATCAGCGCAGGCGTTTTTGAAGTCCCCATCTGCAAAGAACTCCAAGGGAAATGGTGTGTAAACCTCATAGGTCACTTTCTTTGTCTCAGCCATTAACTCTTACCCCATTCGCATCCGCAATGCTGGCACTTGAACAATAGCTTGAGCTTCATCCATATCGTCCGGCTAGTCCACCCGCACTGAGGACACTTGATATCTTCTTTACTTGCTTTCATAGTGCCCTATTATAGCACACACTCTATAGGCAAAGTCAATGTTTTCAACCCCCTTTTATCAGATAAAAAATGGTGGGGCCTAGAGACCCATCTGTTTCCGTACACCCTGGTACAGTGCATCCTCTACCTCCAGGACTTTGGCCACCATCTCGTCCGTGGTCATGGTCTTCAACTCCCCGGCCACTATCTGTGCAGAAACCACCGCAGCGGCGTCGTGGGTGAATCCCCCACGTTGGATACTCTGTTGTATGTCGAAGCCCCCTGACGGGGCCCCTGCGGCCGCTGGTGGGGTTGTGGCAACTTCCTCGGGGGTCATAAGTTTAATCCCGGCGACGTTCCAATACTTCGTCCCTTCCTGGGGCTCCAGCATGACCTTTACGGACTTGCCCACCTGGGGCACGTCACAGAAGTCCTGATGCTCGAACACATTGAAGAATTCCCCGGCCACTGATATCTTCCAATATGGCCCCCTTGCCCCCTCCTTTTCCTCCCGGCTCTTTACTTCTCCGCTAATCTCTCTCATCGTTTCGCTCCTTTTCCCAACGTTTCACTACTTCGACATATTCCCCAAATGCCACAACCCTCTCTAGGGCATCGTCCTTTGGTGGTGGTTCTTGTAGGCAATCCGCTTCCGGCCCACCACAGCAGCCGTCTTCGTGATTAAAGCACATATCAGACTCCTTTCTGGTGCTGACTATCAATCGAGGTGCTATCTGAATCTCTTAGAGGCGGCGTTTCCTCTATCCCCCAGGCTTTGCATTGGACTTCAAATTCATCACGTGTACACATATTGTTAGCCCTCACCCACTCCACCACCTCAGCCCTTCCCTTTGCAATCATATCTTCTATCATCTGAGCTATTTCCGCCTCAAGTGACTCTGCCCCCTCTTTGAACCCGGCTTTGTAGCTCTTGGTGTCCTGGGCTTTACACTCTATGTCAACCAGACGCATCGCCTGTATGTAACTGCCTATATTTTCCACACCGGGCATTTGTCGCGCTATTGCGTCTTTCTCCTCGTCCGTCAGCAACGTGTCTTTAGCTTTCATCTTTGCCAATTTCTCCTCTGCTTCCTTAATATAAGCTCGTTCCCATTCGGTAAGTTCCTGTAGATTCACGGTTTCCGATCCTCCAATAGTTCGGGGTTTTCATGGATGTTGCCTATGATTTCACATATCTGGGGAGCGATGGTATCTAAGATGAAGTTCTCTCCCATTTCACAAGCACCAAAGCTACAAGTGATGAACTTGATAATAAACGGGTCTGGGTAAGCTGGATGCAGAACTATATCCCCCTCATATATCTCTTTGCCGTTCCTGTCCTTGAGGCCGGTGAATTGCATGATGCTGACCATCTTGAGGAACTTTGTCTCCCCCGTGAATGGTTGAGCAGCTAGTATTTCACCCTTGTTAGGGATGACATTCGGCCACATTTCTATTCCGTCCCAGGCCCGAAACTTAATATGTCTTAACATTTAACCACTCCTCTCTAAGAGATTAGGAATCCACTTGCCGTGCGGAGTATGCACCAGAACTAAACCTTATTGTAAACCGCCTCGTTCACTACCGGCACAAACTCGTATTCATAGTGGTCAACAGGCACCTTGTTCTCCCGCATCCAGGCCTCCGCCTCACCAGTGGCCTCATCTGGACCGTCAGCACATACGGTGAATGGTTTGTATACCGCCTTAGCCGTTACTTCTTGGAACATTGTTTACCTCCTGGTTCTAATCCTTAGCCGAGGTGCTTCCTGAATCTCTTGAAGGCTCCATTACTTTCTCCCGCCCGGAGGATGTGTTATGCAGAACACCGTATGGTAGCCCCTCTTGCCACATTCAGGACAATACTCGTGTAGCTTCTCTTGGCCGTGAAGTTTAACCTCCAGCACCCGCTTCTCCCCCTCCAGGTCGGCCAGCTTAGTCTTTGTCTCGTCTAGTTCATCCTGTAATGATTGGGCCTTATCGCTGGCCTTTTCATACCCCGCTTTCCAAAAGCCGATCTTTCCCTCCAGCCCCTCACCCTCGTTCACCCTCTTGAGGATAAGGCGGAGGTTGGCCTCGGCTTCGTCCATACTGTCATCAAGGACGTGTGTCCCCACTATTCCTCGACCATTGGCATCCAAGATGAGTAGGGTAGTTGGCCCGTAGTGTCTCCACGGCCTTGGGGAATGTTTGTCCTCCGGGGGTTTTCCTGGTTCGTGACGCTTCGATGAGGAGTCGCCCGTATCTCTTGAACTGTCCTCTGCGTTAGCAGGGGGCACCCTGAAATCATATCTATGGCAATCCAAACATCCAGCCACAGCCCCGCACCTCTCGCACCTACCGAATGACTGAGAATGTAGGATAGCCGATTTGGTACACCAACCTTGTTTTGTGTGACACTTCTCACATAAGAACATCACATCACCTCCTTATTCCCACCACTGGCCTAAGCGTATTGGGTATTGAGCCCCCTGCTCCGGGGTAAATTGTTCTCGCATGAGCGTCATCTTACCCGCCCACTCAAGCCCCACCTGGCACCTAACGCAATCCTGCTGGCCGTGGGTGCATACGATGAGGGAGTTGTTTTTGCACGTGGGTAGAAGTTTCTTTTGAATCTCACATCCAGGGCAATGTCCCTCCTGACAGAAAAGTGGGCCATCTTGATATACGCAGGGGAGTCCTTTAAAGTTTATCAACTGGTTTTTCCTTTGGCTAGATTGATGGGATTTACGGTATGCCGATCTAACTTGAGCTCAAACCATATTTCCCCCACCGATTCCTCGAAGTGTATATCCCATTTGACGGGAGAGATCATTTCCACAGATGAGATTATCCTGCCCAAAAGGTCGTGACATACCCTAGCTTCTTTTAGGTTCATTATTCTCCCTTCTCCGTGGGCTTCGTTTCGTGGATGTTGCCTATGACGGTGAGCTTCCCATCATACTGGAATACTTCATCCCAAAGCACATCGCGATTGCACCCGCTACACCCGAAATCTTCCATGATAAGTTGGGGTGATTTACACTTCTCACAGTAGTCAATCCAGCAATCCCCAAAGATGCCCCCCAGCCGGTCGCCTTCGTACACATCGTTGCCGTTCACGTCCTTGAGGCCGATGCATTGGCCCAGTGTCTCAATCAACACAAGATGTTGATGCGAAAAGGCAATGGGGTAGGTATCTATATCGCTCAAGGCTCCCTTGGATGGGTTTTTATCGGGCAAAGTAAACCAATAATTTATGCCATCGAAATAGTAACCATTTGAGTATATCCAGTTATTGGATATTTTGTCTTTGGCACGGAGCTTAATCTCTCTCATTCCTGAGCCTCAAGTTCCTTCGCCCGGACGACAATCTTGTGGACCCTGGAGAGCGTTATCCCGAACATCTCACCTATCGCCCTCAAGGTCAGGTCTTTCCGCTCCCGGTAGAGTCTGAGGATTTCTTTGTTCCTCTCCGTCTTTCGTTGCCTATCATATTTCATATTCTTATTATACACACTTTTACCCTAAAGTCAATACTTTTAGTTAGTTGTTTCCAGGCAAAGAAAAACCGCCAGGGAATAGGCGGTTGTTGACAGGATGGTGTATACTATAGGTTGCTGGTCGGGGAGTTGACGAACTCTGACGACCAACCGGGGCTAACGTGGTCCCGGGAATTACAAGAGCCCCTCGGCCAGGGGCAAGAATGCGAAGACCCCCTGCCGGTTACGGGCTTTCACCCGGTTGCGGTGGGGGGTCTTCATTTTAACACCAGAGGCCCCTATCCGGGCACTGGCAGCCACCCGAGTTGCTGGAGTATGGCATAGGCTATCAAGCCAACAACGCCCGTGCCACCGCCTAATCCAAGTAATTTCTCGTTCCGGGATAATCGGCTTCCCTCAAGATTACTGATCCGGCTTTCATGCTTGTAGTCGTGGGAAATGAGGGTTTCCACCTTCTTATTCATGGCAACTTGTCCTAGCCTCAGAGCCTCTTGACCGGCACACAGGTCTCTAATACCCGCGTTGACCTCGACAAGCGCCTTGGTGTATTTAGGTCCGGTCATGCCTTCCTCGGCTTACGGCTGGTTAGTGGGATTCTCCTCTTGGGTACTATGGGTTTGGGTGCCGTTATTCTTTTCTTGTGACTTCCTGGATGATCTGCCATGATTACCTCACTTCTACCCAGTTAAATTGGCCCGCAGCGGTCTTATTAGTGCCGCCAAGCGTTGTTACAACTATTGAAAGGCTCCGGGACTGGTTCGAGCCTGCCGAGTCCAGAGCAAACGGGAACTTGGTTCGTATCTGTAGGCCAGCTATGCCACCCTTATTGTTTGCAGCCACATAACCTCCAGCGATTACTACACCTCCGGTAATGGCGGTGCCTGCTATGTCTACCTCCGTAGCTGAATGGGCAACGGCCCCAACCGCAAAGGTCGCACCCGTAATGCTACTCGGCGCATAAACCAACTCCCAAAACATACTATCATCAGCAAATATCTCGATGCTCTCAAGAGCCCATTTGATTCTGGTGGCGATGCTATTGAGCGTTGTTGCTGGCCGGATGGAGCAGATTGGAACACCCGTAGTCCCTATGCTTGTGCGCTTTGTGGCCCCGTTGCCCCCGGTAAAGGTGTGACCAAGCTCCTCGTCAATCCCGCCCTCGGAATAGACTGTAGAGCATATCGCCGTAAGAGTCTTGATGGCTGAGGCGGCAGCAGTGTTCTCGATTAGCCAGCGGACAGGTAGGCTCCCTGTGGTTGTAGCGCCCACATCTAATATGTTGGCAACAAGGAACTCATGGGCCTGATGGATGACGCCACCTATCTCAAAACACATCCGTATGCGGCCAAATGATAGCCACTGAAAGTCTATTTGGAGTATCTGTCCCTTGGTTAAGTCCAGTGTAAGGCCCGATGGTCCGGTCCCATCGAATACATCTTTATTCCAACTGGCCTGGGCCACCGTATTATCCACCACAGAGCCCGAGGTCTTGGTGCGCCGGACAAATTGAATCGTTGAGGCATCCCTGATCTGGAGAAAGAACCCATTATCGTCGTCACCGTAACCTATCTCCATCAAGGTGTTGGCCTGCTGGGAATCAGCCACAAAGGTCATGGCAACGGACTGGGACTTACCCGGCTGGTAACGGAAGTATTCAAAGGTTTGCATGAGGGCTTTTGAGCCACTGTCTGTGGAGACGGCCAGAGAAGCGGCGGACTCATTTGGCAGATGAGTAACCGTTCCATTGGTAGCCGTCACTTCATCGAAGTAAAGTGGGTGAAGATTGTACTGAAACTCGGATGTCCAAAGGTTGGTTGGCTCTGAGGTACGCAACCGCCCAAAGGCATCTATATTGGTAGAATCTCCAAATCGTATTTCAGGAAAGAAAGTCATATTATCCACCATTCCGTGCCATCTGTTTGCACAGTAATACTCGTATAGGAGGCCGTGATAACCTGTGTGAGTTGTTTGTCTATGGTCTCGGAACCGTTGGCATCCAGCGTCACGCTATTACCGGACGTATCTACCTTTTTAATGTGGTAGAAAGTTCCGGCTAACCCTGATACAGCGGGGAGGGTGATCGTTATGGCCCCGCCACTGGAATCCGCAAACACCGTTACATCATCGGCGGTCAGGGTATAATCTCCGGTCTTGGTGACTTGGCCAAACTTTACGCCCTTGATGTTGACGTTGCTAATTGGGCGGTCCTTAAAGTCCATCGTGGGGGCAGCCGCAGCGGGCGTGAACGTAATCATATCTAGGAAGGCGTTGGCAGTAGCATCCAAGACCTGTATGGTCAGTGTTCGCTCGGTAGCATCTGAGGTCGCCAGGTTGGGATGTATTGCCCAGTTCCCGCCCGAAGGCCCCATCAAGGTATTGCCATCAATGCGAATACGTCTTATTGGAGTGAAGGTATTTCCAGGCGTCAATCCGGTATTGGTGAAGAAATCTATAATCCCGGTGGACACATCAATAATGCTTGCGGAGACGGCACGGGCTACCCAGGCAGTATTGTTGAACTGGGCTCCACCTGATAAGCCTAATTGTCCAGCGCCCGCACTGGTCAGCCAGCCTCCTACGTTGATTGCTGTCCCAATCTGGACGGCAGATGCCCCGTCAGCCTGGACGAAGTTGACCCCACCGCCAGCAACATGAATAGCGGCGTTGCTGCCCTGGTCTTCAATAATTATCCCGTATCTGATCGTGCCACTGGTGATGGCCTTAACACGGATACCTGCCTGCGTCCCAATAGACCCACCACCCGAGGTAGCTATATTGGTGAGAAGCATTCCATCAATAACAGTGTAGGTTCCGTCTCGGATTACGCCAGAAGTAGTATACAAGGCCGCCGCTGTGATAGTACCCGCTGCCCCGGTCTGGGATACCAAACTAGCTTGATATACACGGAAGGGCAGACTAGATATGTCTGTAGCCCCGGAACCTGTCCAGTCTTGGGTGTTGGTGGCAACGAGACTTATCTCTGCTGTGGTAGCTTTTAACGCTGCGGTCTCGGTGGAGCCCGTGGCTTTGGCCGTGATTCCCCAAATTACGAGGTTGTTTCCACTACTGGCCGTGCCCGCTGTTGGGTTTAGGAACAAAATAGTGGAGGTGAGATAGCTTGGTTCCGACAAACTACGAGTGCCCCAGAAGTTTAGAAAGCCTGTCTTGGCACCTCCCCAATTAGCAGCATCTGAGCTTTCAAACCTCATTAAGTCTCCAGCAACCCTAATTCTGAACCGTCCAACGGGGTCGGTCTGGTCAGTCTCCTCAAATCTGAGTTGTGGCTCAGTCCCGATGATAGTTGCAATATTACCCAATCTAGTATAATTGAGGAGTTGGTTATTGGGGGATGGGATTCCTCCACCACCTGAGCCAAAGGGTCCTGCCGCAATGGGCCCGCCCCTGGAGAAACGAATCTCCTGCACCGCGGCAGCCAATAGGTTCTGAGCAATGACCAGTTCCTCAATGGCATCAAAGGCCACCTTGAGGGTGCGTTCTATATTAAGTTGGAATCCCAGCCCTTGCGTCATCCTTCATCCCCGAACTCAAAGAATCCCCTACCAAGTTCCTCAAACCTTAGTCCCCTTCCTGGGGTCGATACAAAGCGCCCCTTTTGTGGGGTTGGGTCAAAGTCATCAAACAAATTAGGCGCAATGGCGCTCACGATATAGTCCCGTATCACGCTCGGGGGAATGAGGCCCGGGAAAGAGGCGTTTCTGATATCCCCCAATCCGATACGCATTTTCCACTTGTTGGGCCCAATGAATCTCTGAAGGTAGCCGATGTTTCCCAGTTTCACATCATTCTGCCTCTTGTCCGTGAACTTAGTCCAGTCACCGGTCTCGGCCCCCACGTTCATAGGCACCTCACCGGAACCGGTCTCGTTTCTGAGTCTGTAATTCTCTATATGGGTTTTGGCTATCGCGAGTGCCTGGGCGTTATCGGCCACGGACTGTTCAAAGAACACTTGAATCGTTCGTATGGCAGCACTGACCGCATCTGTGGCGGTTCCCGTAAACCCATCCCCATCATCAGGGAACGACGAGACCTTGACCGAGTTGGGTATCACGAAAGGGTTGCGGTTAACCTTTTTCAGGAAGGTATGCTCCCCGGCCACGTCAAGAGCATATTCATAGTCGGGCGCAACGGCCGTCCAGACCACCCCGTTATCGTTCACCGTGCCCCCAGCAGTGGTAGGAAACGTGGGCTCTGATCCGCCCGACGTGCCGGCCGTGGTGCAACGGTAGGTGAAGTTATTGTTGGGCGTGGCGGGCTGAACATAGTCCAGAAGCACATAGGCGGTGGCGGCTACCCAGGTCTGGCCGCTAATCGTCGGCACAAAGAAGTGTATCTCCCCATCATCTTCAAGGCGTTTCACCACCTTGGTAAGAAGCAACAACCGGTTAATCACGTTCAACTTGCTGTCATTCAGGTCGATGTTGACAGCATCCTTGGGCTGGAGGGTATCAAGCAAGCTATCCTCGGAATCGTATGTCGGAGTCCATATCGTGGTATGAGTGAATGGCAGGAAACTGTTTCCGGCTACGGCTGTCAAAAGGTCTTTGATGGTGTCCTGTCCAGAATTATTGCCATTGAGGTACTGGTTGGCCACGTCAAGGTCAAGCATATTGGGCTCCCCAATTAGAGACAGCGTGGCGATAAGGAGCCCTTCGGATGAATGCAGATCCATGCCCATGACATAGAATTTGGGAAGGGCAGAAAGCCGCTCAACGCCGTTGGCGTCGATTTCCCCGAGGGACATGATGCACTGGAGCCCCTTGTAATCTTCGGCATCGAGGGCCTTATCGCTGTTGTCCAGGACTACGGTAGCGGTATGAGAATCCGGGGTTTCCATTTCTTCAATGGAGAGTATGCGGTCCCTTTTGTGGGTGTCCCCATCAACGACTATCTGGAAAAGAGGGCTATGATTATTGCTTTTTTGGGCTGTGGTGTGGTCAGCATTGAGACTCCTCATTACCGGCTCTTTGGGTATTCACGTTTGGTCCAGGGCTTCAGTCCGCCTCTCATTTTACGTTGGACCACAGCCAACTTGCTTCCACCCCACGACTGATAACGGGCGGCAACATTCGGCCCACCCACGGGGACTGTGTTCGCAAAGGTAAGGGCTTGACTGATGGCCGCACGAGCCGCGGTCAACTCCACCACGATTCTTTCCAGGCGCCGGGTCAAAGTCGAGCCGGTGATTGTAATAACATCATCCTCGGCAGCGGCACTCTCAAGCGGAGGCCACACCACAACCGTACCAGAGCCAGAGGAAAGCGTGACATCGGCTGTGACACGGTACTTGCCCCGGACACCAGCAATGACGAACTCCGTGTCTTCAGCGATGACCTCCGTGCCGCTGAGGGCGTCCAAAGGTACTGAGGTGGCCCCCTCGGCTATGATGGCGGTCGTGGCCCCAACCAGGTCGGTGAGCTGGGATACCCGGTGCCGCTTGGTGAACCAGATGAAGACCTCTTTGTCGGCGTCAGAATCGGCAGAATCATCGGGCTCAAAGTTTATATCGATGGTGAGGATGTTTCCCTCTACCTTGTAATTCCTGAAAGATTGGGGATTCTCCTGGACGGGAAACTCGACTTTATATACCCCGTGGTCATCGCCTATCCCATCGGTCACGTCTTCAAGGTTGACCTGCTTGTTGCTGATGCAGCCCTTGTTGAACATCTCGTAGTCCTCACCAGAGGCCATGATGTCCCGTGAAAGGGTGAGTTGTGACGAACTGACAAAGGCATTTACAATGGCCCAGGTCTTGTCGGTAGGGTTGTAGATCACCTTGTCAACGTCGGTGGAGGCGAACTGAGATAACGTGGCATCGACCAGGGCATCGGAGGTTGTGGAGGAAGCCTGACCAGTTCGGGACTCGATATCGAAGGAGTGCCTTACCTCGTAGCGGTCATCGGAGCGCCTTACCGTCTCTTCAGATGCTTCTCGAATGGCATCCTCGAGCTGGATAGCAAGTTCGGCAGCACTCCAGATGGCGTTCCCGGTGTCCTGCAATTCCTGTTCTATCTCATTGATAAGGGTAGCAAATGCTTTAGCCAACTATTTCTTCCTTGGGCTTTGGAGTCTCTTCGGTGGCATCCTTCTTCTCCTTGGCGGGCATGAACGCCCACAGATTCATGTCGAAGGTATGGTCTCCGTTCAGCCCCATGCCGTCCTTTAACCCCATAATGTAGGTCTCGAAGTCCTTTTTTGCCCTCATATAGGTGGCATACTTGGCCTGGACTCCTATCTTCTGCTGGTCATTCAGCATGATTGGCTTATCAGTCAAAAGTCTCCTTTCAGTCCCGCCGCAACCTGCTTCTCTGCCTCGCCCTTCTCGTAGTCCAGAACCACGGCTTTCAGCGATTCGATTAGGAACCGCTTGGCCTGGGCTCCGGCTGTGCCTTCACCCTTATACTTGGCGTTGAGGGCCGGGGTGAGACGAGCGACCTGTGCCTGATTCACCGAAATGGTTATGTCCGGCATTGTTTCCTCCTAAAACTCGATATAGGTGAAGTAGAAGTCCATTGTGCCCGCCGTCAAATCACCTAAGTTATCTCCAACTGATGTAGCGTAGGCTACCCACTGCTGGGTGCTGATAGTAACTACTTGGACGGTATTCCAGTAGGCTCCTGGCCCAGAGTATTCGGTGTTCTCAGCATCGCTGGTCATGTTCATGGCGGCTGGCTCTAGCAGGCCATCATTGTCACCGGCCAGTCCTACGGTCACATCGAGGTCTGAATGTAATGGACCAGCAAACTGAGTTTCCAACCGCATGAAGGCTGAAAGAAGAATTGTGTTGGCAGGTTGCAACCAGACATCGGCTGAGTCTGTGGTGGCATCAGCATCAAACAGGTCGGAGCTGAAAGCCTTGGTAACCTTCACAGTCTTAATGGCATAGCTAGGGACGCCAACAGTTCCTAACTCATATTTTATGCCCCCAGAGCCCGTGCCTATGACGCCATCGGTTACATCATGGGTGAAGCTAATCCACTCATCCGTTTCAGAGGCAACAGAAGTAGCAGAGTGGACATAGTATGTAGGATTAGTTTGGTCAGCATGCCCATGCTCACCCCCTCTGTTGTCGAAGTGAGTCAAGATGAACTGTGTACCATAAGCACTACCCACAGAAAGCATCAACTGGTCAGTAGCGATTACTGCATCAAACTGTGCCCCTGGGGTTAAAGCCTCAGCAAAGATGAGACTACCGCTTGAGCTAATTGTCAGGTTGTCATCAAGAACAAGCTCGGCAGTGGAGTGGAAAGCATCTTCACTTTCATCCCAGTACCATCGCGGACCTCCCCCAACAGCGACGTTAATGATTTCTACATCTTCATCGACCGCAGGAACGAAGTGGAGGCCCTTTGAACCCGCAACCATGTCATCCCCTGCATCCAACTTGACGTAGGCATCACCGGCATCGTTGATAATAGCGATGCCGGGCTCTGTTACACCATCGAAGAAGCCCAGGTCTTTGTCGGCTGTGATATCCCCAACGACCAGAACCGGAACATCGGGGTCTCCACCCTCGGGGAAGATGATGGCCAGGACAAAAGCGTTAGCATCCTTGGTTAGCGGGAAGATGCTGGCCGTACCTGTTGCGATGCCTCGTCGTACTATGGTGGCGGTCATCAGTTCACCCGCCGCTCATACTGAGCGAAAACGGCCCCCGTGGTGCTGGTAGCCCGGATCATGTTGAGGTTGTCCATCTCGGGAAGGGTGGTCAGAATCAGGAGATCCCCGACATTCAGTTTGATGCCGGTGGATTCGTCCGCAGCGGAAGGTGCAGTACCATTGATGGTATAGAGGATGGGTGCTGTGCGGACCTGGATGGTCACTCGGCCCCCGTTGGGACCCTTGGTGGCCCGGTTGGCCTTGGTGAAGATGCTCGGTAGTGTGAGTGTCGCGGCGGTAGCAGCAACACTTATGGTCTCGTCCGCATCTGCCGCGACAATGCTCGAATAGCTTGACATGTTCTCCTCCGTATCTGTACGAGTCGAAACTTATTCAGTTAATATGGACGCGATACCGCGTGGGCCAGTTTGCGGGACCCCCTCATGTAGGCCACCGTCAAGGTGATGGCGCCGGAATCCCCGATGATCTCCGCCGAGGCCAGATGCTTATTCAGAATCATAAACACCTCATTGGCCCTGACCGCATGGCCGGTGGCACTGGTGGCCGTGCCGTTGGGAACCCAGTGGCAGGCCGCTGAGGGATAACACAGCACATCGCCGGTGTTGGCCGGCAGGGTGAAGGACGAGGCCAGGGTGACGGATGAAGAAGCATAGGAGGTCTGCTGCTCCATGGCGATGATTTCAAAGACCCCTGCGGTCTTGGTGTTCGTTATTCCTTCTACCATGATCTACTCCTTTTTATCCTCTGGAGGCGTGTAGGGCGCTTGGCTCGGAAGGTAGATGCACGGGATATCGTGCGCCTCCATGAAGTCCCTCACCGTCCCCGGGTGTTCGTCATTCGGCCAGCCACGCTTCTTGAAGGCCCTCCGGGTTAGTTTGCCCCTCTCCTGTGGCGTGGAATGCACCGCGTCCGCAATGGCCTGTAGGTCAGCGTCGAGGGCAACCTCGGGGTTTGCTCCGTTGCCATTCAGATAGGCTTGGTGCTTCTCACCCTTGATATGGCCGGGGTGTTTCGTGTTCTTTACCTCGACTCCGCATTCACACAGGGACATTGGACTCCTTTCTGATAAACGGGGCGTACACCCCATCCACTACACTGGGATTGTTCGGGTCGATGGGCCTCCGGTCGGGAATGTCCATTGAACGCCCGTAGTTCCTCTCTAGGGCCTTCCATCGCTCGTCCCAGGTCTTGCCCCCGGCCCTCTGTGGAGGACGTGTCACCTTAACCTCAACATCGGTGTGCATATACGGCCGGTGGCCAAAGTGCCAAAGCTGCTGGAAGAAGAGCTCGTCCCCATGGTTGAACCGGAATGTGATGTTGGGGCAATTGAATACGTTGGTACGCATCAAAAGCATCGATGCGCATACCCAACGCATGGGCCGGACCCCCTGGCCCTTCTTGTATTTTGGATCCCCCAGGAGTTCGCCCACACCCGGCTCGATGATGTACGGCACCACAATGGGAAGACCGGTCTCCATCAGTTTAACAAGGGCATCCGGCTCAGGCAGGATATCGCTGTCAACGAAGCACACCCACTCGAAGCCGTTGTTTGATGCCCTCAGAGCCGCCATGTCCCTCATGGACCCGATATCCACCAGCATGTCGGCCTCGGACTTCATTGGCAGGATTTCCTCCATCCAGCACTTGAGGCCCTTTGCCTGGGTGAGCATCACCATGTCCACGATTCTTTGCCAACACCCGGGGTCGTACATGGCGCCGATACTGGCCACAAGGACAGAGCCAGGGTGAGCATGGGGCCGGTCAACTTGCTTCCGGGCCCACTCGGCCTCACCCTCGGAGATGAAAGACTTAATCTGTATCATCTGGGCGTCTTTGATGTGGCCGTTATTGCCCATCAGCCGATCAACACCTTAGTATCCAGTTTCCGCCTGCGCGGGTTGGAGATTTCCTCGATGGGTATTTGGGCCCCCTTGAGCACAGCCTGTTCATTGCTCTCCAGGTTGCCGTTCTTGAAAGCCCTGACCTTGCTCTGGACTTCCTCGGGGGTGTATTCCCTCCACCTCAGCCACTCGATGGCGCCGGCCAGTAGGCCTATGACACCTATCTCAGTCTCCCGGATAAGGGTATCCTGTTTCCGGGCCCTCACGGAAGACATCTCACCTATTTCCATACTGGTGAGGATGGCCGTGAAGCCCAGGACATTACCGGCCCGGGCGAGACGCACATCCTTGCTTATGTCCCAAGGCTCGTAATCGAACACTAAGCCCATTCGCCTTCCTCCTTGGTGATTACCCCGTCATAAAGCCAGCGGAGCCAGATCGGGGGATTCTTTATCACCCCCCGCTGCCGGGTCAATATCTGCTTGAGATTACGGGTCAGGAAACTGGATGTCCCGGCGTTGGGGTCCTTACCACTCCCCCGGGTAATCAGCCCTGCCCTTTCGTAGAACAGATTGGCCCTGCGCTCCAACTCCTGCCACTCTTCCAGGGTGAAGTTGGTGCCCCCCAGTTGGAGGGTGCCAGTGGACTTTGTAAAGCCAACCGGCTTCCCTCCAACCAGGACTTTTGTCAACTCAATGTAGTCGAAGTCTGGCACTACACCACCAGGAAGACGAGGGTGCAATTCAGCATCAGGGGGTCGTCACCGGTGGTTCCCTCTGCGGACTTGTCCACGTCAATCCCCATGACGTTACCAGGCTCGATTATGCCCGATACATCGAAGGCGGCGGACACATCGGCCCTATTCAGGTCATTTGCCGCCACGGCCAGAGACGCAGCAGTAATGCCATCCTGGGTGGCTGATGTGGTTTCATCGTCCGCCCCGGAACTAACGTCGATGGTATAGGTGTCGGCAGTGTCCAGGGCCGTACCCGTGCCAGCCCACCAAAGGTAGGCGATCTCCAGGGCCACGGCATTCTCAGGCACCATACAGGTGTATCCTACTGCCTCTGAAGTGGCTGCCAGAAGTACGCCTGTATAGTCGGTCGTCTGCACGTTGGCAGCGGTGCCATCGTTTATCCCGGCCAGGTTCACGGCGAGTTCCTTCACAGGAGCAATGTCAATGTAGAGCTCCGTGGTGGAAAGGCCGAATCCGAGCACCTGCTTGAGGTTGTTGGCACCGGTGGGACGGGTCGCGGTAATGGCACCTGCCGTCCCACTCAGGAAGTATTGGTCGCCCTGACTGTACGGAGCGTCAATGTCCACGATGAGGCAGGATCGGCAGAAGGCGCCCACGTCGCCAGAGTTGTAACTGTTGACGGCGATTGCCTCAGCGAATTTGGTATGGTCGTCGGCGTCTGCCAGTTCCCAATCGGTCCCATCGAAGTAAAAGGCATCCCCGGCCACTACGGCCGTTGAGCCTACGGTGCCTGTGAAAACCCCCCGTGCCTGTCGCACATAGGGGTCGGCGCCACCGGCCATTCGTGGAATCCCGGCCGAGAATAACCTACTAGCCCAGTAGGCGTCTTCCATGCCTCTGAAGAGGCGCCTCAGCCCCCGGTTAAGGCGGGTGAGGGGTGCCATTGGAGTGGCAAAGAGTACCATCATGGCGACCACGGCGGCCAGCACAATGGCAAAAAAGGTTCCATGGTTCTGTTTGAAGTTTTTCACTTGCTTCTCCTTAATTCTTTGGTGAACTACCGAATTAGGCGGTACTGTCGATTCCCGCCAGCCCCGCGGCCATCTTGGCCGAGAACAGCATGGCCTCCAGGTAAACCACCATCCTGTGGACCCTTTCGTTCTTGTTGAACTTGATCCCCAAATCCTGGACCTGGGGCGTCATCACCGGGCCGTTGTGCATGATGCTATGGCCCTGGTTCTCCTCACCGAACTTGACCGCATAGATGGAGGTGGCGGTGGACGAAGCCCACCCACCGGAGTTCTCATAGATCTCGGCGTTGGTGATGTAGTCGGAGATCACGATGGGAATGGTGTTGTACCGGAAGACCTGCCGCCCAAAATCATCCAGGCCACTGGTCATCAGGATACCGCTGCCGGCCGCCCTGGAAAGGGAAGACAGCTTCCGCCTCATGGTCTTGTTCATAAGGAGGATGGTGGGAAGGCCATTCTCCACGAGGTCAATCATCTGGTCCAGCCGGTCCAGGGTCAGTTCGGTCTCGTCCCCGGCAATGGGGGTTGGCTGTGAGGCATCATCCATCATCATAAACCGCGCATCCGCAATCAGGAGGCTTGTTAGGCCCTCCATATCAGTTGAAGCGGCGCCGGGGTTGCCGGTGATGATCTGACTCTCAATCTTCCGACCAATGGCCTTGGCCATGGATGAGATGGCAACCGCCTTGGGGTCCTGCTCGGTTCCCCGGGTTTGCTCAACGTATTGGTCAATAGGTGTCTGCACATAGACAATCTTTAACTCCGCCGTCTTCTTCGTGAAGGTCGGCTCGGTGTCAACCATTGTCCCACCCACCTGAGTCATGGCGGCCGTGGGCAGAGCGTTCTCCCGGTTGTAGACCTTCGCGTTACCCGCGTGGCTTACGAAGTCCAGCCAGGGCGCGAGTTCGCTTGCCGTTAGGATGTTATCAAAGATGCCGGCCAGCACCTTATCGCTTTCGAGTTTTGCCCATTGGGCCAGTGTTGGCATGGGTCACCCCCTTATTGGAATACCTTGCTTTTTCCTTCCTTTATACCGGCCTGAATTTTCTGGGTCGGTGTGAGGTTCTGGGAGTCGCCACCTTTACCGCTGTTCACACTGGGATCAACATTGAGCCCCTGGTTCGGGATTCCCACCTTGGGCAACTGCTTGGCCAAGGCTTCCATCTTTACCGGGTCTCCATCGGTGAATTCGAGAAGGTCTTTGGCAGAGACTTTGTGCTCTGCCGCCAGTGCGTTGGCCTTATCCTTCCTGTCCCTGCCTGTCAGCGCCTCGCCCTGCTCCTGGAGCTTGGCTTTATCAGCCACTTTCTCGTCCCTGAGCCTTGCGAGTTCGTCATCCCGGGCCCCCTGCTTGTGCCTTGCCCGGACATCCTTTTGGGCCTGGGGGTCATCCGCCGCAGCCTCCAGCTCCGCCTCTTCCCGTTCCCTTCGGTCGCTGGCCCGTCTTTCGGCAGCAGCCTTATCTTCGTCATCGAGGTGCTGTTGGCGTGCTTCCTGTTCCTTGGCTGTCCTGCCTGCGGATGAAAGGGCATCGTTCACCGCCTTGTTCTTCTCTTCCTCAGTGTAAGTCGCTGGTGAAGTCGCTTCCTTCTCGCCAGAAGAGTCCCTGTCGGAAGAGTCCTGGCCTTCTTTAAGCTCGTCCATTGGTGTCAACCTCCTTAGTTAAATACAAAAAGCCCCTCCTGAATCCTCTAGGGACTTCAAAAGGGGCCGTCTCGCAGCGTCAATATGTAATTGTTAAAGAGCCGATGACTTAAAGCTATCTAGCCTTAACCTCTAAAGGATAAACCTCATTTTCTAATTTGTCAACTTGTTTGAAAGCATTGAATGTCTCACAGCCATGGTGATGGCAGACAATATCTATAGTGCCGTTCAAATCGGACCCGAGCACATGGCTACATCTCCCGCAGCGGAGTTTCCCGGCATTATCTATTCGCCCTATCATACCAGTCCCCGCGTAACATCACGGCCCCTGCGGCTGCGGCCTCCCTTTTGCTCCTCCAGGGACTTCCAGAAGCCTACCCTGGCCCCCTCTTCATCGAACCATGGGAAGTCTCTACGGAACTGCTTGCGTTTCTTAGCCGCCTCAGACCGTGACTTCTTGCCCTCTTTAGAATCATCCTCTATGGGAGCCCCTTTAATGGGAGCATATATCTGATTGAAAGATAGCTCAAAGTTCATTGAGGGTATCTTATTGAAGTCCTGCCTGCCATTGCCCAGCAGTTGTAACCATACTTCATTATAATAAGTTGGATGGTCTCGAAGGTATCTGTTATCTTCAAAAAAGAGTTCGTCTCTTTCAGGCTTGCCCCTCTCAATAATCAAAGCGTAGTCAGCGAAGTTGTCCACATGTTTACTGCTAACGCCTCGGTCCCAGGCCTCTTTTACCCTGCGCTCACGAGCAAACTTCGGATTACTCAGAAGGAATTGCTTACGGGCAATCTCCCTTTGTTTCTCGTCTGGCTCGTAGAACCTCGTGCCTCTCTCGGAGTAGCTGGCATACCGATCGAAGTCGCCCTGGAACCTGACCGCTATCCGAAGGGACTCCACTGGCTCATCTCTCAGATCAGCATACCACGCTCTCGGCGCATCCGGGTTGATGATCGCTCCAACGGCATTCCAATACTTCGTGTGCGTTTTCAGAAATAGCTCCTGCTCCATGCCCTTGGACTCAAACAGATTGTATGTGACGTGGTTCCTTATGAGGTCAAGTCCCCCCCGGTCAAGCTGTATGCCATAGCCCTCCCGCCTGTAGAACGCTTCCTCAAAGCCAGGGGTACGCTGGAACAGGCGATCACGGTCACGTTTGATACTTGCCGCCGCCACACCCCGGTCAGTCAGCGTCCGGTATTTATCCGGAATGGCATCGTATTGGTCGAGCTGGGTTTCCCACTTCTCGGACAGTTCATCGAACTTCACGTTGGGAATCCTGTCAAAGTCGATGGCCGTGATGGCGTTATTCCCCATAACCTTCTCATCCAGAAGCAACTTGTAAAGGTCTCGATTCTCTTTAAGGAATCGTTCCCCTCTGAATCCTTTGGTAGGTAGGAGTTTGTAGTCAACAAAATCCTTGAACAAGCCAGTTGTTTTTTGTGCTTCCAACAATTCTCTTACCCTTATATCTCCTTTCTTCTTCTCCCTCAAGAACGGCACTACTGGGAAATCATCAGCGTTAAGGCCTTCTTTCTTTGCTAATTGTTCTATTTCTTTGACAACCTGACTATCGTCGCTTATGTGGTCATTAATTATTTCTAATGCTCTTTCTAATGTCCTGCCATCCAACGTCCCACTTTTTATTTTATCAAGAGCAACTAATACTTCATCATATTGTGCAATATTATCTCGTTGTTGTTGCAAACCTTCTGCTGATAATGGAACCGGCAGCGATTCGGGGTCAGTTAAGTTTCTAACATGGTCTTGCCGCGCCGATTGTATATGTTTCACGGCAGGTTCAACGAATACTTTAACATCAGGGCCAGATGTTGGTATGAGCCCTAATTTGTAAGCATCCCTCTCTCTGCGCTTCCGGGCATACAGGGTTGGGTTGCCATTCTCGTCAACTAGGAAAGCTGTCCGCGCATCCCTCTGCTTTGTGGGATCATCGAACTTGATGGCATCATACTGAGCGTCATTCTCCCGGTTGGCTGCGTCTATCCTCCATTTGGGAACGTCCTTCGGGTCGATGGGCTGGAGTGCAAAGCCTTCCTCTGCGTTGGCCGGGTCGGTGCGGAACTTCTCAAGGCCGCTCTTATCGTCGAACCGGGCCAGCATGACCTCGGCGCTGTTGGAACTGAATTCATCCGCAAGCTTACCCTGAGCAACGTGCGCCTCGACAATCTTGGGGTCAATGTCCCTGTCCCAGCCAAAGGCATCTTTCCTCCGGTTGTCGTCATTCCATTCTTTGTTAGCCGCTTTGAAGGCATCCACGGCGTCAGAGTCGTCCTTGTCCACGGCGTCGTAGAGCTCGTCCACCTCGCGCCATTTGGCGATGATTCTGAGCCGTGGGATATTGGGGTCGCCCGCACCTTCCCACGCACCCAGTTTGATGCCGGCGTTAAGCAGGTCGGGGTTATCAGCCATGAACACAATAACCTCGGCGCTCCCGTGGTTGGTATTACGGGCGATGGCCTCACGCTGGAGGTAAAGGGGTATCAGATTCTCCCCAAAGCCCCGCCTCCAGGCATCACGAGTCTTATCGGCCTCAAAGAAACCAGGGTTTTCACGATAGGTTCCCTCAAGGTTGAAGTCCAGCATGATGCGCTTCTTCTCTTCGGGCTTCAGTTCGTCCCATTCCTCTTGAGAGAAGCCCTCCAGGGGCGGGAGTGCGTTCAGGTTCTTGTCGGTCAGCAGGTCAAGTGCCTCTTTGGCATCGCCCAACTGCCTGTAAACATCGTCCCATGTCAAACTGATTCGCTCGGCTTCACCCTCAATGGGCTTCTGATTGTAGAACTTCCCTGTCAGGACTTCCTCTACCTCGGGGTGTTCAAACCGGAATAGCTTACGTCCCCTGGCGGGAACATCGTACCAGCCTGATTCGCTGAGGATTTGGCCCGCCTGAACGAACTCCTCCATGAGGGGGCCCCACTCCGTTATACCGGTGTTCCTTTCGACAAAGGCCGTCTGCTCAGGTGTCCACTTCTCCCTAAGCCCAGCCTCAAGTTCGTTCACCTTTTCCCAGTCGATTACCCCTGAAGGCCGTTTGGCTTTCTCGAAGATGTTGTAATACTCCACGATTGCCCGATTATTTGGGTCTTCGGGCAGTTCACCGGTGTCCTCAAAGAGCTTAAAGTCTCGGTTTACCTGGGACTTTCGGCTTGCGATATCCCTTTTCAGTCGGCTCACTTCGTCCCGGAAGTTGCGAGCCAGTCCAAAGGCCTCGGTCCTATCCTTGTTAAGAAGTTCGGTTGTCAACTCACCCACCAGGGCTTCGCCCCGGACCACACGCTCCTGATCCAACTTATCGAGCTCGGCAAAGCCCTTGGCGCCGGGATAGTTCCTTTCGACAGCCGCATCACCCCGGAGCCCCAATTCCCTTTGAAGGGTTTTGTTCTTCTCCAGATCACGCCGTTGGTTGGGCTCCAGGTCACTCCAGGTCTTCACAGGTGCGCCGTTAGCCTTCACGAGGTTAGCTTCACGTGCGAAA
>SDBU01003066.1_pt1 | contig 21548 bp, 32 predicted proteins | sample 2277071 | NCBI WGS metagenome assembly SDBU01 (sample SAMN10397929, study PRJNA504765) | marine sediment metagenome | isolation source: marine sediment core GS08_GC12, 126 cmbsf | place: Arctic Ocean: Gakkel Ridge, Loki's castle | collected 2008
TGCTGACAGAGGAGCGGCATTTGGGGCATTTGATGACGGAAACTACACAGAAATTGAAGCAGATGGCACAGTAGTATTTACGGGTGCTGCTACTGTTTTTAAAGATATAAATTTAGGTGCTGCTGTTCTAACAAAGCCAGCAGTATCACAACCTGATGAAGTACCCTTTGTTGATGAGGCGGGGGCTGACACTGGAATAGCTTCACTAGGCTTTGCTGTAGGAGAAAAAGTAAGTGGCAACTTCGAATTACAACACGATTATAAAGAGGGAACTGATTTAGTATTCCATATTCACTGGCAAGGTTCAGCAGCCCCAACTGGAACAGATAAAGTCAAGTGGCAACTTACTTATACAGTTTCTCAGTTAGAAACTACATTGGATGCTACCACTACGATTGTAATAGAAACTGATTTTGATACTCAATATGAATTTAAAGAATCGGATTTTGCGGCTATCACTGGAACTAATTTTAACATAGAAGACCAATTTTTATTTACTCTTGAGAGGGTAGCAGCATCAGCAGATGAGTACGGTGGGGATGCCATTGTTGCAACTGTTGGGATTCATTATGAAGTAGATACAGTAGGTAGTAGACAAGTACTTGCTAAATAGATGGGAGATAAAATGACAGCAAAGATTAGCTAGAGAGTTAGAAAGCGAAAATAATTATGCAATTGACTAAAGGAGAATTAAATGAAGATCCCAATAAAAGTCCCGATCATCAGTATTCTTGACGGGCAGCAGATTAAATTCGAGGAAAAACTTGCAACCCTTAAAGATGTGTGTATGCGAGCGATCTTGAATATCGTTGAAGGTACGAGACTCTCAGGTGAGGATTCTTTCAAGCGATTTCAACTTGCGGAGAAGTTCTCGAAAAGCACTGGCTCTATTGAACTGACTGTGGATGAGATTGTTTTCGTTAAGAAAGTGATCGGTGAAACTTTCGGACCTGCCGTGGTTGGTCCTTCCTGGCAACTCCTCGAGGGAGAGTCAGAGAAATCTAAGAAGGACGAGAAATAAATCTATGCCTATCAACCAAATAGGTGATGCGTCCACAGTTGTAGTTACCTTCTTAGCAAATAAGGTTGGTAAGACTGGCTTGACTGTTACTGTGGATGTCTACGAAGTGGTCTCTGATGTTAGTTGGACAAAGATTATTACCGACGGTGCTGCATCAGAGATTGCCTCAGGCCTTTACGCATATACTATTGCTTCAAACCTTGTCGATGCAAAAGCTTTATACATCGTTCTCTTTAAGACTACGGATGTAACTGTCACTCTCAAACAAATCCCAACAATGTGGTCTATCGGGAACACATGGGTAGAAAATATCGATGCTGTCATTTCAGATCTCCCCGGCTTCGTATGGGATGAAACTCTCCTTAGTCATTCGAATGCGGGTTCAATTGGTCTTGCAATGGCTCAACTTCTAGGGATTGCAGGCCAGAATGTAAAATGGTCCTCAATGTCATTCGATGCCAACCACAATATGATTGGAGCTACGATCACTCAGTACACCGACAAGACGTTAGTTACCCCGCTTCGAGCCTGGACAGTGACCGCATCTTATGACACAGATAACGAGCTGCTTTCTTACGATCTCAAAGAGGTTTAGGTGAGTAAAGCAAGTCAGATCGCATCCAAAGGCCGGGTGGGTGTACCCTCTGCCGTTGAGATCGCATCCGGTGGTAGAATCCTTGGCATTGGCAATCTTTTAGAAGTCCTTGCTTATTGGCTCACTTTACCCCTTCGACCTATCCACCTAGCGCTCAATCACAGATCGATTGGGCTGAGCCTTCAGGCCATTGCTCTTTCTTTAAGAGTGGTAGCCCAAGACGCGGTTGCAAATCTCTTTAAGAAAGTACTGCCGACTTTGCCAGTAATTGAAGAACTGAAGCTGGTTGATCGATCTATCGTTTTAAGTTTACTGCCGAGGGAGTTGTCCCTCGAAGGAGATTATAGTATGTCAAGCAATCGTGAATTTATAGAATCTCAAGACAGCAATCTCGAGATCGGGGAGAACGAAGCAGTTGAATTTCCATTCAATATTCCGGAGTCGTGGCAATCAGATCCGCATTCCCCAGACACGCCTACCTTTGTTCTCGAGAATGAAGCTGGTGATGACGTGACAGGCACATTCGCATCTGGGGACCCAACGGTGGTGGCAGGTAAGTACACCTCACCTCTTTTATCAGGCTTGACCAAAGGAGAGGTGTATAAAATGATTTGTGGGTGGGACGACTCCCCCAACACCCTCGAGGCATTTGGTTGGTTGCGCTGCACGTAGAATAAGGTATAATTTTTCTATAAACTAAGTCCTCAAGGAGGCGTGATGGCAATACCTATAATCTGTTTCGATTGTCGAACGGAGTATGTACCGAAGCAACAAAATGCGATGGTAGGAGTGGTGAAAGAATCTGTCGCAGAAGATGAACTCGCAAGTCCAAAAGAATTATGGAGAGCAGGCGCATTGGAATGCCCTGGTTGTGGGAGTATTGTATTTGTGAAGATGGAAGATAAACCAGCGTTCTCTGTTGGTGACCCTGGCTTCGCTCTCGAGTTGACTGATTGGATGAACACTGATTGGTATTTATTGGAATTTCCTACCTGGATAGATGGCTTGAGAAAATACTGGCAGGGTTTTGCTCTGCTAATAAACGGGTGGATAACTGGCACTGTTGTCGGTGCTCTTGGCGTGAAGCTCTCGAAGCAGCAACGACAACGAATGACCCTGATGCTGGCTCGGCAAATTAGAAGTCTTTTGGCAAAGACGCGAAAGAAACGTCCCGAGATCAACAAACTATTAAAGAAGATGGAGGAAGGGTTATGAGTTTGATAATGGGATTTCTTACCGGGAGCGCATGGCACTATGCCCAGAAAGCATAAGAGAAAAAAGCAGAAGACGGGTCGCACTCGAAAGCCACCTGTTAAGCGTATTCGAAAGATCGATTTTCGATTATTTACACCAAAGGGGTTGAGACCTAACAAACGGTATAAATTGTTTAAACAAGTTGTTGATGTTTTAAAAGAAGGAGAACGAATGACAATCCTATCGAACAACAAACCAGTTAAGGATGAGCAAGGGTTTTTGATGCGGATGTTGGTCGCATCAAAACAGCGTTGGCTAAAAGACAAAGACGCATTCATTAAATGGCTGGAAGAAATGTATGTTTGGTTGGGGGTGGAAATTCAAAGGGCAAAGACAGGTGACGCTGATGCTCAAGGAAAAGGACCATCTTACGTTGCATTCAAGTTCAAAGAAACCCCTTGGTTAGATTCTAAGGTATCTCCCCCGAACGGGAGAGGATGGTACATCTGTGGTAACGATAAGGGAGATGAAGCCGTTGCTCATTATGATGATGTAATGGGATGGTCACAGAATGGGGAAGTGATCGAAGGGGTCACTCGTTGGCGAGATCGTGAGCCAAAAGATTAATTCTTGGTTCTACCGTTTTGATGTTCTTTGAATATTTTGCGCCCCAAGCATGATGCAAAATCCCACGTAAAATCGAAGTCAGGGTTTCTCAGCGGGGCTTTTACTATTGTGACCAGTTTGCCTTTCTCAGATAATTCTATCAGCCCGCACCCGTCAGGAAGCTCATCTTCTTTGATGAGGCTTGGTGGCGAGATAAAGTAAAACTCGTTTGATATCTCCATTGCGAATTCTCTTTTTGTGGAGTCTTTCAACTCTCGTAAAAAATCCCCTCGAGTTACTTTTATCTCATAAGAGACCCGCAGATATTTTTCTGAGTGCCAACAGGCCATTGCCCAAAAATCAACTATCCTCGAAGCGAAGCCGTAATTGCGAATACCCTCGAAGTAAATCCAACGCGGTGCACCTGTGTATCCGCTTGTGCTCATCCTCCAATATTTTTCGTTTAGCGCATCCAAGATATCTGCTGTGGACCACATCGGTTTTTTTGTTGGCTTTATTATAAAATCTTCATCACTCAAACCAGCAAGAACAGCTTTCCCTTTTTCTGAGATCACGTAATAATCAGATTTGTACGAACCGGGGTCGGTGTCTATGGATTCTATCCATTTGTTTTTCAACAAGACCTTTGCTGTGTTGAGCCTGATCTTATAACCCTTGAGGTTTTCGCTGCTTACATTGGCTACTTCTCCGGAGTGTTTTTCCCAAAGATAAATCTGTGGCCTTGCATATTCGCTTTCGTAATGAGCATTCAATTCTCTCAGCCCTACGGCCTGGACAGGTGATGGTTTTTTATCATCTCTTCCTTCTTAAGATATTTGTTACGGGGATTGTATCCATTGATCTGTGTAGAAAACATGAATTTCAATGGGTTTTTCTTGCATTGTGAGAATGCTGTGCTCATAGATTTGAGCATAAAGTTCGCGATATCCCCCCCACTCTTGTGTGGTGCCGTCTGGCATATCTACAACAGCAAGTGGGTTACCATAGATGCCAGGAAAATCTTTGAATGTGCAAAAGGGATTATCAAATTCTTGATTGCATTTTTCGATAAATTTGTCAATAGTTGTTTTCCACTCAAGGGATAATGACGGCCATCCAAGTAAACGATCTAAATGATGTCCAGTCTCATGTATACAAGAACCTTCTGTTGTGCAAATTATTTTTGCCTGCAAATTTTCAAGGCTATAATAATAGCCTGCTGCGTCAATTATTTCGGGCGGGCACATTTCTAATATTGTAACCACCTCAATAGTTTTAATGACCTCAATTGTTTTGGGTTCTGAACATCCAATTAATATTAAAAAACTTAATGTGCAAATTAATCTTTTCATTTCTTCCTTTTTCTAAATGGAACGCAGATGAAGCATTTCTCCCGCTTGGGACTGTTGGGGATGAAGGGCTTTCCACACTTGATGCAAATACGGCTACCCAAAGAGATTGCACCAGGTTCAACTTCTCCCGATACAGGAATAACAAAAGCTGATGTTGGAAGTCCAAAGTTATATCTTGTTTCTGGCTTTTTAGGCTCATAGTTAGAATTAACAATTCTCCAGATAACAGCAGGATTTGTTTTGTAGACAATTGCTATTTTAGGATACGAATATTTCTCATGTAGCTTAGCAAGATATAATTTAAGTTCCCCCAATGTTGTGAATTTCTTGGGTTCGGGAGAATTTTCAGATATCATTTTCTTTGTGTTGTGGGTCATTGTTCGCTTTAACGCCCATTTACTTGAGAGCAGGTATCTTTACTGAGTAAAGGCATGGAATTTGTTGTTTTCATTATAATCTATGTGGGGTTTTATTCGTTTATTTCACGATTTTTTCTCGTCCTTTGATTTACCAACATAGCGTAATGCGAATGCATCAGATTGCTTTTCTACTTGCTTATAATTGTGATTAACAGCAGGTTCCTTTTCTAGTCGTTTGCAATGATCATAAATTAATTCGCCAAGAAGATGCAGACTAATCCCCCATTTCTCAGCAAGCCAGATGAAAGTCAATCCATTGGTGTGGATCTCCCAACATAAAAGTTCTCCAAAACTTCCACCACAACCTGTTGGATGCTCTTCATATTGATTTTCAATGAGTGTGCGAATTCGTTCTAAATACATCATAGACCTCCAAAAATCTGGCTACTCACCGCGACTCTGAAAAGTACCTAGAAATATGCGTGAGATCGTGGTGGTGGTGTACTCCATTTGGTCAACGGGTGCGTCTTCCTCAATTGGAGATAAGAGCATGTGGGTCAACTCGTGCACAGTCATTTCCTCAAGCGCTTCTTTATCTTCTTTTGCGCAAATTTCAAGGTTGACGTAGATCTCCCCTTTAAGATATCTGAATTTGGCGTAGGTTATCATGGCTGTATCTTCTCCCGCGCTTCGAGGCATATCATGGTAATTGTCACAATAAAATACATCGAACTTCCAACCATAATGCGTAACCAACCATTCCCACTTTTTGAAATAGAGTTGTAATTTTTTTCGAGCAAATGCTACTTGTTTTTTAGTCATCTTTTTCTCCAATCTGGCTGTGGGAACGGAATTGATTACTACTGTGTATTTTTAGATATTCCGGCTTGATAACTAGATTCCATCTCAAACCCTCTGTATCAATAAAAAACCTTTCTTTTATTGTGGGGTCTGAAACTTCTAAAACGACATTTAGCCTATCTGAATGTAATCTCTCCCAAGGCTCTTTGCAAAGCATTATGTAAGGAACAGGATTTTTGAACCATGTTGGAGGAGAATTGGGAACTAATCCATTCTTTACTATGCTTAGCAATCTTTCAAAGGTTGTTGTGTGGTAACAAATCATTCTTTGCTTTCTAATTTAATTAATTGATCGTCAACATCTACCATAACATCATCAGGGCTGAATTTTGAGTCGCCACCAACTAGGTCGTCAACTTTCACACCACGAAGATATTGAACAGCAAATATTTTGGTTGCCATGGCTCCGAGTTTCTTTTTCAATTTGAATATGCTAGGAGAGCCAGCAATTATAACGATTGTTAGATCAGTAGAGATTTTCTTTCCCTCATCTTGAATATCTTTAAGCTGTTTGGAGACATCATTAGATTTTTTAGTCATCTTTTCCTTCTCTAGATAGTAATTCTTGAACATTCAACAATTCATCATCATAACGTATCACCCATTGAGTTGTTAGTTTTTTAGGATAAAACTTCAGTTTAGCAGAGCACACGCTAGTGAATTCATACTTATCTCTGCCGCATTTTACACAAACTTCAACGAGGAAAAATTCATCACCAAATGAAGCATGATGCGCTTTCCCGCAAGGACAAAAGGCGTAAGTGTTCCATTTTCCTGTCATTGCCCACATCAAGACAATAAGAACAAACAATAACCATAAACCGTAAAACAGTATTTCCATAATCCTACTCCTTACTTTCTGAATATTCTGCATCTTGGCAAACCAACCCCTCAATCGAACCTTGGCATGGAAGCTTCACGTTCCCAGGAAACGAATTATAAATAACCCCGGCTTCGCATCTCTCATTCTCATACCCATTGAAAAACGCGCAACTGTTTTCGTCTTTTACTGCGGGGATGTGTGTTCTACATTGATGGTTAGCAGTTAGTCCATGAGCACCACAATCAGGGCATACTCCATAATACATTTTTAACCTCCTCTGATTTCCACATGCTCACTAAGAGCATAGATAGCTGATAACCGTCTTTTACCTGGCTGTGAATGGAACTCGGCTCTTGTCATAATAATGTGCATAATCCCTTTTCCTTCACCGTGACTAAGGCGGTATTCTCTTTGACCAGCTTCACGTCTGCCACCCAACCAATCCAACTCAATAATCCTGGTTATGTTCAGGCTTACCCCTTGGGTCGCAATCGAGCTAACGATGAAAGAGTCGTTTTCTTCCATCAGCATAATTCTATTGCCACCCGTAGAGCCGTGAAAGAAAGGCAACCCGAGATACTTGGAAGCTCTTTCTCCAAAAGCAATTCGATGAACAAACACCATCGTTTTACCAGGGGTTTCCTCTTGCAACAAATCCAAGGCCAAGTTGAGTTTTTTCCCTTCCTCTTTTACCACCCAAATAATAGCATCTGATTTTTCGATACCTCTCCAATCACTTCCAACAGGTAGGCCAGTGATCGCGGGGATAATATCTTCATTCCCATCTTCACGCCAAGGCGTTGCAGATAATCCCATCCTGTACTTCGTGTTCACTTGAGCTGCCTTCAACCCAGTGTTCGATGGAATGGTTTGGATTTCATCGAAGATAACCAACGAGTACGGACCAACCTGTCTGCTTTTACGCATACTGATCCATTTGTAAGTTTTGACTTCGACCTCTTGATAAGAGAATGGAAGGTATTCCTCCAATCTGGCTTCCCACTGTTGGCAAAGAACTGTGCTGTCCACGACAACAAGTTTCTTTCCTTTGAGCACATCGCACGCATAGAGACCGAAGTAGGTTTTACCAGACCCGCCAGGAGCAAACAAAGACACTGCCCCAAATTCTAGGAATTTCTTGAAGTCACGATCTTGCTTTTCTTTAAGTGTAATTTTCCCTTGAGGGCTTCGAAGATCTTCCTTGAGTATTGGTTTAGGAATAAAGAAGTTTACCCCTTTTCGTAGCAGTTGGCGTTTGATCTCGAACTGAGATGCTGGTTTCATTCTGAGCAGTTTCCCGTCTCTTCTTGAAAATCGCTTACCTCTACCTAACTTCTCCCACGTATCTGTGGGGTCACCTTCATCAATGATGAGCCAATCACCTTCGATGTGCGCTCTGAACCCTGGGTCCTCAACATCCATTTCCTCCAACAACCAAGGCGGTAAAGGTGTGAGCAAATTGATAAAAGCAGAAACGTGGAAGATGTTCCATTGATCGGTGGTAGTCACAGGCCACCCGGCAGAGAAGTTGATGAACTTGGGAACTAGAAGTCGAAACACACCAGTTTTGATTTGCTCGAGATGGTACGGTTTCTGCATGAATATCTCGAATGCGTTCACGTTGACATCTGCAATATCCAAAGATCGTATGGCCTTATTCATTCGATGCTCTACCGTAGTAGAAAGCGATTTCATCTGCTCAATGGATTCGTTCAACTTTGTAAGCTCTGTTTGAGCAGTGTCGAAAATAGTTTTACTTAATTTTTCATCCATTTAATTTTCCTGTTCGATCTCAACAACACAACGGCTCACTAACTCTTCCGCAGTTATCTCAACTGCACCAAGAGACACCGCCAACTTCCTTTTCGTTTGTGATAAATCATAATGGGGAAAGCGGGGGTTGTTTTGAAAGTATCTTCTTAAATCCAACTGCTCAGCGAATGCGTGCAGCTCAGCCAAATCGCCATTGGTCATCATGTGGCAATAACCGTTGAACCTTCCGCTTCTGAGTTGGGGTTTGTCCACATAAATGGTCATCTTGGTTTTCTCTCAGCTTCCCCAAATTGGAATATCAAGGTTTTTTGCGATTTTGGCAATATCATCATAAGTGTACACAGGGGTCTCGGATATCGCTACCGATCTGAGAACTGCGTTGGCTTGTTGGCGGGTTCGGAACCGGGGAGAGCCATCTGTTTTTACTGACATCGGTTCGTGAACAAGATAATAGTCAAGGTCTCTTTCTACCATCCAACCAGTATTCCAATCATTTATATTTATAGGCTCACTCATCTTGCATCTCCTTTTGGTTCTACATATCGTCCTACGCTATCAAGCGAAAAGATAATGACCCAAACCCAAGGGTTGGTGTCCCATCCATAGCCACGTTTTAGATTGATGGAATCCCATAAATCAATAAAAGCATTTCTCATATCAGTGGACACCCAATTAATCTTTTTCATAATTCCCTCTGTGCGAATATCGTCATAAGTAATATCCTGCACCCTCTCCACCCGCACCTCTTCGATTTTCAGCGTGATGCGTGACGCTATCCTTGGCATAAAAAGTGGGGATGTCCATTTTCTATTATTCATCTTCAACATCTCCAAATCCCAATCCGTGGCTGATGCTTTATAAATCCAGTTCTGCGTGTTCAGTAACCACTTGAAAGACTTGTACCCAAACTTGGTGAAGGATTCTCTCACCCACAGCTTATCGCCAGGAAGCCCGTACGGTGAATATTTTCTCAGGCCAATGGGCGATCTTACTTGCTCCAATGTCGCACCCGCGAACCAATCTTTTTTGCTTCGATGCCATTCCCAGGCCTCACCATATTCTTTTATTCCTTGCGATTGGGGTTGTGGATTAATTACCCTCCTGGTTGCTGTCTTGCTTTCATCAAGGATACCTTGTATCGATTGAGCGTTGCAAATTATCGATCTCATATTTTCTCCCATTCTTTAAGTTGTAAGTCTTTGTTTATTCGAATGCGCTGTTTTATCATACGCCATGCTTTTTTATCGTCCTGATCTAATGGACGTTTGAAAATGACTTTGTTTTTCCACCAATCCACAGCATCCCTAACGATCTCATCTTTGCATTTCATTTCTTCAGCTACCAGATCGATGAACAAATCTTCTTGCTTTTTCTCTTCCTCCCGCAAAATAAGAATCCGTTTCAGAATTGGCATGAGCTTCAAGAAATGTTGTCGTTCTATTCTGCTCACAATGTAAAAGAGAATATCATCCACATCAACCAAATCATAATTGAGTATGAAGGAATCGTCTTTGTAGAAATAAAACGCAATCCTTCTGGAACGTTCATGCGAATCATAATAACCTGTGTAAATTGTGTCACCAGGATTATAGAGAACCTTTAGAGCCTGCCTTGAACCACTTGTCCAATATGGCTGCTTATCTACAATGCTATCCACAGAATAAACTCCAGGTGAAGGAACCGGAGGATGCCAGTTATAATAATTCCCTCCGTGTCTCCCAGGATAACCATCTTTTTGCCAAGGAATGCCCGCATTGAATATTCGTGTTCCTCTGGTTATTTGCTCATTCAAGGATTCTTGCCAATCATGGAAGGTGGGACGACCATCAGGCAAAGTCACCTCACCATCTCTAATCAGCTTTATCAACCCGCCATCCCCATAAGTAGCCGGGTCAGTGAAATTGATCTCTTTGGGATAAGGTCTTAGGATGTCAGTCCGATCAATAATTCCCTGCATCAATAATGCGTTTCGGATATTGGATATCTGCTTGTCCTCGGCCTCTTCTTTTTCATAACTGTTTTGTGCGTTCTCGAACAGCTTTGCTATATCCTCACTTTCTTCTAGTGTTGGAAAGAAGCGCGAACCCATCGTGTCATTGATCCAAATCCTGTAAAGGTTTTCTCCATTCCTGACCAGAAGATAGGTCTTCGCATTTCTTCCAGCATTGAGTGACCGTTCGTAAGCGGTGTTTCCATACCTGTCTCTTTGCTGTCGAGAAGCCTTAATTGCAACTATGCCTTTTTTCTCTGGTAAAACAATATCCAGGTTTTCTTCACTTGCAAGAATCCATTCATCAAATGTTCCTACGTTCGTCCAATCGATATCGTCTTCTATAGATGTGCCTTTGTTGCCACTGACAACATTCGCGATTGCCGCCTCCTCATCCATAAATAAAACAAGTTGGCGTATACAAATAGGATGGTCAACAGATTCTGGAACGCCCTCAGTAAGTTGGAATATTTCCTCACTCACTCCTAAATAAAGCTCGAGAACATCTATCACCCGCATCACTCTGCTCAATTGCTTTTGCAATTTGCTTGCTATGGTTGAAAGGGCATCCAGTTTTTCTTTTGCCAACGCACTGATTATTTCCACCCGCCGTTGTTTGGCCTCAAGGATTTCTGCCATCGTTTCGTATTTCTCTTTCCCTCCCACCTCTACTAAGGCTTTTGTCTCTTCGTCAGGGGTTTCATCAATATCTAAGAAAGACGGGTCTTGAATTGCTCTGGCAACATCCTTCTCAAATTTCGCAATCACTTGAGCAACAGAATCCCCAGGCAACATATCAACCTTGGTGTACCGTCTTTTAAAATCATGCAGGCTTTCTCCCCCGCTTTTCGTTTGTTCCCATGTAACCCCATCTTCCGTATGAGAGACATAAACCCAATTCTCATCCCTTTCCCAAGTGATTTTATCAATCCTGGAGAACCCATAATAATCTGAGAAATAAATCTCACCGGAAGCTATGCCAATACCAGCTTCTTCTTTAGGTGTAAGGCTTTTTGATTTCTTCATCTCTTCCTTTTTTTGGTGTACTGTTCATACACCCAGGCGTATTCTGTAAATCTTACGAGACCGCGTTGCTTCGCGGTCAAGATGTACTCAGCTACGTTTGCTTGACCCCAAAGTTTGATCATTCTTTTAATAAACCAATCTCTGAATTCAGTGGTATGCCCAAAGTTGTGGTGAAAGAATGAACAATTGATAGAGCAGTTAATCGGATACCAAAAATATTCCCTTGCTTTACCGGAAATATGTTGGATGTGTTTCCTGGTGAAGATCACTTCGTTCATCTCGAGCCCACCATTGCACATATGAGGAACGCAGGCCTGACCTTCGCACTTGCTTATCTCACCACCTGTGACAACACTTCTCGACAGATCATGAAGCAGTGCTTCTTTCGCCACTTGGCGGGGGTTCATGCTTCTATTTCCTTGAAGCCTTGGTAGTCAACTATGGAAATTACAAAAGAGTTGTAAGTTGGATAAATGAAATAATGCTTGCCATCTATCGCATACCCACAACCCAGTGCTTTATAATCTTGGCTGTACTCATAGTTGGTCAATTTATTTTTGACCCGGTTCCAATGCTCTTGTATAAATTTATCGTAAACCAGTTTGGCTTCCTTAAACCCCACCCCGGGGTTCAGCTTGATTATTTTTTGTTCTTTTTTGGAGCCATCTATTTTAGTTTTCATGTTGGAAACTCCTGGCTACGAAGATCTTCGGGGATGGCCTCCCGATCGGCCTTCGAGCTGCCTGACATCTGCTTCATAAAGAATGGGATTCCCCTGTTATTACAGCCATTCTTGAGAGGCGTTACCCAACCCGGTTCCATAGGTCTAGCATTTCCTCCGCTTTCCCCACCAACTATAACCCAATCCAAACCCTCGAATACAAAATGTTCTCCAAAATCATCTAGCGGTTCGAGTAATGGTTCAGCACTTACGAATTTTATCCTGGCTGGAATCTTTAGCAGTTGAGGAATACGAATGTCTGCTTGCTTTTTGTTCTCCGCTGTGGTCCCCAGCCAAACGTTCGGGTTCGAGTGAAAGAAATTTGTACTCGAAGTATTTATTGCGTTGTTGATTCTTCGTTCGACCTCATCAATTCGTTTGGTGAGCAAGAGCCAATCCAAATTTTGGCAACTGTCAATTACTTTTAATAGATCGGCTAACCACTCGAGAGGGACTTCTGGGTCGAACACATCGGCCAGACTGGCGCAAAAGACTTTGAATCTCACCCCGTTCCTTTTGGCTAACGAATCACATTGATAGGGTTTATCCCAGTTGGCTTCGGATGTCCTGTGTCTTGGAATGCCTTTGCCCCATCCGGCCGGGTTCCATTGGCGGTGTTTATTATCTCGTTCTGCATAGCAGTTCACGCAACCTGCAGAAACTTTAGTGCATCCAATCCAAGGATTGAACGTGTAATCTGTCCAACCAATATTTGTTTTACCCATTATGAGCCTCCAAATAACTCTAGTTGTATTCCTTGCTTTTTCCAGTATTCTAATCTGGCTTTTCCGATCTCGGCGTATTCTGATTCTATTTCGATTCCTGTGATCTCTTCCCATCCGGCACGCCAGCAGCCAATCATTTCAGAAGCAACGCCAGCGAAGGGGACAACGATTCTTCGTGGTGCGTATTCTTTGGGTGGGAGGAGGAGGGTTGCAAGGTGCTCGATTAGGGCGATTGGTTTCAGGGTTGGATGTCCACAACGCTTACAGTCCACCAACTCACCCTTTTCGTTTTGGTGCTTGGTTGAGTCTAATTCCCCGCAAGTCAAACAGGGGGCACGCCCTAATAATCCGGCCTCCCTTTCAGATACCGCAACCTTCGCCTGATACACAAACGGGTCAGCGTTCTCGATTGCCCAATGGGATTGGTGGAAGAATCGGGATGCGCCGCCGGAGTCTCCGTATTCAATGTTTGGCGTTCCGAAAGGTCTACTGTCAGAACCATAAACATTTCCTTGATGTCCTGCAGACGTGGCTTTTTTTACTGCACCTGTACCGCTTGTCAAATGCCCTGATTGCCTATCCAACGCTCTCACCGGACACCCATCCACACATTCCCAAACCGGAACACGCCCACCTTCCACTTCCTCTGATTCAAACTCATGCCCAGCCCCATCACCGAAAGGCTTTGCTCCGTCTGTGAAGCGGTTGATTTGATAGGAGTCGGAGTCACGGTAGCCGATCATTTGGCAGTCGTGGGAATGGGTCAGGACGAAGTTGGCGGGCCAGCGGTCATTAGATTTTAATTCAGTTGTATCCTCAAATCTTTTTGCCTGTCTGTAGAATTTTCCGACTCCTTCGGGTTGGGCTTTCATTTCTTTAATCGGCTCATTGTGTCCAATCCTCCCCCCGTCAATATTAATCGCACCCGCCCCTGTCTCTGTGATGCTATCGATTGGACGGCCTTCGTATGGCTTTTGAAATACTATGATAGGTTCACCCGCGGGCTTGAGGGCTTGGAGTCCGTAGCGGTGGCCTTCCCATTGTTTAGCTAGGTCGGTGGTTGCATTGTGCAATTTTGTTCCGTCAAGGGGTTTGTATTCTTGCAAGTCCTTTCTTTTTCCTGCGCCTGCCACGACTGCAGCTTTTCCTCTTTTGATATCTACTCCCGCCGCCTTATCAATCTGAGTATCAATCCTGGTAGCTTTTGGGAATCCAGTCGCATATATCCAGCTCATCTGAGGATGAATAACAAACCCAGCATCTTCAATCGCAACAGCCATTCTGTGTGTTGTTCTACTTCCCCCAAACGCCATACCGAATGCGCCAGGATGAAGGATATTATAAAAGGCTTCCCAGGTTTCTTTTTGAAATGCCACATCCCCACCGTCCCAGGTCTTTCCCATAAATCCAGCTCTAGCTTGCTGTCTTGCATACGGATTGCCTTTGCCCTCATCATATTCTTGTAAATCAGGGCGTGGTTTACCAAGTGATTGAAGGTGATACGGAGGATCACAGATAAGCGCATGGAACAATTCGCCCTCGTATTCCTTCGCCCATTGGATAGCGTCAGCGTTTATTATCACTTATGATTCCGTTGGTATTTTTCATTATAGATCATCCAGGAAAGATGCTTGTCCTGCCTCCCGCATTAAATACTCTTCGGGAATCGCTGCTGTTGTTGTGCATTTGGGATATCCTGAGCAACCAAGGAAGAAAGACAGATCGTTCGAGTTCTGCCTGATCTTGAATTTTGCTCCGCAATCGGGGCAGGTCTTTTCGATCTCTGTCCCGATCAATTCTTTAAGATTCTTCATGCAGTTCATCCCCCAATTCCCCACGCAACCTTTGAATTTCAGTGATGCGCCTATGCTCAATGGTAATCAGGTAGCGCACCATATCGCTTCTTTTCCTGATGTGATAATCACAAATAGCATCAAGCAATTCCTCCTCAGTTTTCGACAATCTGACACTCATATAAACAACTTTTTTTCCTTGCTTTTTAGCCATCAGGGTACACCCCTTTCTCATCTTTGTATGTTTCGGCTAAAGCTTTCACCGCATCAGTCAACAGCCTTTTTTGTGTTGGGTCTATTGCCAGTGTCACCGCTCGTTTGACGAACGCGTGACATCTACGAAGGTAAGTTGGATAATCATCCAAGATCGCTCGAAACTCTTTGGCCGTCAATTTGCGGTTCTCAACGGGGTCATTGAGAGCAATTGCCAACCATGCCTTCTGTTGCTCCACCGCGATCTTTGCAACTGCTTGATGGTGTGAGAAGGATAACCCCTCACTCCTGTTTTTATATGGGACTTTTCGACAGACCGATGCGTAGTTGGCGATTGTCTGCGCGGTGTATTCGCTGAAGATGCTGGTGGCCTGTGTCCAATCTTCCTCGAAGATATCTTGACCCATATTTGCCCAATCACCCAAAAGGAACGGCACAGAATAACGCACTATTTCCAGTTGTTCACCAAGCGCTTCCCATTGTTTGAATGTTGGTTTCTTGGAAGCTTGTAACCCTATCTGATTTTGTTCAACCCAGGTCGGCATTTTAGTTCTCCTTTTTTAGATGAAGCAATAACCTTCATCACATAGATCAAAAAAATTATTTTGTAAATCATCTTTTGAGAAATCGACTTCTTTCAGTGGGATTCCTTGGTTATATAAAAACAGATCACCTTTCATCCTCGCCGTGAATTTGTTATCGGTTCTCAAATACTCATCAACCGCAACTACGTGCGTCCAATCCTCTGGCCTGGTTTCTTTCATGTTCTTCCAATGAGCATGGGAATGGAAGGGGCAAATTCGACAAGCTGATTTTTGGGGGACAGGTAAGCCTCTTGCTGTTAGCCAGTTGGCACAATCTAGCCTGGACATTCTTTTGTCGATCAAAGGCCATTGGTTTGTGATCCATTTTGTTTTATTTTCGTTCATTCTAATTGATTCATCCAGTGATATCCCCAACCAACTAATTATACCAATCCCTTTTTTTACTCGAATGTGCTTAGCTTTCGTCTCTTTTGCATAATCCATTGCAAGCAGTTTTTTTCTGATAAACCTTTCGATAAGTTCGATCTTATATTCCCTGGTGCATTGTCGGCGTAACATCCCAAGTTTTCCATCAAAAATCGTAAAGCAGGGTATCGATGCGAAACGTCCTTTGGCTCGATAGATGGCGCTAATGAGACTTTCTTTTTGCACTGTTTCCAGCGGAATTCCAACAGAGGCCAACCTATCTTTTAAATAATCACGTTGGTCATAAACATAGTCAGGTTCATCACCCGTGTCTGCAAAGATCGCAAAGTCAATCGGTGGCAGCTCTCCAACAACTACCATCTCAGCAATGGTCGATGATTGAACACCACAGCCCAATGATAGCGTTGTTAGTACATTTGTCATTTTTCCTGATCTCCTTTCAATAATTCGAATATCGGCAACCCATCCAGGTTGCTCTCAACTTCTCCTTTTCCACTTTCCCACTCAGCTATCGCTTTCGCGCCTGTGCGCTCTTTCGCCAGTTGTAAATATTCCCATGATAGATCGAGCGATATGCCAATTCTACCCAATCGATTAGCAACCATGGCAGTTGTTCCAGATCCGCCGAATAGGTCAAGGACTGTGGCGGGGATTGGCTTTTCGTTGTGTGAGCAGGTGGGGTTCCAGCCTGTGGTAATTCGTTCCGCATCAATTCTACTGCTCCCTGCCTTTCCTACCGTTCCAGTTGGTATTCCATTGCCGCCTCTGGCGTGATGTGCGGATATTGTCTTGGGTGTCAATTTTGCTTTGCCTGGTTTGTTTTCAACAACCCTCTCCCACTGATTTCCACACACAGGACAAACACCCTTTTCTGATGTGCCTGCCTTGATGCAAGTCTCGGGAAGTTTGGTTGGGAATGTTGCGAAGTGAGCGCCTTTGTATGGCTGAGTTGGCATCATCCAAACTGATCGTTTGTTGCGGCCAGAATGAGAAATAGTTCTTTTAAATCCCACTGGTCTATCCGGGTTGGAAGTTGTCACACTCGTTCCATCCTCACGATCAATTGTGGCTTGTGCGTACTTTTCTCTAATCGCATCTCCATCGTAGAAATAATCGTGACCTTTCCATCGGTTGCGTCTCTTCCAGAATTTTTTCAAAGTCAATTTGGATACGGGGGGATAATCCACAATCAACTCGGTCTCTTTATGTACCCAGTAATAATCTGGGTCGGGCTGTTCTCTGCATCCTCTTTTATTGGGGTGTGTCCAGTATTGGGACTTGCCGGATTTGGTGAGCAGGAAGACATACTCATGTGATTTGGTCGGCCGATCGGTTACGCTTTCTGGCATTGGGTTTGACTTATGCCATACGATGTCAGATCGCACATGCCACCCCCAATTTTGCAGAGCAATGGCAACCCGGTGAGGAACTAGCATCAGGTCTTTCTTTTTGAAGCCATCCGATGCACCTCTTTCGAATACCCCTTCTCTTGGTGTGCCGTATCCCGCACGTCCACCTGATGAAGCTCTGAAATTATTTCCGGAATAGCTATCTCCCAAGTTCAGCCAGAATGTTCCATCATCACGGAGAACCCGCCACACTTGAGCGCACCAAGCAACTGTGCTGTCGATGTATTCTTGAAGCGTGGGCTCGAGACCTAACTGAGCATCGATGCGTTTTGCACCACATTGCTTGCAGATATCTTTATAGTGATTTAATGCGTATCCTTCTGCGTTGCTAGGTCCGTGAAGTGTTGATGTGGGGTCTCTTTGATCTTCTCTATATCTGTGATCGCAATCCGCATCCCCACCTTCCCACTTGGCAATTCCATAATCACGAAGCCCATAATACGGGGGTGAGGTCACGATGCAGTGAATCGTTTTATCTGCCACTGGAATATGTAAGGCGGTGGATTGAGCGAAGGATATTCTCACGACCTGGGCTGCTCGAAGGTTCGATATAGGAAAATCTTTTGTTCAGGTTCCCCAACGTCAAAGATCACTAGCGATTGGCCGCCAGGGAAAATAGAATCATCTGCCAATGGAAGAATAGCAGTCATTGTTTTTACTACCTTTGGCGTTGGGGGTGTGGGTCTTGGGTCTTGAAAAGGCAGTAACCTGTTCGGGCTTTTTGGTTTTGGAGGAACGCTGATTTGTATGTCAATCCCTCCACTTACTTCAACCGGGTGGATTGTTGGGGGCTTATGGACTTTCGGAAGCTTGGACTTTTTTGGGGTGGCTTTGGTTTTGGGTTTGGGGGCTGGCTTCTTTTTTTGTTTGGACTGAGGGGGTAGAGGTTTTTGAATTGGTCCGCAAATTGGTTCAGGTTTGGGCTTCTCTTCAGCTTTCGGCTGTTTGGCCTTGACTTTTTTTCTGGACGCAATTCTTTTTTGTCTCAGATTAGCGGTTTGTTTGGCGGTCTCTTTTCTCATCTCGCCAGCATCGATGTTGGCAACTGCTAACGCCCAGACATCTCCGTGATCTGAGCCAGGGGTTTGCTTTCTGAGAGCGAACCCGTATTCTTGATCGGTGATTTCCCCTGCTTGCACCATTCGTTTGAGCTCATTGAAAACTTTCTGTTTATCTTTTTTATCCATCATTTACCTTCTTTAATTTGCAGATTAATCATCACATTCGCATGGGGTCTCTAAACAAATATCGCAACAGATGCAAGGGTACTCATCACATTGAGCACATTTGGTTCTTTTACCATAAGTATAACTATATTTTCCCCAACAATTTCCTCCACCGTGATCTATGGCTGAGTGTCCACAAACGTGGCAGGTCTCAGCTTCTTGCTCTTCTTGGGGAACTTCGGGAGCGGTGGCTTTCTGCTCCATCAAATGAATTGCCAGGGGTACATCACTGCCACCCTTGCCAACCTTTTTGAATTGGAGAGCCAATCCCCAGGAGTCGATGTATTCTTGTGTAACGTGATCTAAGCTGGCAAGATCGATTGCTTTGGGGTTGAAAATGCCAATTGTGTGTAGAGCCTTCACAATTGCCGGGTCAAAGGTTTTTTTACTCAGATCGCTATTATTATTAATGTTTAATTCTTTAATCTCTTTATCTTTTAATGGTCCCTTATTAATAATAGGGACCGAGTAAATAAAATCTTTACTCGAATCTGTGGGAAGCAACAATTGGAACCCACCTTCTGTGATCTGCCACCCCTCTGTGCGGTGGGTGTGGGTGACCATGCCCAGTACAACTAAGTTCTCGAGGCAGCTGGCGACGGTTGGATAGCTGAGACCGCAAAACATTTTGATAGCTTTATTTCCCACGTTCACCGCGCCCAACAAAAACATTGCAATCAACACTTTGAGATCGTTGCCCTTCATAGCTCTGAGTTGCAGTGCTCGTGGATCTATCATTTATTGTCCCAACCTAAAATAGACTTGTTTTCTTTTGAAGCAATTGTCATTCGTGGCCTCACGCTTTCCCAGGGTTTTGCCCTGAACCTAACGGTGGTTGGGGTAAATGCGTGAGGCATTTCGCTCGATAAAGAGCAACCACCGCTAGGTTCAAAACAGAACCAAGTATCGAAATCTGTTTTAAGGTGCAGAAGTTTTGGAGGGTGCGCCGATTTATCAACTATCGTCAAACAGTCAGAGGAGATGGAAGCCTCTTGGTTTTCCCGGCGCACCCGAGCCAAAACCTAACTAATTTTATCTTAAAAAGGCAGAAATTCGATGAAATTCGATTGACGAAAAGGTAGACTAAAAGTCTATTTCGGGGTAGAATTAGTTAGTCAAACAGAACTTTTACAAAAGATGGAGAAAGTAGACGGAAGCTCCTGGCAAGGCCAGAGCGCAAAAACCGAGTGATGAAATCGAGAAGTCACCATCACCGGAAGCGAGGTAACCACCAAGAGGCTCGAGTAAAAATCCCACAAAATATCCAGCGAAAAAATGGAATTTTTTTTCGCAACAAGTCGTAAACTCGGGTAGCTCACGAGCGTTTTTTTCCTCGTCGGTCAATCGAAAAAACACATGAAAAGTCAAGGCACTGCGTGTGATAGGGGGGCTGAAATCAGATGAGTACTGAAGGTTGAGGACTTGAGGAAAACCAGTTTTTTATAAACTGGAAACAGCTAATCACTTCCGAGTGGTTGGCTGTTTCCTTTTTATCAACTATTTCTGATGGAGAAATAAAATGATACAAGAACAAGTTATTATGCGTCACGAAGATGGAAGCGAAGTTGACATTCAACTTCAAGTGGTCAACGAAAACGAGTGGATGATTTTCGCAGATGATGAGCACCTTGGAACCCACAAGAGCCCATCCGATGGATTGACCGCTTTCTATGCAACTGTTGGTGAGAAGCACTTGGACCAATGGTCAGTGATCTAATTGCTAGACGAACGAACCGCCGAAGACCTGGTCTTCGGCGGTGGTTTGTTTATCAACTATTTTAGATGGAGGTAGTTATGGGTTTAGATATGTATCTGAACAAAAGGACGTATGTGCAACGGTGGGAGCATCAAGAAAAGAATTTTGAGATCACGGCTTTATTTGGTGGCGAACAATCCCACATCGACTCTGAGCGAGTATCTTATGTTGAGGAACAAATTGGATACTGGCGAAAAGCCAATGCAATTCATGCTTGGTTCGTTGAGCATGTTCAAAACGGGGTAGATGATTGTGGAAAATATGATGTGTCAAAAGAAAATTTGCAAGAACTTCTTGATGCAGTCAATGAGGTTTTAGCGAAGGTCAAATTGGAAAAGGGGATAATTCAAAGTGGCAGCACACTGAAAGCAGGAGAGACAGAATTCAAACCCAATTTTGAAGCAGGGGAAACTATTGTTGATACATCCAAGGCAGAAGAATTATTGCCTACTCAAGCAGGTTTCTTTTTTGGTAGCCAAGATTATGATGAATATTATCATGCTAATTTGGTTGAGACTAAAGAAATTTGTGCGGTCGCACTAAAAGAGATTGAACACGCAAGTATATCTTATCGTTCGTCTTGGTAGACAAACCTTGAGCCAACCAGATTGGTTGGCTCACATTTGTTTATCAACTATTTTCTGATGGAGGTAGTTATGAGAAAGTTATTACCAAACGAGCAGGTACAGGGCGGTGATGTTGTAAAGACAGCGGGGTTTGAAGTGACTGTCGGGAAGATCAACTCTCAAATTAATTATGGTGATGCAATTGTTCCAGACCGCCATGTTGAGTTTGTTGGCCTGGACAGTAAAACGCATAAAGCATGGGAGCGGGAACACAGGGTCGAATTCTTCCGGCCAGGAACCCCAGATCGCTTTGAGTGGATAAAGAACAGTCTTTATGCCTTGGGCTATCAAGATGAAAACCTGTATGATTGGTTCGAGGGTCAAGAGGTTGTTGACCCTGGTTTGTATCACGATCTTGATACATTGGGCAGCGACTTTACTGCCTTATTTGGTGAAGACGATGAGCCAGAATGATGATATGCTCGCATTGATGGGCGGTGTCGGAAATGTTTTAGGCTCGATGTTCAGAGATATTGGCATAGCTGAGAAAGTGATTGCTGAGAAAAAG
>SDBU01003067.1_pt1 | contig 21535 bp, 22 predicted proteins | sample 2277071 | NCBI WGS metagenome assembly SDBU01 (sample SAMN10397929, study PRJNA504765) | marine sediment metagenome | isolation source: marine sediment core GS08_GC12, 126 cmbsf | place: Arctic Ocean: Gakkel Ridge, Loki's castle | collected 2008
TGCTTGGGCTGGTCGAGTAACAAACCTTATTCGGTTTAATACCGAGTTCCCTTCGCGTGAAAGGTATAATGTTACCGACTGTTCTTTTAAATTGTCTTGGAATTTGTCCAAGCTAAATGTATATACATCATAGAGTTATATACGATTTGTCTTTGAAATTGTCCAGTTTTTATGTCGGTGTGGCTCTTGGTCACTAGCAGAGAATATGGCGTTCTCGCAGAGCCTTAACAGATTAGCTTACTGCCACCGACTTGTATTTATAAGTATCACATAGGTGTCATATAGGTGTCAATGATACTTGTATTTATTATGAAGGAGGTATAATAGGAAAACGACAATAGGAGAAAAAGGACTTAAGAAAACTTGGCAAGCAGAATTTCCAGAGACGACAGATTGTATACATAACAAGTGTAAGGGGAAAGGCCATATAGCTTTTGTAGCTCACGAAGGACTAGAAGAAACAAGTATGCACAAAGATAAGGCTATGGCAAGGATAAACAACCTAGAAGACGAAATACATAGACTAGAGAAGGAAGGGATTATAAAGAAGTGAAAGAAAAACTAACAAATCTTGTTTTCGGAAAGAAGCCTCCTAATTGGGATATACTCGAAAAGAAGTTTGGAGTAAAGTGGGAGTTAACAGCAGTTGCTTATGGTAATAATATCTATGCTGAAAAATCAATCCCTGAAGAAATCATAGTTCATGAGCTAACACACGTTAAACAACAAGGGAAGAATCCAAAGAGATGGTGGGATAAGTATATAAAAGACCCTAAGTTTAGATCAGAGCAAGAACTCGAAGCACATAAAGTCCAGCTGAATTACATTAAGAAGCTTACAAAAGACAGAAACTCAATTGTTAAGTCTCGAACAGTATTAGCTAAAAGGTGTTCTAGTACTATGTATGGAGAGTGCATATCATTTGCTGAAGCATATAAATATTTACAATGAAACTACCAGAGAAAATCAAAGGAAAAAATAGAATAAGAGACGCTGCAATATGTTCCTCTTGGAGTGAAGATTTACTTACATTTCCCGAACTCGTTGAAATATATAAACTTACAGAACGTCGTATAAGACAGATACTTGTAACCAATCACGCTTTCATAAGTATTGACAAAGAGTGGGAGAAGAAAAAACGCATACACACCATTAAACTATCAATCAAAAAATCAAAAGAGTCAAGTAAAGACAGAGCTGATCTATTAGAACAACTAAGAAAAGAAATAGAAGGCGATAGCAAAGTAAACATAGACAATTCTAAACATTACCATTTCACTATAGACAAATTACAAAGTGCGAGAAAAAGGGCATTGAGTGGAATTATTAACTAAAGAAAGTAATTTAGAAGAAGAGCTTATTAAGGACTTGGGTTCTTTAACTCATGATCCTTATAAATTCGTTCTCTATTCATTCCCTTGGGGTGAAGGGGAACTAAAAGACTACGATGGCCCTGACAAGTGGCAAACCGACCAATTAAAACTAATAGGCAAGAGTTTAAAAGACAATCCCGGACTAGCGATAAGAGATGCAATAGCTTCAGGACATGGAATAGGCAAGGGTTGTTTATCTGCTTGGCTTATATTATGGGCGTTATCTACCTTTGAAGACACGAGAGGTATCATCACAGCTAATACAGAAACTCAGTTAAAGACTAAATCTTGGGCTGAACTAGCCAAGTGGTATAGATTATTCATAGCAAAACATTGGTTTAAACTAACCGCTACTGCAATATACTCTGTAATACCTGAACATGAAAAGACTTGGCGAGTTGATATGATACCTTGGAGTAAGGATAAACCAGAAGCTTTTGCTGGATTACATAACCAAGGAAAGAGAGTATTACTTATATACGATGAAGCCTCAAGCATAGCTGATATAATATGGGAAGTATCCGAGGGAGCATTGACTGATAAAGATACTGAGATAATATGGGCTGTATTCGGCAATCCCACTAGAAGCACAGGACGATTCAAAGCGTGTTTCTTTAAACATAAACATCGCTGGTTCACAAGCCAGATAGATTCAAGAGACTGTAAGATGACCAACAAGGAAGAATTAGGTAGATGGGTGAAAGATTACGGGGTAGATTCAGACTTCTGTAGAGTGCGTGTAAGAGGATTATTCCCCAATGAGTCAATAAACAACATACTTACTGATAATGATATTAAACTAATGAGGTCAAGAGATGGTTTCCTAGCACAACATTCAATAAACGCAGGAGTAGCATTAGATTCAGCAGGAGAAGGGCTTGATATGAATGAGTTTATAGCTGTTAAAGGTGGGGAGATCGTAGCAAGAGAGTCAGTTCCTAACCTAGCACCTAGTGTTCAAGCAGTTAAAGCAGTACAGATGTGCAGAGAAATACAAGGTAATTTCATAGTAGTTGATTGTGATGGCATAGGGATCGGAGCGTACCAAGAGCTAAGGAAGATGGAAGAGAAATACCTAGCAGGCATAGACATAATGAAGTTTCACGGCTCAGCACCATCAGAAACAAAAGTAGCAGACAGAGCAATATACCAGAATCAAAGAGCAGAAGCAGCCTTTGTTACTCAAAAGAGAGCAAGAGCAGGCATAGCAGCAGTAAGCGATAGTGATAAAGAATTGATTGAGGATCTAACAGAAGAGACATACTTCACTAACCGCAGAGGTTTATTACAACTAGAAGAGAAGAAGGATATAAAAGAGAGATTAAAGAGATCACCGGGCAAAGGCGATGCTTATAAGATGGCACAATGGGCTACTGATAAGAATATAAGCCCAGCTCAATATGAAGATAATAGAATGTCGACTGTTCCAATGCACACATCGTTGGACACTCAGAGTTATATACCACAGTCAATACCAATGGTTACGAACATATAGGAGATTAACATGATGAGAGCAAGAGGTAAATTACAGCGTTGGCATAAAGCATTCGTATTCACTAGCATTGGTGTTGCCATTGGTGCAGTAGCAGGTGCGGTAGGAGCTGTTGGAGCTGCATTAGGTGCAACAACTGCTTTAGGAGGATTAGCTCTTGGTGCAACGGCAATCGGTGCTGCAACTACCGGAATATCTGCCCTATCAGAATCAGGTGAAGCTAGAGATAGAGCATCGCAAGCAACAGAACGAGCAGCGACACAAGCAACCGCATCAGCTAAGAAGGCAGAAACAGCCAAACTTAAACAAGCTAAAGACATTGAAACATCTAAACAAACAGCAGAAGAGACAGCAGCAACCTCCGCAAGACGAAGAAGAGGTAGGGTAACACAGACTGTATTAACCTCTGGGATACAAACTGGTGAGACAGCACAAAAAACATTACTTGGAGCATGATAATAAGAGAAGCAAAGCTATCAGATAAAGAAGACATAGGAGATTTAGTCAAAGAGTTCCACGATGAATCGCTTAAAGAATATGGGATTAGCTTTAATATAGAATGTGCTAAGGATACATTTATTAAACATTACAGTAGTTCATTAGTCCTTGAGAAAGATAATAAAGTAATAGGAGCGATAATAGGCACTCCAATCACTCATGGAATGGACACTAAGAAAGCCTATCAAGAGATGATGTGGTATGTAACTAAGTCTCATAGAAGATATGGAATTAAACTATTGAAAGCTTTAGAGATTAAATGCAAAGAAAACGGCATTGGTTTTATAGTTATGGGGCATATGACAAACAAGAAGAGTGCAAAGATAGAACGATTGTATAGCCGAATGGGTTATGAGATGCTAGAAGTTCAATATATGAAAACTTTATCATAGGAGACTAAATGAAACCCACTGACATTATAAAGAAAGTAGAACTATTAAAATCAGACAGAGCTAATTGGGAAAGCTATTGGCAAACTTTAGCAAGATTCTGTCTACCCAAGAGAGCATACATCACTAGAAATAGAGTAGAAGGTGAGCAATTAGACTTCCACCAGATATTTGACAACGTAGCTATCAGAGCTTTACAGACTATGGCAGCAGGATTTGGTTCTCATCTAACTAATCCAAGCTCTAAATGGTTCTCATTATCCACGAAGAACCAAGACATTATGAGGTCTAAAGCTACGCAGAAATGGTTTAAGTCAGCAGAAGAAGAAATGTTCTCTACTTTAGCTACATCTAATTTCGAATCAATAATGCAAGAGTTCTATCAAGGGTCAGGTTGTTTTGGTACAGGTGCTATATTCTCCGAAGAGGATTTTAAGACAAGAGTAAGATTCACAATGATACCCATTGAAGAGTTATTCATAGAAGAGGACGCTAAAGGACGAGTAAACAGAGTATATCGTAAGTTCGAATACACAGCATTACAAGCATTTGAGAGATGGGGTAAGGACTCAGGGGAGGCGGTAGCCGAGTTAATGAAAGAGAAAAACCCTAACAGCATGAAGAAGAAGCTGACTTTCATACACTCCGTAGTGCCTAGAGAGACAAGAGACCCAAGTAAAGAAGATAATATGAATATGCCTTTTGAATCTAAATGGACTGAGGTATCCAAGAAACAAACAATAAGAGAAGGTGGATTCAGAGAAATGCCTTATCACGTAGGCAGATTCAATAAAGAAACAGGGCAAGTATGGGGCTTCTCACCAGCCATGAATGTTCTCGCAGATATTAAGATGGTCAATAAGATGAAACAAACCTTGATTAGAGCAGCTATGAAGATAGTTGATCCACCTTTCATCGTACCACACAGAGGGTTTGTTCAACCATTGAACTTCAATCCCAGTGGTGCAAACTACTCTAAAGATCAGAAACCAAGCGATGCTTACCACTCAATAGACACTAGAGCCAATATCCCAATAGGCATGGACTTAATCCAGAGAGTATCAGATGATATAGAAAAGGGCTTCTTTGTTCCAGTCTTCCAGGCTTTCATTGACATAACTAAGGCTATGAGCGTCCCAGAGGTAAGACAGAGAATAGCGGAGAATATGACCTTGTTAGGCCCGGTAGTAGGAAGGTTCACTCAAGAAGTATTCGACCCAATGATTACCAGAGTGTTCCTAATTCTATTAAGGACAGGTGTTCTCCCTCCACCACCAGAAGAGACAATAGATCAAGACTTAGACATTACATACATATCAGCACTAGCCAAGGCACAAAGGAACAGCGAGATTCAAGAGATCCAATCCTTCTTAGGAGACGTAAGTGCAATCTCCCAAGTATTACCAGAAGTGATTGATAAGATAGATGGAGACGAAACTATTGACATCATAGCAAAGATAAGAAGGGTTAATCCTGACCTACTAAGAGACGATGAAGTAGTAAAGGCAATCAGAGAACAAAGAGCAGCCGTAGCAGAACAACAAGCTAGAATGAACTCAGCAGAGCAGTTAGCGGGGACTCTAAAAGATGGAGCTTCTGCCGACAAGGATTTGAGGGAGTAATGGATTTAAGACATAAAACAATACCTCACTTACCATCAATCAAAGGCTTAAGAAGACTAGCCTACAAGAAGATATTTGAAGGACTATCTTACCAAGAAGCCCTGATACTAGATAGAGGACTTGCTTTCTATCCCAAGACAGAACTAAGAGAGAGTGAGATAAATGCTTTAATCTCATTAAACAACATCTTAATCAAGAATGAGAAAGGTGGATTTGGTGAGTTGAAAGAAAAGGTTATTGAAAGAAGTTTAGATTATAAAGATATGTTTGGGTTGAACTAATGACACCAGAAGAAGCAAAAAGACTCAGAAAGATATACTCCGATACATTCTCAACAGAGAGTGGACAAGCAGTATTGGAGGATTTAAAAAATAGGTTCTATTGGTGGGAATCAACATACTCGCCAATACACGATGAAACACTTAGAAACGAGGGGAGCAGAAGGTCTGTTCTCCATATTGTTAATGTTCAGAAGCTCCAAGTAGAGCAAAAGGAGAGTGAATAGTATGTGGTTGGATAATCTAGGCCTTGGAAAAGGTAACTTAGACCCATTAAGTTGGTTATGTAGTTTAGTTAAACCTATAATGTTATTTGAAGGAGAAGGTGGAGCAGAGACACCAGCTGAGACTCCGGCAGAAACTCCCGCTGAGACACCAAAAGAACCTGGTCATTTCTCAGAAGGATTTAGCGAAGAAACTAGAAATCACCCAAGTGTTAAGAAGTTCAAAAGCACAGAAGATTTAGCTAAGAGCTACGTTAATCTTGAAACAAAGATAGGCTCTAAGGGAGTTATTATCCCCGGTGAGAAAGCATCAAAAGAAGAAATCAAAGCTTACCACGAAACATTAGGTAATTATACAGATACAGAGAAAGTCGAAGTATTAGGATTACCTTCAGGCACAGATGAGAGAATCCAACAGACTGATGAGACTAAACAATCATTTAAAGACCTAGCTGTTAAGTTAAATCTAAACAAAGCACAGTCAAAGGGTATTCAAGAAAGATGGCTAGAGATAAACCAGAAAGCATTACAGACCCACGATGAAGCATTAAAAGACGCTTCTAATAAAACAGTAGTAGAGTTAAACAAAGAATGGGGTGCTAAGACAGAAGAGAATATAGAAAGAGCAAAACAAGCAGCACAAGTAGCAGGTGGAGATGAATTACTTAACTGGTTAAATGAAGGACAAGGTAACAACCCAATAGTAATTAAAGCATTTGCTAACCTTGCGAATAAGCTAAGTGAAGATTCACTTGGAGATAGAGGAACAGGAGGAGTTATCAAGACACCTACTGAAGCTAAGATAGAGATACAACAAATTAGGGATAATCCAAAGCATCCACATAATGACGGTAATCACAGAGACCACAAAGACGCTGTGGCTTACATGAAGTCGTTGTATGCAATGGCTCACCCTGAACCTGTAGAGTAGAGAACCGAAAGGCCTAATTACAGGATGTTACCGGATAATCTCGGAAGAGACCCAAAAGTTTCGAGTTTAGACCCGAATTGTCGGACAATCTAACAAGTTCACATTATTAACTAACCGATAAGGAGGATGATATGGGTAACATTACCACAGCATTTGTCCAACAGTACAAGGACAATATTACTCAGTTAGTGCAACAAAAAATGACTAAGCTGAGAGGAACTGTAAGAGTTGACACTGATTTTACTGGAGAATACAAATTCTACGACCAGTTAGGTGCAACAGCAATGGTTCTAAAGACATCTAGAAATCAAGATACACCTTCAATAGACCCTGACCACAAGAGACGCAGAATTGGAAAAGCTGATTATATCCACGCAGTTCTTCTTGACAAAGAAGACCAGCTAAGTATGATCGTTGATCCTAAAAGTTCTTACTCAGAATCAGCATCTATGGCAGCAGGAAGACAGATTGATGACGTGATTATAGCAGCTTTCAGTGCAGACGCAGCTACAGGCAAGACAGGTTCAGGAACAGAATCATTTGACGCAGACAACCAAATCGCAGTAGAAGCATCTGGTTTAACAAAAAGTAAGATTCTTGAAGCAAAGAAGTTACTAGACAACGCTGATGTAGAATCAGAAGATAGATTTTTAGTAGTTACACCGAATCAGGTAGAAGATTTACTAAAGACAACTGAGGTTACATCAGGGGATTACAACACAGTAAGAGCATTGGTAAATGGCGAGATTGATACTTGGATAGGCTTTAAGATAGTTTCTATCTCCACATCAAGGCTACCTGTTGATGGTTCTGACAATAGATTAGTATATGCTTATCATAGAAATGCTATGCAGCTTGCTATTCAAAAAGAACCTTCAGTAAGGATTGATGAACGCCCTGACAAGAATTACTTATGGCAAGTGTTCATGAGCTTAACAATCGGTTCTGTAAGACTAGAAGAAGCTAGAATAATTCAGATTGCATGTTCAGAATAAACTTAACAATTAACAGGAGGAAAACATGAGTACAGTAAAAGGCGTAAATAAGACATTAATAGATGCAGGGACTATATTAGCCCCCGGTCTATTCGATGGTCGAGTAAAATGTATGGTTGACAGCTATGAAGCAGCAACATTAGTTTCAGGATCTACCATCACAGTAGGTGGAAGACTAACTAAGGGTTGTGTAATTCTACAGGTTTCGCTAACAACAGACGCATTAGGTGGTTCAACTACTATGAGCATAGGAGATGCAGAGTCAGCAGCAAGGTATATGTCAGCAGAAGATACATCTTCAGCAGCGACACATACTACTGATTTGGCTGATGGCGTTGGGTACACAACTGACGAAACAGATGCAGATGCTTTAGACACACAGATAGTTCTTACAACTGGTGGAGCATCAATGACAGGAACTATTAAAGTAGTTGTACTTTACACAAACGACTAAAAGGAGCGTAAAAAAGGAGAGCTTATGAAAAGGATATTTTTAGCACTAATGCTCCTAGCGTTCTTTGCCACCCCTGCTTTTGCCGAATTAGAGGTTCAAGTAGATGGCGTAGTCGTGGGAGGTAGCTTTGCAACACAGGTTAATTTCACAGGGAATGTAAGTGGAAGCGGTGCAGGGTCAATTAAGACTATTGTTATTGGATCAAATGAGAGATCACTACAGTTTACACCAGCAGATTTTCTTATCTCTACACCACTAGATGTAACAACTAGCACAGCACCGGGTTTAGAATTAGACAACAACTTAGTATCAATAGTCTGGGCAGACGGAGAAACTACGGCTGTTCAGGTAACTTTTAGAGTTCCACAAGATTATACATCAGGTGGAGCTTTTAGAGTTTTTGCTGATGGTTCAGACTCAAGTACAGCTAATCAGGTAGACTTTTTAGTCTATGTTAATTCTGATGGTGGAATTTGGGATGCCGCAGCAACAGGCCAGACACCAGTGGCTTTGGCAGTAGCAGCAGGAACACCAGAGCTAGTAACTTTAACACCAACTACAGATTTTGATTCTTTAGCAGCAGGTGAGATTGTTACTTTTGCAGTATGGAGAGACAACGCAGCAGCCGGAACTGGGGACTTAGAGATTTACTATGGAGAATTTTTCTACAACTAGGAATAATGGGAGGGAGAGAGCGATTGCTCTCTTCTTCTCTCTTTGTCTTATATGTATGACTTTAGGCATCTGGGTTTTTATGGAAAACTTCAGAGCAAACAAAGTTATATTTTCTATGTTTATCGCTATGTCTTTTATAAGCATAGTCTATGTTAAAAATATATGGCTTAAACTATTTATCGTGTGGACTATTATAAGAACAGGTATGAATTATAATTCTGTATCCCACGCAACACTTATGTATATATTCTTATATATACTTCTACTTCAGACAGCAGTTGATAAATTGAAAAAAGATTATCTTCCAATGATATTAAACTCAATATGCTTTATAGCATTACTACAGACTACAATGGTAATATTAAACTATTACGGAGTATGGTTTTTGATTCTCCCTAAAGGAGCAGAAGGTAACGTATTACCAAGTATTTTAGAGATGAGACCCGGTTCAGGCCATTATATAACAACAGGATTTCTAAGTAATATCAATATGTCAGGAGCTTTTCTCGCCTTATGTTTACCAGCATTCTTTAGAAAGCGTTGGTTATGGTTTATCCCTTTAATTTTCGTAGGAGTATATTTATCACATAGTCTAGGAGGAATAGTTCCTGCTTGGTTTGCTCTAGGTGCTTTTATCTTATGGAAAGTGTATGGAACTAACAAAACAGTCTTTTTTGCACTAATAGGTATGGCATTAACTTATATATTCTACTTAATTTTTAAAGAGAACTCCCCATTATACAACATCATAAGGTATAAAGTATGGGGTGAGATATGGGAGCATATCGTTCCCAAGAAACCTATAGTTGGTTGGGGTGTAGGTAGCTTTAAACAATTCTTTCCTGTAATACATAAATTTATGATAAAAAGTCCTTATGCTATTGAGAGGTGGACATCAGCACATAATGAATATTTACAGTTATTAGTAGAGCAAGGGGTAATAGGTCTTGGTCTTATATTAGGGTATTTAATAACTTTGTTTAGAAAAATACCTATAAGCATAATAGCACCAATAGCAACTATAGCCTTACTAACAGGTTTGTTAAATAGCGGAGTTAATTTCTTATTCCACACAACAGGTGGGATTCTATTCTTAGCTTGGGTGATTATATTAGAAAAGGAGAAACAGAATGGCAACGAAATCAAAAGTTATAATATGTAACAAAGCTCTTAATCTAATAAGAGCTAAAAGAATATCAGCATTAACAGACGATTCTATTAACGCTAGACTATGTAATAACATCTATGACCTTACTCTTGAGTCTATCCTTATGGAACATCCTTGGTCATTTGCACAAAAGAGAGCGACTTTAGCAGTGGTAGATGAAACCCCTGCTTTTACAGATGACTTTATGACTATCGTATATCAGAAACCTTCTGACTTACTAAGAGTTAATTTTACAAACAATAGAGCAGCTATATTTAAGATTGAAGGGAATAAAATACTATCCGACACATCAGACTTAGCTATAAAATATACATTCATAAATGACAATCCACAGGAATACAACTCTGACTTCGTAACAGCTTTTGCTTACTTACTAGCATCAGAGATGGCTTTCTCTATAACAAATTCTCGTTCACTAGCAGAGGATATAACTAAATTATATGAAAGTATTAAATTACCTAGTGCTATGGCTGCTGACTCCCAACAGGGGACACCTCAACAGCCTATGCAGGGGGAATGGTTAGCATCAAGAATATCAGGAACATCAAGCATAGCAGGTCAAACAGGATGGGAAACGTGGTTCCCGGTAGGTTGTTAATATCATGAGGAGTTTATAAATGCCGAAAGTAACATCATCACAAACTAATCTAACTGCTGGTGAATTTTCTCCGAGACTCGTTGGCAGGTTTGATATAGATCGCTACAAGAACGGTGCAAATACCTTAAAAAACATTCTTATCCACAACGCAGGTGGAGGACAAGGAAGACCGGGAACTAAGTTTGTCGGCCAGGCTAAGTTTGCCGATAAGTCTATTCGCTTAATAGAGTTTATCTTTAACACGGAACAGACTTACATAATTGAAATGGGTGAACTGTATATGCGTTTCTATTCTAATAATGGAAGAGTAGTAGAAGGTGGTAGACCAATCACAGGTGCTTCGAAAGCAAATCCAGCCGTAGTAACCTCTGTAGAACACGGATATTCTACTGGTGATTGGGTAATCATATCTGAAGTTGTAGGTATGACAGAGTTAAACGGAAAGACTTTTAGGATAATCGTATTGACTGATGATACCTTTAGCCTATTAGACGTAGATGGGAATATTATAAATAGTTCAGGGTTTACTACATACGACTCAGAAGGAATATCTGAAAAGATAGTAGAAATAGTAACACCTTATACTGAGTCTCAGTTATTTGATGTTCAGTTTGCACAGACAGCAGACTTAATGTATTTAGCACACGGAAGTCATAAACCTAGAAACTTATCGAGAACTTCATCTACTTCGTTTGTCCTTTCAGAGATGGTGTTCGTAGGTGGGCCGTTTAAAGATGACAACTCAACAACGACCACAATAACACCTTCAGGTGATACAGGGGCAGCTATTACCCTAACAGCTTCAACGGGTATATTTAATGGTAATCATGTAGGTTCTTTCTGGAATATAAAAGACGGATATGTTAAAATAACTGCCGTTGCTAATAGCACAAGTGCCACTGCCGATGTTCAACTAAAACAAGACCAAATAACAGCAGGAGACTTAAACACAGGCCCCGGAGCAGTAGCCGACTGGGCAGAGGGTGCTTGGTCAGACGATCAAGGTTATCCTGCGGTAGTATCATTTCACGAACAGAGATTAGTATTCGCAAGAACAGCAGGTTTGTTGCAAACATTTTGGGGTAGCTTTATAAGAGTATTTACAGACTTCTTTCCCGGGACAGATGCCTCAGATGCTTATACTTATGAGATAGCTTCCGGGACTGTAGATTCAATAAGGTGGCTCTCATCAGGAGCTAAAGCTTTGCAGATAGGGACTTTTGGAGGAACTTTCTCAGCTAGTTCAGGAAACACTAATGAACCAATTACCCCTTCTAGTATAGTAGTTCAAAGAGATACAACTTATGGTACAGCAGATATAAGACCTGAGAGGATAGGAAACTTCGTATATTACATCCAAAGAAATCTCACATCACTTAGAGAACTAGGATTTAACTTCGACATAGACGCACAGCAAGCGTTAGATATGACACTTTTGTCCGACCATATACTTGACTCAGAAGGTGATGTGTCAGGTGCTAAAGATATAGCCTATCAGCAGTCTCCTAATAACATTCTATGGGTTGTTAGAAACGATGGTCAATTAGCCACCCTTACCCGTCAGATAGACCAAGAAGTAATAGGTTGGTCAAGGCAAGTAATAGGTGGTTCTTTTCAATCAGGAGACGCAATAGCCGAGAGTGTAGCAATAATCCCCGGACTATCAGGAGATGATCAAGTATGGGTCGTAGTAAAAAGGACTATAAATTCTAACGAGAAGAGGTTTATTGAGTTCTTTATGCCACAGACATTTATAGATCAGGATGATGCTTTTTTTGTAGATAGTGGATTAAGTCTTGATAACCCGATTACAATAACAAATGCTTCACCTGCTGACCCTGTTATTATAACATCAGCAGGACACGGACTATCAGATGATGACCAGATAAAGATTGTCAACATAATAGGAATGACAGACCTTAATGATAAATTCTATCTCGTAGCAAATAAGACTGTAGATACTTTTGAATTAACTGATGCAGACGGAAACGATATAGATGGTTCTGGTTTTAGTGATTACGTTACAGGAGGAGAGATAAGGTTAATGGTTACCTCAATCACAGGACTAGACCACCTTGAAGGTGAGACAGTTCAGATACTAGCTGACGGTGCTGTACGGGCAAGTCAGTCTGTTATGTCGGGTGGGATAACTTTAAAAACTAAAGCAGCTAAAGTCCACATTGGATTAGGATATAATTCAGATATTGAGTTACTTGCTCTATCAGACGGCTCTTCTACAGGAACAGGTATAGGCAAGATGAGAAGCATCTATGAGGTTATTTTATTACTATATAGAACATTGGGTATTGAAATAGGTTTCGAGGATGAGTTGAATGCTTTAGAGTTTAGAACTGACTCTGTACCTGAAGACCAACCACCTCCTTTATTTACAGGGACTAGACAAGAGAGAATGCCTGAAGGGTGGAATGAAGATTCTAAATTCTTCATAAGACAGAGTAAGCCTTTGCCTATGTTTATAGCAGCAGTTGTAATCCTTAGCGAGGTTTCAGATAAATAGGAGAATATAATGGGAATAACTACAGCATTAGCAGCACTATCTTTCGGGGCGAGTATCTTCCAAGCCTCTGGACAAAAAGCAGAAGGTGAGGCAGAAGGGCAGACTCAGGAGTTAAATGCTCAGTTAGCAAGGCAAGATGCAAAATTAACTCAAGCAGATATTAAAATCTCTGTGGCCAAGAGAGGATTAGAAAGAGGTAGAGAGAGAACGAAATTAAAAAGATTCGTTTCATCACAAGACGCATTATTCGCAAAAGCAGGTGTTACCCTATCAGGTAGCCCAATAGCCCTAATAGAAGAGACAACAGCAGAAGGAGAACTAGACATACTTATTGGTGATATAAACGCAAGAATACAACAAACAGAGATACAAAGACAATCAGATTCACTAGAGACAGAAGCATTACAAAGAGAGGCTGCTGGAGATAGAGCAAGGTCTACTGGAAGAACAAGAGCAGGTCTTACATTATTAACTTCAGGAGTGAAGTTTGCATCTAATTTCTTTGGAGATAAAGAAGACGACTCATAAGGAGAAACAATGGCAAAAATTCCTAGATTAGAATCACAAGCACAAATATTACAACCAAGGTCAGGGGCTGGCCCTAGACTACAATCTCCTGAAGCTGGTAGAAACGCTCAGTTAATAGGTGAGTCAGTATCTAAATTAGCTGACCAGATACAAAATATAGTAGTAGAGAACGAGATAACTAAGGCTGATACCCAAGCTAGACGACAACTAAAACAACTAGAATTAGAAGCAGAGACTTCTGATAACTTAGATTTAAAGACTTATCAAAAGAGAATAGGTGAAATAAGAACAGAAACTTCTAAAGTAGTAACCCTCCCTAGTGCAAGAGGAAGGTTCAAATCATCTTTTGATAATCTAGGGTTAATGTCTGACTTCAATATCCGTAGGACAATAAACAATAGAAATATAGATCAAGCAAAAGCAGATAGAATAGCTAATTTTGAAGCAATTAGAGATAAAGCTAGTGGTGATATTAGTGTTTTAGAAAGGAAACAGCTTGAGAAAAGTGCTATAAGCAATATAGACTTATTAGTAGCCAATCAAGTATATTCAAAAGAAAATGGGGAAAAACTAAAAATAAATGCAAGACAAGCATTAACCGAAGCAGGTATAAGAGGAGCTATAGCTAGAAACCCAGAAGATGCAACTGAAGATATACTGGCAGGTAAGTTTGGAGACCTAACATCTGAGGAAACAACTAATTGGCTTGATGTTGCCGAGAAACAGACAGCTCGTAATAAGAAAGTAGCCGAAGTAGCTAAAGATAATTTATGGTTAGATACTGGGAATAAAGTTGTAGCTAATCTTGAAGAGACTAGCGTTGTTGATTTAATCATACTAAGCACTAATGAACAAATAGACCCTGACTTTGCAAGTGATATGATTGCTTGGAAAACAGATAAAGGAACTCCCCAATATGAGAGTGATAAAGATGTATGGATGGAATTAGTAGAGAGAAGTACAGAGCCAGATTTAGATTTAAGAAAGTTTCAAAAATCTATCGGAAAAGCTATTAGGAATAAAGACATACAGGTAAAAGAAGGTGCTGAATTTGTAACTCAAATACAAGAACTTTTTAAAAAGTCAGTTGCTTTTAAATCTCAGCCTTCGCTAAAAGATAAAGTAGTTGGTACAGCAATAAAAATGTTTACTGGTTCAGGATTAACTTTAGGCTCTATATTCAATATGTCTAAAGAACTCATAGAAAAAGTTAAAGAAGGGCAGAACGCTGAAGAACTAGAGAAATCATCTACTGAGATTTTATACAAAGAAAGAGCTAATCAGAACCCAGATATAACAAGTTTCGGAGAACAAGGTCAGATAATGATAGATGCTCAAGGTAATAAGGCTAGGGTATTTCCTGATGGCAGGATAGAGGAAATAAAATAATGGGTTTTGATTTAAAAACAGCAGTACCAGTTGTAGAATCAGAGAACAAGAAACTTGACGTTTCTAATGGCTTTGATATTACTACAGCTACACTTGAGCCTAAAGAACCTATTGAAAATGAGGTTACTGAAAGACAGAGTTTTGTTGGTGCGGTTGGAGATAGGATTATGGCAGGTCTTTATTCATCAGCAGGAGGATTTAATAAGTTGATAGGTTTAGGAGCATTTGAAAAAACAGAAGAACTTTTCATTACTTCTTCTTTTGATGAGGCGGATAGACTTAGAAGCAAATTCACACCTAAAAACAAAGTTGAATCTTTAGGTCTTCAATTTGCTGACTCCTTAGGACAATTAGCAGCAACATTACCCCTTGATGTTATGACCGGTGGAGCAACAAAGATTGCATTATCAGGCAAGGTGTTGCCACAAATATCAATTCTTCTATCTCGTATCCCTGACTTCGCTATTGGTCTTGGGCTAAGAGGACTTGTCGAGGGTGTTCAAGAAAAGGGTACTCTTGTAGAAAAAACAGTTAAAGGGGCAGTCAAAGGTGCAGAAGGATTAGCCTTTGGTACTATATATGGAAGTATATCAAGACTTAAAATCCCCACTATGGCAGCGATAGGGGGAGGTAATGTAGCATACGAGGCTTTTAAGGAAGGTAGAGTCCCTACGCAGGAAGAAGTGCAAGATGGAATAGTTTTAGGTGCAGCTTATGGAACATTCTTTTCACTTATTCCTTTTTTACAAAGAACCACAAAAGTATTACAGGAAAGACCAATTCTAAAGAAAGCACAACAAGAAGTTGTTACTCTTCAAAACCAAAAAAACCTTAGAGGAATAAAAGATGTATTTGCAAGATTATCTAAAAATAAAAAACTACGTTCAGAAGTAAGAGAGTCTTTTAGACTAGCAAAGAAAGAAATAGAATTTATAGAAGCTCGCATAGATGATAAACCTAAACCACCCAAAGAGGGCATAGTCAAGCCAGAAGTAGCAAAAGGACAAGAAATTATCAAAAGTGCAGGTAAGTTCGGTGTAGAGGTAACCAAGCCCATTGAAGCCCCCAAAGTGCCTGTAGCACCCCTTTCTGCCCCAATAACCCCTATTGTGGAGGGTAAACAAGCCCTTGCACCTTCTGATAAAGCTAAAGCAGAAGTTGAAACCTTTGTAGAGAAAAACGAAAGGATAAAAGATCTTCGTGGCGAACAAGAAGAAATAGGTCGTTTAGTCCAAGAGGTAAAAGGTAAAAAAATAGACGATGTTCTTAGAACAGATATAGCTGAAGAAGGTTTTATCTTTAAAACTGTTAGTGAGTTCAAAGAAGCAATAACCCAAGCAAAGCAAAGATTAAAAGATATTAAACAAGAAATAAAGGATTTAAGACCAGATTTGATAGCTAGGAGAGAATCAACTATAGCAAAAAAGAAACTATCAAACATAAAGACTGGTATCAGAGAAGGTGCTATATCAACTAGAAAAGAAGTTAAATTAGCCCAGACTAAACTTGTTGACATCATTGAAAGACAATCAGGATTAGATGCTAAGGACAAAGCTAAGTTTTTAAAAACTATCAAGAATATACAGACTGTTCAACAGTTGAACAAGTCTATGGAAAAGATAGTCAATAGAGTAGAGGTATTAGCTGAGAGTGCAGAGAAAAGAGTTGCAATAACTTCTATAAGAAAAGAACTTAAAACAACTAAACCTTTAAAAGTCGGACAAAAGCGAGTAGGTAAGTTTGATTTTGAAACTAACAAAGTATTTGATAACTTAAGAGAGTTCAATAAATTAACACAGGAAAAAGCTCAAGCTGAGTTTGACAAATTCCCTGAAGATGTAACAAGTGAAATTGATTTAATTAAGAAAAGATTTTTATCATTAAAAGCTAACGGTACTACAGCCTCAGCAGAGATACATAATCAAGTCCTTGCAGATATTAAAAGAATTAAAGAATTAGGTAAATTAGCTAAAGACCAAGCTGATTTAGAAAAGAGATTAAACAGACAAGAGATAGTAGACTCAGCACTAGGTTCTATTGATAAAATAAAAGCTGATAAAAAAACAATTAAAACTAAAATAGGTAATGCTTATCGGAAAGGATTTTCTAATATTGGATCTATGCTTAACTCTATTGGTGGCAAAGAATTTGCAGAAACTTTTGATCCTGAACTAAGCGAGAACAGAAGAGGAACAGCCACCTATGAAGCAACAAGGGATTTAACAGTAGAAGCTTCTAAGATTTATAACGAGAATAATGTTATGAGACTCTTTGAAAGTATGTCCAGAAAAGATTACAAGATAACAGACGTAGCAGACGGATTAACAACTGACTTATCTAAACTTGAACTTGTAGATATATTTAACTCACTTAAAAACGATAAAAAGAAACAAGACTACTTTGAGGCTTATGGCGAAGACCAAGTTACAAGTCTTCTGACTAACCTAACACAACAAGATGAATCTTTCGCTGATGCTTTGCAAGAATCAGTCCAAGGGTATAGAGAGATATTAAACAAAAGAAATATAGAGATTACAGGTAGGGATTTAGGCTTCATTGAGAATTACTGGCCAGCAACATCTGAATTTAAAGTAAGTGTATTAGATGACATTCGTGTTCAAGGTGAAACACCATCAGCGTTAAAAGAAAGAGCAAAGGGTAGAGTTATTCCTGTTCCTAAGAACGCTTGGTATAAAGCACAGAAACATATTAGTCAATCAGAACATGTTGATAAAGTAAGTAGAAGTTTTGAAGGTCTAAAGAGATTATTCACTGATAGAAAGGTAAAACACGCTATAGAGAAAAAGTTTGGCGAAGGTGTTTACAGAACAATACTCACGCAAATAGATAACCTTTCATTGAACAAACAATCAGAAAGAATTGATGCTATAAGTAGTGTCTTCCAGAAAGCTATCAATAATTGGGTTACAGCTAAGATTGCATTGAATCCAAGCACCTATGTAAGACAGTTAATGTCGGTAGGCAACTATGCTGAGTTAATGAACCCGATAGAGTGGACTACAGGATTCTTTGAAGGAATAGCAAGTCCTAAAAAAACATTTGAGTTTGTTTGGAAGAATGCCCCATTCCTAGAGGCTAGATTTAAGAAAGGATTTTCAGAAGCACTCAAAGAAGCTATTGATGGTGCTGAGAGCATAAGTGTTAATAAGGCTGTATGGACTAAAGGGCTGACAAGTCTTGTCCGGTCAGGCGATGTAACAGCAATAATCTATGGTGGATTCCCTTTAATAAAGTCTGAGTTAGCAAAGCATGGAGATATGCAAAGAGCAATAGATGTATTTGAAAAAGCAACATTGAAATCTCAACAATCAGGGTTATCTTCAAGTGTGTCAGAATTTCAAAATAGTAGAAATCCATTTACTAGATTATTCTTAGCTTTTAAGAATACATCAAATCAGTATTTTAGAAAACAAATAGATGCAATTATAAGTTTTCAGAATAATGACATATCGGCAGCACAGTTAGCTAAAACAACTACTATATATTCTGTTATTCAACCTATATTATACGTTACAGCAGGTGCTTTAACTGGTGCAGGTATTGTGAAATTAGGCAAGTTACTTGGTCTTAGAGATGATGATGAAGAAGATATTGAAGAAATAAAGGGAAAGTTTTTAAATGATGTTATAACTCAGTTAGTGGTGAGTCCAGTAAATGCTATTCCTGTAATAGACGATGCAGCTAGATCAGCAGTAAGAGCATTACAAGGAGAGAGTATATATAAGATTTTCAGCACACCATTATTTGATGACTTAGAAAAACTTAAAGCATTAACTAAAAAAGAAGTTACTCTTGGTGATTATTTAGATGTAACAGCTTCTATTTTAGAACCAAGTACAGGAACTCCAGTAGGAGTAGGTATTAGAACATTTGAAAAATTAACAGGTAAAGACCTTGGTAAAAAGAAAAAGAAAGGCAGACAAAAAATAGGAAGATAACAAGGAGGAAGGATGAGTTTATCAACAACAATTTCAAAAAACGTATATGTCGGTGATGGGTCTGAGGTAGATTTTGACTATGAATTTAAAATATTCCAAGACTCCGATTTAGTAGTCAAGGAAATCTTAATAGCCGATCCTTTCACGGAAACGATATTAACCTTAACCACAGACTATACAGTATCAGGTGCGGGTTCTGCAACAGGAGGGGTTGTAACCCTTGGTACTGCCACTCCAGCGACTAAGAACCTTGTTATAATGAGAATACTTACTATTATTCAACCTTTGATATTAGAGCAGAATGGAGATAATCCTTCAAAGTCAATGGAAGACCAATATGATAAATCTATAATGATTTCTCAACAATTACAAGAACAACTAGATAGAGCCGTATTAACAGGAGCAGACGACTCTGGTGAGACAACAAGCATAGATCTAGCATCACCCGGCCCCATTGGCGGAACTACACCTGCCGCAGGAACATTCACAGTATTGACTTGCTCAAGCATGACTCTTGGTGGAAAACTCACAGCAGGGGCTAATGAGATAGAAGGAAGTGCTTTTGATATAAACGGAGGAGCAGCAGATAATCTTGTTATAGGTGCAGGAACAGCAACTACAGGAAAGTTCACCGTTCTTACTACTACCTCAGCAGCAATTATGGCTGCAGTAGGGATAACAGGGACTCTAACTGTTAATGATTTAACTAATGGAGTTTGTCAGCTTGTAGACAATGACGGAACTAATCACGGGATACATATTAAACAAGATGCTGTTTTAGCTTCTGCCAAAAATGCACTTCTAGTTATCTCTGATGTTACGCAAGTAAACTCCTCCCTTGTTCTTTTTGAACAAGATGGTGCTTCTTCAGATAAACCAGTTTTGACAATATCCAATGCTAGTGCAGGAGCAAGCACACTTATAAACCAAACAGGTGCTTTAGGGGCGAGTATGCCTGCTTTCAAAATAACAACTTCTGCCAATCCCGCAGGTTCTGACGCACACGCTTTCCACATTTCTAATACAGCAGAAAGAACAGCTACCAATTCAGAACTACTTTATGTAGTAGAGAGTAATGCAAGTACAACAAAATCTGTTGCATCTATCGTAAATGCTGGTACTGGTGGAACATTGGTACTAACTAAAACGAATGCAGGCGGAGGAGTTATACTTACTATAGTTGATGCTGGTACCGGCATTCAAATACAGGGTATAGGTAACGAAAACCTTACTAATAGTGGTGTGTGGACAGATAGGACTTCTCTATTTGCCGATAAAGAGAATATCGTAGATCTAGATACATCTTCACTTACTGATAAACTAAAGGGTATGAAGCTATATCGTTATCAGAAGAAGGATGAAGTTTATGGAAACAAGATAGAAAAAAACGGCAAGAAAGTAAAAGAATACCCTAAAGACAAGAAACGCCCTGATGCTAAAGAGTATGTCGGGTTGATACTTGATGAACCCACCACACCTGAAGAGTTAATCTCAAGAGACTTAGAAGGAAACATAAATGGTAAATCAGGAACACAGATTGCAGAGTTTTTACTTGGAGTATGCCAAGAACTTATAAAACGTGTAGAGGTCTTAGAAAACGCATAGGAGGTTTATGGATATTAAAAAACTATCATTGGAAGGGTTAAAGGCCTTGGTTTATGATTTGTCAGAGGATTTGGCAAAAATACAACAGAACCTAAATTTAGTTAATAGAAAAATAGCAGAAAAGAAAAAGGAGGAGAAATGAGAAAGTTATTGTTTGGGTTGATTATCTTAATGTTACCCTTGGCTGTATGTGCTACACCAATAGACATCACCATAATTGATGAGGTAACTCTAAACAACGTGGCAACAAATACTATGTCTAGCACAGTATGGATAGCTGATTTAACAAATCCAACATTCTACGTTTTATATGACGAGGGTGCAGGAGCAGCTTCGGGTATATCGGTAGCTCTATCTATTGACATATATGAGGATGGTACTAATTGGATAGATGGTTCTTGGTTTGATTTTGGAGGAGGCCCTGCTTCATTCCAGACAAGTGAAACTATATCAGTAGATGGAAACTATGTTGGATGGCTAGAGAAAGCTGCAAATTATCCTTTCTTTAGACTTGCAGTCGTAGCTACAGCCGATGCTACTGGGTCTGCGGTTATAAGTACATTTATGAGAGGGGTAAAATAGTAACAAAATAGGAGGAAAAATGAAACAGATAGTAGAGAAAATACCAGAATTGTATAACGCATTAGAAGACAAAATAAAAGAGACAGATAGCTTAAAGGCTAAACTTATTTTGGAAGATGGCGAAGCTAAAGAACTTAGAGTTAAACTAGTTAGTAAATGAAAAGAGCTTACTGTTAGAGAAGTTAAAGTCTCTAAGGTAGAAGATGTTGTTGCTTTAGACAAAAAGGTTAAAGAAGATACTAAGGGATTAAAAGCTA
>SDBU01003068.1_pt1 | contig 21530 bp, 18 predicted proteins | sample 2277071 | NCBI WGS metagenome assembly SDBU01 (sample SAMN10397929, study PRJNA504765) | marine sediment metagenome | isolation source: marine sediment core GS08_GC12, 126 cmbsf | place: Arctic Ocean: Gakkel Ridge, Loki's castle | collected 2008
AAAGCCCCCGTGATAACGCAGTGTGACTTGTTCTTTACTGTTAAAACCTGTTCTAACGTCGGACGATAAACCTGGGATCTTCGATTAAAAGTTTTCCATCTTTAAAAACAGCAACAACGTATTTGTACTCCCCATAAGGAGCATCTGACCGTACCTGGGCTGTGATAGTACCTCCCGGTCCTGCACAATCTTGCTCTTTTTCACATGGCGAATTGTATCCGAGGCTAAGAGCAAAATGATAATCATTATCACACGTCCATTCAATTTCCCCATTACGAGGTACTCTGTCGCTAGGCGGTGTGGTAAAAATTTCTCCGTTCTCCTTAACATGGATCTTAAATTTTGTTGGCCCGTTCATGTTCCCTCCTTTCCATTCCTTTTTCACTTTTTAATCTGGTGATAAAGGTTGGATATTTATTTTAGTTATATTGTCCTGTGCTATTGTTTGATAAATTGTTTGTAACGAGGGTCCATCCGAAGTCCTTTGAGATCAGGATTTATACGAACCTTGTTCATGGCACCGCCACTCTCTACATATTTTTTTAAGGCTTCAAGTGCCTGGTCGCGTTCATTGGAGATTTCATAAACCGTTATACTCTGGAGAAGAACCTCTACATCTTTTGGCGCCAGTTCCAGAGCCTTAGAGATTTCATCCAGAGCTTTTTTTTGATCTCCTGATACTGTGTGGTAATAGGCTAAAATTGAACGTAAATGGGCATCATCTGGAGAAATTTCCAGTTCTTTTTTTGCTAATTCAAAGGCTTTTTGGTAGGCTCTTGGTGCTTTGTCTGAGAATTCAGGCATGTACCGGTATGTATCGGCCAGATTCTCCCAAATAATATAATCATCAGCCAATCCTAACTCAATCGCCGCTTCATACATGCTCATGGCATCAACATAACGCCCTTGATAGAAATATATTGTTCCTAAATTGGAGCAGGCATCTGCATTGCGTTCGATGTCATTGGATTTGTCGAACGTAGCTTCTGCCAGCTCCTCTTGACCACTCCAATATAGACTTACCCCCAAATTATTATAGCCACGAATATTGCCCGGTGCTAATTCAGTGACCTTGCGAAACATTTTCTCCGCGTCAGTAAAATTAGCTTGGTACCAATAAAAAGCACCAAGTTTGTTGAAACCATCCCAGTAACACGGTTTCAATTTGATGGCTTCTCTGTATTTCTCTTCTGCTTCGGGAAGTCTTTTGTCCTCCTCGTAGGCTCTGGCCAGTTCCAGATGAACATCATAGTTTTTTGGTTCAAGCGTTAAGGCTTTCTGAAATTCTTTAAGGCCGTCTTTATATTTGCCAGTGCTTCTGTAAATTAGTCCAAGTGTGATATGAGGTGACACAAGGCTTTCACTCAGCTCTATAGCCCGTTCACAGTTAGTCACTGCTTCTTCAACAAACTTTAGGTCTTGTGTAAGTTTGTACTTGCACCAATAGGCTTTCCCCAATTCTGCATAAGCCAATGCATAGTGGGGATCTTTCTCAGTTGAAACTTTTAATAGGCTGATTGCCGTTTCAAGATTTCCTTTCTTATCAAAGTGGAGCATAAAACCGAGGCCTTTAATGTAAAATTCGAAAGCATCGGGTAAAGCCGTAACTTCGTCAGTCAATGTAAGATGAGTTTGCGGTGTTAACTCAATATCCAACATCTCGACAAGTTTAATAAAAACATCGTCCTGCCAAGTAAAAAGATTAGTTAAAGGATCTGTGAAAGCCTGAGGAGATTTCAGATGATGAAGAGTTTCTGCATCAAGCAGGTTTAACGTTAAGCGAATAGTACCATCTCCGAAGTGCGTCATACTCCCTGTTACAACCAGATTGACTCCTAGGCTTCGCTCTGCGGCGCTGGGATTTGTGATTTTACTTTCACGTACTTTCTCAGCAGGTACAATCCATAATGACCTCTGGATTTGTTCCAGTTGGGTAAGCTTACTTGTCAGAGTCTCTACCAGTCCATCGCCAAAGACCTGTTCCTCTTGACCCCCGCCTACGATGTTAAAAGGCAAAACCGCAAGACCTATCTCTGTAGGTCTTGTCTTAAAACCTAACCATTTTTTTACAGCTCGTCGACTTAATGGTACAGACAATAACACTATCAGCATCAAAATCACTCCGCCGAGAGGAAGGATTATCTTGCGTAGCAGCTTCGGAAAAGAGAGAGAAACACTCGCTGTTGTAGGGGAAATAAAAGCCTCTCCCGTAGACATATGTCGGTTCAAATGTTTAAGATCAGCTTTCAGGTCAGCAGTAGTCTGATACCTTTCAGTTGGGTCCTTCTCCAGGCATTTGATGACAATTCTCTCAAGCTCTAAGGGCATGCCACTGCGCAAACCTGTTATAGACTCAGGGCTTTTATTATGGATAGCATATAAAACTGTTTGATAGTCTTCTCCTTCAAACGGGAGCCGTCCTATGAGCATTTCAAAGAGCGTCACACCCAACGACCAGATGTCTGTCCGGTAATCCAAAGGTTCTCCGCGTGCCTGTTCGGGTGACATGAACGCCGCCGTACCAATGACCATATCCGGCTTTGTAATCTTTGTTATTCCTGAAATTTTAGCCAAGCCAAAATCCATAATCTTCACCTGGCCTTTTTCCGTCAACATTATATTAGAACACTTGATGTCTCTATGAATGATCCCTTTCTCATGAGCTTCCTGTAAACCCTCTGCAATCTGAAAGACAATATCCAGGGCTTCTCCTACTTTCAGGGGACTTGATTTGATTTTTTTCTTCAGGGTTTGTCCCTCAATATATTCCATGGTGATAAAAGTCTCGCCCTCAATTTCGTCAATTTCATAGATTATGTTAATGTTCGGATGGTTGAGAGAAGCAGCACTTTGCGCCTCACGAACAAAACGTATCTTCATTTCGTCACTTGCCAGAGAATGCGGTGCAATAAATTTCAAAGCAACAGTCCGTTTGAGCTTGGTGTCCTCAGCCTTATACACTATGCCCATTCCTCCTCTACCCAGCTCTTCAATGATCTCATATCTTCCAGCAAAGGTGGTTCCTCTGGTCAATTTTTCTTTTGGTGTTTCGAGAGTTCTGGTGTGAGAGATAGAGACATCATCGGAAGAAGGAAATGGCGCAGCACAGCTTTTACAGAATTGGGAATCAGCGGTGTTTTCTGTGTGGCACTTGAAGCATTTAACTGGCATTGCTCTCCCCGTTAGTTTGTGGGAACAGCATAATATTTCCAAGGAGAGGTGTCAAATAGATTGGTGTTTCCTCAGGGAAGTGTTGTTACTTGATCAAAAATGTTCAGCAAGATATTATTTCCAAACAGGTTAAACACAATTTTGTGGCTAGGAATATGTCTAATGAAGCATAAGCCCCCGTGAGAGATCGTTGCTGCCAGAACGAAAAATGTCAGGAACACCTAACTATCGACTCCACAAATCTCGTTTGGATTTTATGGACACCTGAGGTGCAGGCCGGATTGGTTAAAAAACAACTCAGTTTTCGGGAAATCTTTACGGCAGTGGTAATCCTTTTTTGGTGGTTTTCCATGTTTTTGAGGACGCTGATTCGAGTAGAGAAATTTTCGTGCTCTTCTGCTCAGTAACAACAGTTAATGAAGGAAGCACCAAAATTTTAATATATACTATACATCTAGTATAGTCAAGGAAAAACACCACAATATAGAGGGTTAGGTTTGCCAAAGATATAATCGCCTTACAAAAATACTCGCATTGACTTTGTTGTCCCCTGCGTGCTATGTATAAAAAAACTTTCCAGTTAGAATGGCATAAGTTTAATCTGAATAGAGTTGCGGGATAAACGGTGAGTTATCCGGAAATATCAGGAAGAAGACAATGATAAGCGCTTTAAATCATGTTCAAGGAAGCAGATGGACTTCGAATAGATTCCTCTTTTTGCTTTTTGCTCTAATCATCCTGCTTCTTGGTTACCCGTATATGCCCGATAACCAACTCGGGGCATTTCTTGGAGGGATGATGTCCCTGCTTCTTCTCATTGCTGCCATTTTTGCGGTCCGGACGCATAAACACGCCCTCATTGGAGCCAGTGTGCTGGCCCTGATTGTGATTATTCTGAGTGTTTGGGCGTTTGTATCAGGTGTCAGAGGGCATCCTCTCGTTGAGGCGGCATTCTTTTTGTTCTACACACTGACAACCATAGTCATCTTTGTTGAAGTGATCCGAGAGAAAGAAGTGACCAGGAATATTCTCATCGGTGTGGTGTGTGTGTATTTATTAATCGGTACGGCTTTTGCCACACTCTACGATTTTGTCGAGACCATTCGTCCGGGATCGTTTCAATTCAATACAATCAATGCCGGTGATGCACCGATGAGATGGAGAAACCTGCTCTACTACAGCTTCACCACACTGACCACCACTGGTTATGGTGATATCACTCCTGCAAGCACACATGCCCAGTCGCTTTCTATTATTGAGGGGATTATCGGTGTTCTTTTTGTCGCCGTGTTTGTTGCCCGCCTGATCAGTATGTACAATCATAGAAAGAGGACATAATTTAATGATGAGTACTCTTGAAGGACAATCCCTCAAACACTTTCGGATAGAAAAACTGCTTGGCAGGGGAGGAATGGGTGTTGTCTATCTCGGGCGGGATACGCGTCTGGACAGACCTGTCGCCATCAAAGTTCTCCGTCCGGATCTTACCGCTAACCGGGAACGCCAAAGCCGGTTTTTTCAAGAGGCCCGTTCTGCGGCCGCGGTCACTCATCCCGCAATCGCTCAGATCTATGACGTCGATGAAGCCGATGGCAATACATTTATTGCCATGGAGTATGTCGAGGGAAAAACCGTCAGCCAGCTGATCGCTAACCAGGAACTCGATTTAATTGGAGCCGTGGAAATTGCCCTTCAGATTGCCGAAGGCCTCAGCAAAGCCCATGAAGCCAATATTGTTCACCGGGATATCAAGTCAGATAATATCATGCTGACCCGGGATGGCCACGCGAAACTTCTTGACTTTGGACTGGCCAAACTTTTGGATTCTCCATTGGCCGACGGTCAGACGGAAACACACAGGGATATTACCAAGACCAAAACTTTCCCTGAAACCCAGCCCGGAACGGTCCTTGGAACTGTGGCCTACATGAGTCCTGAGCAGGCTCGTGGAAAATCTGTCACACAGAGCTCAGATGTCTTTTCTCTGGGGATCGTTTTGTATGAGATGATCGCGGGCGAACTGCCGTTTAAGGGAGAGAGCCCTCTCGATACCATGCATGCCATTGCCTTTGATGAGGCGCGTCCCGTGACATTGGTTCGAAAGAATCTTCCTCCCGAATCACACCGGATTCTTCAGAACTGTCTGCGCAAACGGCCGGAGGACCGCTATCCTGATGCAGGAGCGCTTGCTGTAGATCTTAAAAGACTGAAAAAAGAACTCGAGTCCGGTGTCCAGCGGTCCATGACTATTGGAACACGATTTCAGGGAGTGATCGATTGGGTGAAATTTTCTTTGCCTTTTGGAGTCAAGGGCATCTCCGGTCTGACCGTGCTGCTTATTCTGGCTGTCATCATCATATTCACGAAGATCAATCTTTGGGTTTCAGGATCCTATGTTCTTGTCGTTTTGATTATCTATCGGTACATCCGGAACAGGAAGCACCGCATGCTGAAAAAATTTACAGCCAACGTGTCCAAATTTCCGGAGGTCCGTGCGATCCGGATAAGTGATGATCAGATTGTTGTTATTGTGGATGAAGCCAAGGCTAAATTGTATCTCAGGATCAACAGCCTTGTTGAAGCGGTCAACAGAAAAATCTATTTCGGTAAGCCGGTGAAGGCCGCGGTGCGGGATGACCTGCCTAATGGGGAATTCCAACAAATCTTGAGAGAATCCGGAATCGTCTATGTCCGAGAGGATATTGTTCTTAAGTCCAAAAATTCAGAGTCGAAAAGTTAAAATCAACTTATGTCGGGGAGGGAAGAAGAATGAAAAGAAAAAATTTTACAGTGTTAGTAATTTTGAGTTGTTTTATTTTTATTGTGGGTGAGATCTCCGCGGCCGCCGGCCAGGGACAGCCCATTAAGACAAATAAAGACAAACTGCTTACCTTGGCGGTTCAAGGTGAGATTGCACCGGCCGAACCTTCCAGGTCCTATGCTGTTACTTGGGACGGGAAGCCCAAAATGGCCATCGGGATCGGGGGGATCAACTACAACCTAAAAATTGGAGGAAAAGTTTTTGGATGGGCCAATGGAGACAGGGCTACGGTGGGTGTGGCCACAGTAGGTAAAGGATCAGACCGTGCTATAACATCCTGGCTTCACTTAACTTCTATTGGCAATGAAGTGAAGGTTCTTGGCGGTGAGGCCAAGGGTGAGAAGGGCATTATAATTGGAAAGTTTGGAAGTTATGTTCTGGTTCATTTCGAGGATGTTGTTTTGGAGAAGCTGGCTATTGGAGACAGCTTCCATGTTAAGGCCAATGGCATCGGCCTTGAAATCGAAGGATTTGAGGATGTCTTCACACACGGTGTGACCGCAGAACTTTTAGAGAAAATCGTGACTCAAAGAGGGGACAAACTGGAAGTCCCAGTAGTCAAAGAAATTCCGGCTGAGATTGTCGGCCAAGGTGCGGGACGCTCCAGCCTTTCCAGCAACTGGCACATTCAAACCAGTTATCCTCCGGATATAGAGGAATACGGTCTTGATGAACTTCGTTTTGGGGATCTCGTGCTTCTCAAAGACACACAAACTGATTACGGGAAGGGCTACTATAGAGGGGGAGCGACTCTGGGCGTGGTCTGCAGCGGGCCCAGTGACATCTCTGGTTTAGGTGTCGGTGTGACAGCGATCCTCTCGACACGGTTTGGCAAAATCACAGCGCGTATCGATGCGACGGCCAATATTGGAAAATATCTCGGGATAAAGTTTAAAAAAGCTGTGCCTGCTTCAGAATCTCCGGTTCTAAAAACCAACAAGGATACACTTATAGAAACAGCGGTGCAGGCAGTCGTACAGCCAGCGGGAAGCGGTGGGTATCGAGTCACATACGATGGAAGGTCAAGTGTGCGCATCGGAATGGCTTCGATCAACTATACGGTTTCTATTGGAGACTCGGCTTCGGGATGGGCTAATGCGGACCATGTGGAACCCGATGTCACTATCCAAGGCCGGGATGAGGACAGGGCGAGTGACTGTGCGATTGCGATTCTTGCCTGCATCGGGAATGAGGCCAGAGTCCTTTCCGGTGATGCCAAGGGAGGTAGAGGGTTTTACCTTGGAAGGCATGCCGGTTCGGACGACCTTGTCTGGTTTCCTGACGACATCAAAGAAAAACTCACGATAGACGATAAAATTCAGGTTAGAGCCCGGGGGGTTGGCCTTCAGATTGAAGGTTTCGAAGATGTGCGCGTCAACAAGCTTTCCCCCAAAGTGCTGGAGAGTATGGGTTTGGAAATAGAGGGTGATGTGCTTGTCGTCCCTGTAGTAATGAAGGTACCGGGACATATAATGGGCTCAGGCATCGGCGGACAGGGAATCGAGTTTATTGATTATGATATCCAGACGACCGATCCGAAAATTGTTGAAGAATACAACCTGGAAAAGATCAAACTCGGCGACCTGATTGCGATCATAGACCATTATGATTTCTACGGACGTGGCCGGTACAAGGGGGCTGTAACTATCGGAGTCTGTATCCATGGATTCAGCGAATCCTCGGGTCATGGGCCGGGCCTGAACCCGGTGCTGGCCGCTCTTCCTGGAAAAATAAAGCTCAAGATAGATCCTAACGCCAATATTGCCTATTATTTGGGGATTAAGGCAAAGCCAAAGCAGTAATTAAGCAGTGGTCTTAAAATAATTTATTTCCGTAGGCGAAAATAGCGGGCTGGCCGCCGGTGTGCCAGAATAAGACTACAGCGTTCCTATCAATATGGCCCTGCCGGATAAGAGCCATCATTCCGGCCAAGGCTTTTCCCGTGTAAACGGGATCGCAGAAGAGGGCCTCTTTTTGTGCCGCGAGTAAAATCGCCTCTCGAGTGGCGTCATTCATTTGACCATAACCCGGGGCCATAACGCCGTCAAAAAGGACAATATCTTTTTCTGTCGTAGGATTGGGCATTTTGAGCAGTTCTGCGATGTCCTCTAGAACTGAGGCGATGCGCTTTTTTTGATGGTGTGCGTCCCTTCTATGGCAGTTCCCCGTGATGCGAACGGGATTTCCCAATGTGCGGAGTCCAAAGAGGAGTCCGGCGTGTGTTTGGCCGCTGCCTGAGGGAATCACAATTTCGTCAACCTTAAGTCCCAACTTTTCAAGTTGATTGGAAAATTCTTTGGCCGCATTAATATATCCTAAGGCCCCGAGAGGAGGGTGCCCGGGACCTAGATGAATCACATAGGGATTGGCGCCTTTTTTTCGGAGGTCTTCGGCGATGCGCTCGAGCTCCATATCGGCGCCCTTCTCGTCCTCTCCTTCCGGATAGAAGTGCAGCTCAGCGCCCATTAAGCGGTCCAGAAGGACATTCCCGGACGTGCGGTATAGATCATCTGTATCCGGTACACGCTCCTCAAGCTGGATGTGACATTTCAAACCCAAACGGTTGGCAGCGGCGGCTGTCATTCGAGTATAGTTGGATTGAATGGCGCCTGTAATCAGCACGGTATCTGCTCCCAAATCGAGGGCTTCACCGAAGTAGTATTCAAGCTGGCGGGCTTTATTTCCTCCAAAGGCCAGACCCGTGCAGTCATCGCGCTTGACATAGAGATGAGAAACATGAAGTGCACGTGCCAGATTTGGCATTTCTTCGATGGGAGTGGGGACATGGGCTAGCTTTGCCCGGGGGAATGATTCGAGACGTTTAAAAATCATAAAAGACACATATCACACATAAATCGACCGAGTCAATAGATTAAAATTGATATATTGTACAAAATATTGTACAATTTGGCTTAGGTGAGAATATGGATAAGATAATCGGTGTTTCCGAACTTAGAAAATCCATGGCCTCAATAGTAAAAGAAGTTCATGAAAAGGGTTCCCATTACATCATTATGCAGCATTCGCGGGCTAAAGCCGTGCTGTTGAGCCCGGAAGAGATGGAAACTCTGGAGGCTGGAGCAGAGAGGATATTCCATGAGGATGTCAAAAGTGAAGTAGGGGACAATATTAAAAAAGAGCTATCCTCTTATGAGAAATTCTTCGGGAAAAAGTAGGTCTTAGTACTTCTGCCAGCCTTTGCCCTGGATCATGCCGCGGATGTAGGCGGCCTGGCCTGCGTGCAGTATGCTGTCATCCAGAATGGAGATCAGGCGTACTCCGACTGTCGGAATGGGATTGTACTGGGGTTCGTCCAGTTCTCTCTCGAGATCCTCCTCCGAAAGACCCTTAAGGTACTGGATTGTTCTTTTGACTGTGGCCTTCAAATAATCGAGAAGTGTTGGGATATCCGGTGATTCAAAGGCTGCGACCTGCTCGGGAGAGTGGCCGAAACCGATTTCCCTGGGATTGGCGTCGCTGTTGAACCTGGTATACCATTTGTCTTTTATCCACAGCTGTTCTTTTCCCATCAAAGAAGCGATCTGGGCGTCCTGCTGCCTGGTCAAATGCCAGATCAACCAGCCGATGCTGTTGCTCTCTTTGCGGGGCATCCAGTCGAGATTCTCCTGAGTCAGGCTTCTTAGGACATTTTCGAGGTATTCAGGAACGCGATTAAATCCATCGGCCAGTAAGTCAAACCAGTTCATGGGTTCCTCCTATGATAGGTGTGAAGTGAACTTATCACACAAAAAATTTACAGTCAATTTAACAGTAATTAAAGGGACATCATACTTAATTCAAAAAAACTTCTCGAGGAATTAAGTATGATGTCCCTTTAATTCCCTTTAATTCGATTTCTTTTTATTGGTATTCAATTAAGTGAGATTTATAGTGTTATCTATTCGTCTTTAAAGGTAGTTATAAAGCTATATTTGTAACACATTAAATGAACTATTGACTGATATATCGATATATAGTATAAATTAAATGATAAAGAGTTTCTTTGATAAAACAGCAAGAGATATATACGATGGAATTGAGAGCAGATATTCTAGAAAACTTCCAAGAGAACTCCATAATAAGGCAAGAAGATTGCTCGATCAGATCAATGCCGCTCCGTCTCTGGAATTTTTAAGCATACCTCCTGGAAACAAACTTGAAAAGTTAAAAGGAAAATTGCTTGGATATTGGAGTTTAAGGATAAATAACAAGTGGAGAATAGTTTTTAGATGGAAGGAAAATAATTTCTATTACATACAAATTTTAGATTATCATTAGGAGATTGGTATGCTTCCAAAAAATAGACCGCCCACCCATCCCGGAGAAATGCTTCTCAAGGAGTTTATGGAACCCTTGGGATTATCTCAGTTAGAATTAGCCCGTCATCTGGCTTGGCCATATGCTCGGCTTAATGAAATAATAAACGGGCGGAGAGGAATCACATCAGGCTCAGCACTTGCCTTAGGGGATGCTTTGGGTACGGGGCCTGAATTTTGGTTGAATCTTCAAAGAGATTGGAATCTTTGGCACAGCCAGAGGAAACATAAGCAAATTCCGCTCCTTGAGAAGACAAGCCTTGAATTAAAGGGACATCATACTTAATTCAAAAAAACTTCTCGAGGAATTAAGTATGATGTCCCTTTAATTATTTTAATTATTTGTCTCAGATTTTTTCCTTTCGGGCGAAGATGATCTTGTACATGGACGGGACAACAATCAAAGTCAGAACAGTTCCAAATGTTAGGCCGAAGATGATCGTCCAGGCGAGGGGATTCCAGAACGCCGCGTTGTCTCCGCCTAGGTAGAACTGTGGATTGAACTCGCTGAACAGGGTTACAAAATTGATATTGATGCCGAGGGCCAGAGGTAAGAGACCCAGAATTGTGGATAGTGCGGTCAACAAAACCGGTGTCAGACGGGTCGCTCCGGCTTTGATTATGGCCTCTGTTTTATCCATTCCACGGTCAATCAGTTTGTCCGTATAGTCGATGATGATGATCCCGTTTTTCACCACAATTCCCGCCACCGCAATAATTCCCATGCCGGTCATCATGACGGAGATATCTATACCAAAGATGGCAAATCCCAGGAAAACGCCGGTGAAACTGAAAAATATCTGAAGGATGATGATCATCGGTTTGGAAAGGGAATTGAACTGGCTGACAAGGATGATAAGGATCAATGCCACGGCGATAAAAAGTGCCTTGATCATAAAGGCTCCGGTCTCCGCCTGCATATCCTGTTCACCTGTGAATTTGACGGTGTAGCCTTCCTTGAGTTCGAAGTTGGGAAGCTGCATGTTGATCTGCCGGATGATTTCATTGGCGTTGTATCCTAACAGCACATTGGACTGCAGGGTTATGACCCTCTTGTTGTCCAGCCGTGTGATCCCACCGTAGCTCGTCCGGTTGGATACAGAGGCAATGGCTGAAATCGGAATCTTTTTAAATCCGTCGCTGCCTCCCGGTACAGAGATAGTCTGGCTGAGGAGGATGTCGATATCATTCCTGTACTTTTCAGCCAGCCGGACCATCACCGGATACTCCTCTTCTCCTTCTCTGAATTTAAAAACTTCAGTTCCGTAAATGGCCGTCCTTAGGGCCATACCAACGATGGCCGTGGATATACCCAGCCGGTTGGCTTTGTTTCGGTCGATATTGAGAATGAGCTCGGGCTTGCTGACTTCCATACTGGATTTCAGTTCTTCTATGCCTCGAACGTTGAGAGTTGCAATAAACTCTTCCAATCTTTGTGTGATGCTGACCAGTTCGTCGATATCATCGCCGCTGATTTCGATGTTGATGGGCATGCCGGTCGGAGGCCCCATCGCTTCCCGGTCGATGCGGATTTCAGCACCGGGAATCCCTGCCAGCGCTCTGCGCAGGTCTCTCAGATACTCTCCGGTTGGTTTTCCGGTTCTGTATTTGTATTCTACAAAGTTGATGGTCACTTTGGCCAGCTTATCCTGAGTGAACCGGTCAAACATTCCGCTTCCTGCACCGGACGCTACATTGGATACGATGGATTCCACATCGAGGTTATCCGTTCCCACAACTTCGCTTACTCTTTCTTCAACTTCTTTGCAGATCGTATTGGTCATATCAATGTGGGTGCCTGCCGGCATCGTGATGTAGACAAACAGGTTATTCGGATCTCCACCCGAGAAAAACACCACATTTGGCCTACTCATACCGAGGATAATAAAAGACGCAAAAAAGAGGGCGACAACTCCGGCCACTACACCATAAGGCCTCTTTCCTTTAAGCAGGAATGTCAGTGTTTTTCTATAGGAATTCATCATGGCCGGCAGGACCTTTGCCTGGAATTTTTTTATGAGAGAGCGAAGGACATATTTGGAAAGCAGTGTGAGTAATATGACAAGCGCCAGGAGGTTTGCCAGGACAAAAATTCCTGCTGCATAGAAGAGGACAGCCCCACCAGCTGCTACAAGGAGAAAGATCAAGGTTTTCCGTTTGAGTTTCCACCGGGAAGAGGTTTCGTCCTGCTCGGTTTTGCGCTTCATGAATGACACGGCAAAAACCGGATTGATCATGTAGGCCACAAGCATTGAGGCGGTCAGAGTTATGATGATCGTGATCGGAAGAAAAGACATGAATTTTCCCGGGAGTCCCGGCATGAAGACCAAGGGAAAAAAAGGTGCCATGGTTGTTAAAGTGCCTGTAAATACGGCAATGGCCACTTCCCCGACACCCCGTTTGGTGGCTTCTGTAATGGAGAGGCCGGGTGTTGTTGTATAGTGGCGGTAGACGTTTTCGACCACAACTATGGAATTGTCCACCACAATCCCCAGGACAAGAATGAAGGACATGAGAACAACCATGTTCAATGTGAATCCGACCACGGGAATAAATATAAAAGCAATGACGATGGACATGGGGATGGCGATGCCGACAAAGAGGGCATTGGTTTCCCCCATAAAAAACATGAGAACAAAGACTACGACAATGAATCCGAGGATGATGGTGTTGAACAGGTCACTAACGCTGTTTTTTGTCTGAGTACTCATGTCTCCGGTTGTGGAGATAATCAGGTTTTCAGGAGCAGTTTTCTGGTAGTTTTCTAAAATAACCGTGATTTTATCGACCGCATAGATCAGATTTTTACCGCTCTTTTTTATCACATTGAGCGAGACGACATCCTGGCCATTGAGTCGAGAATAGCTTTCCCTCTGTTCAAAGCCGTCTTTAACTTCGGCAATATCCTTGAGGTAAACCGATTGTTTGAGCTGGATATTTTGGATTTGAGAGATGTCTGTAAACTCTCCTATAATACGGAGATTTCTCCGCATCCCGTCCGTATCGATCTGACCGCCGGACATCGTCATGTTCTCTGCCGCAACAGCGACCTGGATGGCAAAGTAGGACAGGCCTGCGGCCTGCATCTTATATAGATCGACATTGATCTGGATCTCCCTATCCAGAGCGCCTGAGATGTCAGCCCGTGAGATCTCCTCCAGTGCTTCGATCTCATCCTGAAGTTCCTCGGCGATCTGTTTCAGCCTCACGAGGCCGAGATCTCCCGAAAGATTAATAAACAAAATGGGAATCTCAGAGAGATCGATTCGTGTGACATCGGGATCGCTGAAAAGATCTGTCGGCAGATCGCGCTGGGCATCATCCACGGCCTGTCTCACATCCAGGTAGGCCTGCATATCGTCGGCTGTCATTTCAAATTCGATAAAGATGGACGAAAAATCCTGAATGGAGTTGCTGTTGATGTGTTTGATGCCGTTTATTCCTTTGAGGTGTTTCTCAATGGGCCGGGTGACAAGATTTTCCATATCGGCCGGAGATGTTCCCGGATGAATGGTACTGACCATGAAGTAAGGAAAAACGATTTCGGGAAATTGTTCTTTTGGTGTCGTGTTGTACTGCATGAGTCCGAAGATGACGAGAATGACTGTGAAGATATAAATAGTGGTTAAATTTTTTATCGAAATGTTTGTCAGTTTGAATTCTTTAAACTTCATTGTATTTCCATATTAAGCGATTTTTAAAAAAAACGGTGCTTCACTCTTTTTCTTTTGTGACGGCTAGTTTCTGTCCGTCTGAAAGGTTTTGGTATCCGACTATGACTACATACTCTCCTTCCTGGATTCCCGATAAGATTTCGATCCGGCCTTCATGGTCTTTCCCGGTTGTTACGATCTGTTTCTGAGCGGTCCATTCCCTGTCGACTTCGGAAGCCACAAAAAGAAATTTTTCTGTGCCCGTTTCCTGGACGATATTAATGGGAACGGTGAGGGATTCCGGATTGCTGTAGTCATTAATAATGAGCACGGCCAGCATATTGGGTTTGATATCTTTTGCGATTTTGGGAATATTGATTTCGATCCGGAAAGTTCTGTCGTCGGGATCGATGACCTGGGAAATAGTGTCGATAGAGAGATCGAATTCCTTCCCGATAACGGGAATGCTGATATGGACTTTGTCCTTTTTTTTGATCCGGGATATGTAGATCTCAGAAAGATCGACCTTAATTTTAAGATTGGAGAGCTGAACGACACGAAAAGCTTCCATCCCTGCAGCCCCCATCTCGCCTTCCTTAATGAAAACCTCATCTACAATTCCGGAGATAGGTGAAAAAACCTTTGTCAGCTTATACTGTTCTTTCAGTGTATCCAGTCTTTTTTCCATGCCTTCTTTGTTGGTTTTAGCCTGAAGAAACTCGATTTCACTGCCGATTTTTTTGTCCCATAATCTCTGCTGCCTTTCAAAAATCGTCTCGGCCAGCTTCAATCCGTTTTCTACTTCCGCAATGCTGCTTTCTAAAATTGCCCCGTCCAGCTCGGCAAGGAGCTGTCCTTTGGTGACTTTTTTACCGGTAGCCGTATGGACTTTTTTAATGATGCCGGAAGCCATGGGAGCGACAAGAATATTGTTGTCCGATTCGATCGTTCCCTGGACCTGGATAAAATGCTGGAATCGTTCTTTTTTCAGGAGGAAAATCCTGACATCCATCATCTTTTCGGGTTTTTGATCCGGCTGGGCTTTCAATGCGATTTCGGCCTCGAGGGCTTCGATTTTTTTTATCAGTGCATCCCTCTGCATTTCCATTCGGGCCAGCTTTGCTTCCTCACCCGGGGGACCGCAGGCAGCCAGCACTAAACCGATTCCCAGAAAAGCTAAATATTTTCCTTTTTTCATTATGTTTTGTCCTTTGCTTAAATACTTTAATAATTACTGTTCAATCTGTCCAATTTGTTTTTTGCCGTGAGGAGAATGGACATGGCTTGTATGAACTCAGATTGAGCGATGAGAAATGTGTTATGGGCTTGAGTCAAGTCCATGCTGGATGTCATCCCTTCCTTGTATTTGACCAGGGTCACATCATAGACTTTATTGGATAATTTCATGTTGGCTTGTGTATGGATATAATTTTCGTTGGCTGAATCCAAATCCGACCTGGCTCTGGCCGCCTCAAGAGACAGTCCTTCAGCAGCCTGCTGCTTGGCATTTTTGGCCTGTTTAACGGCGATGGCCGCTTTCTGCACTCTTGATTTCTGAGCTCCGCTTTTAAAGATGGGGATGTTCACATTGACCCCCAGCAGCTGGGTTTCATACCATTTTTCATCAGAGCTGAAAAAATTGAAAGAATCCCGCTGGGCATCCAATCGAAAATTATAAAAAGCCGCGACCGTTGGCAGATATTTCATCTTTTCATTCTTTAAATCCATCTCAGAGAGTTTTTCCTGTGTTTTGAGCAGATTGTAATCGATGTTGTCTTCTAGGTTAAATCCTGTATTGTGCAGAGTGTCCATGTCAATAGTATCCAAAATTCCATCGAGCTTGTCAGTAAGCATAATTTCTTCATTCAGATCCAGACCCATCTGAAATTTTAACAGCTTCAAAGCTACTTCCTTCTGTCTTTTGATTGTTTGCAGAGCATTCTTAAGACTTGTCACCGAAATCTGGACTTGGTCGGTATCTGTCTCAGCAACAAAACCTTCTTTATAGAGTTCGTTGATCTCATAATGGGTTTTTTCCAGGTTGGAAAGATTCGCGCTGAGAATTCTCTCACTCTCCTCTGCTACCAAAATCAGATAGTAGGTGTTGGTGACCGTTTCCAGCACATTCAGCTTGGTGCGTTCGTGATTTTGATTGGCCAGCTGTTTGTAGATTTTGGCAGCCTGAAGCCCGACGAAATAGCTGCCGTTAAAGAGAAGCTGGCTGACTGTAAAATTGATAATGGTGTTGTGTTGGGTGCCAAACTGGATAGGAATCATTTCATCGAATTTTCCCTCGAAGAAATTGGGGATGAGAATGGTGGCCAGTTTGAAGTTATTGATGTAGCCAATTGTGGATTCAACCTGGGGAAGTCCTATGGCCAGTGTTTCCTTTATCTGTTTCTGTGCGGTCTGGATGTCGAGTAGAGACCTTTTGCTGTCATAACTGTGAGTGACGGCAAATTCCTGGACAGACTGTAGGCTGAATTCCCTTGCTGCCGAATCCTGCCCAGAGACAGGGCCCGGGATCAGTCCGGCAGCCAATATCCAGATAAAAAGACTGGACAGAAATTTAAATTGTTTCCCAAAATAATTTGATCTTGTTCTCATGATCATGGTTTTTTCCTCAAAGTTTAGAATAGTTCTCTATAATAGAAATATGTCTAGTGGGATGACCTTTGGCCAAGGGAGGAAATTGAAAAGCCACCTATTAAATCAGTAAGCCGTTACTTTCACTCACAAACATTTTTTTGTTTGACCCAGCTAATGGAATCATCCTCTGAGAATCAGAAGTCCATAAACTCAAATTCTGTTCTCAAAAAAACAATCTAATATAGCATATTTTCGGCCTAAAACAAAGTTTTCTAAAAGCCTAAAATTCCACCAAACCGGCCAGTTTTAGAATTTCGAGATAATTGATTACAGCTTGGAGCTTTGATGTTCTCTGGTACTGCGCATCCAGCATGTGCTTGATACCCAGGGCATTCCGTTCCCCATTGACGAGGCACGCAAGTTCAGTTGTGTTGGCGATATCCATTCGTCCATAAGGGAACTTATCCAATTCTTCTTTCGGGACGGCAGAGATGAGTGTTCTGTATTCCCGGTAACCACCTTCTGTTACTTTAGATGTCTGTTTTGGAACGATTTTGGCCGCTTTCTGTTCCAAGTCTGTCCATTGAATTTTGGCTGGGGACTCACCAAGTTTTTTGGCAGTTACTTCCATGTGTACTTTGAGCGCTGCCAGGTGGGCTTCTCCGACCGCATCGATGGTTCCTTTCATGCTTTCGAGGTGTTTTTGAACGGCCCGAGTGTTTTCAGCCAGTTCGAGAATAGATCCAAGAGTGTCTTTTTCATTCGCTATGGTTGCCTTGAGCAGAATATAGGCGGATTTATAAGATTCAGATAAGTTTTCGGGGGTGGCTTGATTGAGTTTTTCGAGTGCGACAACGAATTGATGCCCGAGTCTTCTGGTTCCGTTGCTGACCGTCTCTCCGGCAATCTTTACGGCCATGTCATCATCGGCGCTGGCAACGGTGTACGCTCCGGCTGCTCCGATTATTGCCACACGCCTCAACTGGGTTGGATCGGATTTATCCACTCTGTCGCCAGATGTGTGGTACCACTGGTCCGGCCAGGCAATCATCATGATACCGGGAACTTGGACACCCCAGTCGTTGAAGACTTCATGATCAGACGATCCGTAGTGTGTTTCAATGGAATAGTAGAAAGGCTCAACTGAACCGGAAGGTGAGACGATGCGTATCGGAATTTTATCGGCACCGCCGCGGTTTTGGATGCGTTCCCTGCTTCCTTCACCGACGTACCTGTAATAGTTTTCCATAACATCGTTGATGTAATGGGCATTTCCGAATGTGGTTCTCATGAGGCACATGTGGGCCATGTTTTTGATCAGCCACTCTCCGACCATATCCATGTTGATATTGGCTAGAGTTTTTTCCATGATGTCTTTGTTGGCTTTAACCCAAGGGCCTGTTCCGGAAAATTCCGGTCCCCAGAGGAAGCGGATCGTTCGCTTCGGCCTTGGAATTCGTCCTTCCTCAATGAGAGTGTGCAGTATGCGGGCGCATTCCAGGATCGTTGCGCTGCCGGATTTATTATCGTTAGCACCCTGTTTGGTATAACCTTCAAAAAGGTGGGCTGAAAAGATGACTTCCCCAGCATTGGGATCAGTTCCGGGAATAATACAGGTGATGTTCTGCAGTTCATAGGGCTGCATCTTAGCTTCGACCTGGGCATGCACTTCAATTTTTTCTTTCCTGAGCAGGCGCCGTTTGAGATAATCACCTTCCCTGACCGGGAGATGAAACCCGAATTTTGGCGTCTGTCCCTCTGTTCCCCGGCGGCCTCTTATCCCGCTCCAGGGAATCTGAAGCGGATCGAAATAATTACGTGATTGGCTGATGGCGATAACTCCGAGTGCTCCCATCTGCATACAGGCTAGATTGTGAACTCCGCTTATGCTTCCCTCAGTCACAACAATTTTGCCTTCGACTTCGGCGGCTTCAATCTCTGCCTTGGTCCCTCTTCCAACCCAGACGAGTTCACCTTTGACATCCGTATTGGTGCTGCCTGAGGCCAGCATGGCCCTCATATCTGTATAGGAGGCTATCTTTCGGCGGTTTGGGCTGATTTCCCAGAGTTCGCCCTTAATGCCGTCCCAAGTTTCTCTGCCTGGAAAACGAACAATTTCGGTGCCCGGAAGGCCGTACATTTTAAGCTGATCGAAGATATATTGAGTTTCGTAAAAATTGCCTGCATATTCCTCTGCAGGACGGTTCTTGTTGTAGCCTCCGGTTTCCATAATGGTGTTCCAAGCGGTTTCGCCCGAGGCTTCCCCGATGATTTCATCCATGTGTTCCTGCGCGATCAGAGTCCAGTAGAACCAGGGCGTATACTGCGCCTGGACTGTGCCGCACGTCAATAGAATTGAGACAATACACAAACCGATAATTCGTTTACGTTTAATCATTTTTTCCTCCATCATGAAAATATACTTTTGGATTCTGTTTTCTCAGATGCTTCATTCTCTCCCAAGCTAAAAGATTTGATATATCACAGGAAATTGATTAAATCAATCTAAACTGAATTTAATGAATTCTTCACGTTTTATGAATTATTCAGATTGAATAAGGTTACAAATCAAACCAGTAGCTTATTTTGAAAAGAAAGACATTATCGGAAGGGGAGCCAAAAAAGCCTCTTTTCGGAAAAGTATGTTTCGAATGCCGTAAGGTTGACCACCGCTGGATCTGCCTCGACCTGGCCGAAATCAGGATTAAATGTGCCGTCCAGGGTCAAATTGCCGGTCAATCCATACTTGAGATTTAAACCCATGTTCCCAGAATATTGGGACCCGGTGCGAAAGGGATTACCTTCCTGTTCCGGTAAGAATGCCCCTTTGGCCACTGTGTAAGGAAGTAATTGAATCCTTTTGGGAGACGGGATTCCTTGAATGCCTTTTAATTCTCCGAATAGACTTACAAATTGAGGTGTCCCTTTGGGAATATGTCCCCAGTAGCTGGTCTAAAGAGACTTCCACATCCCATACGGCGTCCCAATCATCATCCTGCTTGCGTTCGTCCGACCAGTACACATCCCTTTCCACTCCGGCCGGATTTACGGAAAATTGAAAAGCCGACCGATGATCATGGTAGCTGTCGATCCAGATATTTATCCAATCTGAAGGAAGCTTTGAATCTTGATGGGCCGGGGTTGTTCTGGATAAAGCCGGTCAGTGGGGTACCTCTCTGCCATGCCTCCTCATCCAGTTTTCCATCTAATCGAATATGGTCTTCATTAAGATTTTCTGCCGTCCCTATCCGGGTTTCCAAGGCTGCATCGAGTTGGAGAACCAGGCTTGTCACGAAAAAAAGAAGAGTTATTATCTGAAGATATTTTGTACTCATTTATCTGGATATTAACATTTAAATTTTCCCAGTTCTAAGGAAGCTGACACTTCCATTAATTAGAAGCACTGACAAAGCAGATTACACTATATTGACTTCCTGTTCCATCAAAAACCTCCGATTTTAACCATGGGCTCGCCTTTACTCATTGGGGGAGTGGCAATGACATACATGACTATACCGTCATGCGGGGCGATGGCTTTCTGGAGGACATTCCCGAAGAAATCAGTCAAATAGCCCAGCAGTTCACCTTTCTGGACATGGGCTCCGCCTTTAGTAAGGGGATAGAAGAGTCCCTCATATTCTGATCGGATATAGGTCGTCTTTTTCACCCAGATGGGATCAAACATCAGATCCGGCTGGCCATCGATCATGTTGAGATGTTTGAGTGTATTGATGCAGCCTTTGAGAATGGCCACTATATCTTCTTCATCGGTCCGGCCGAGCCTTCCGCATTCAACAGTCAGTGCAGGTTTTCCCATAGACAGCGACGCATTGGCACATGTTGTTGCCGGCAGCCCATCTGGACCGGCTGTGACATGGATAAGGACCTTGAACCCGAAATTTATTGCCAAATCCATGGTCTTCCTATCCAATTCGGGATTCCCTGTTTCCATATAATAAAGGTAGGTCAAAAGATCCTCATTGCCGTCGCCGCAGTGAAGGTCGAGGTGAGCATCACTTTTTGAGAGCACCTCATTTGTGATCTGGTAGGCGATTCTCTCCGTCATCGTCCCGTCGATCTTGCCCGGGAAAACCCGGTTCTGGTTCTTCCAGTCGTATGGATTGTAATAAATGGTGCGCTTTAGGAAAGAGGGAAGGTTAACGACATGCACTAGAATCACTGTCCCTTTTATGTTTTGAGGATCGAGCTGTGATCTCAGCCTTTGGAGAGCTAGAACCGGTGGATATTCGTACCCGTGGATGCCGGCCGTAAGCGCCAAAACAGGACCGTCTTTGCTTCCATTGACAATGGTTATAGGGAGCCGGATTTCAGGCCCATCCGTCCCGGCGGGCACGATAATATAGCCAGATTTTATCTCTCCAGGGGAAGAGGTCACTTCACCGGCCGTCAGTGTTTCCTGGCAGAAGACAGGATGTGTAACCCAGCAGAAACAAATAATCATGAAGACTAGGAGCAACATAATATTAGGTTTCATGTGACTTCTCCTCTAAAATTTTCAATTTATGAATTTAAGGAAATGATCTCGGTTGATGGAGTTTTATCTTTAGAATCCTGGAATAATTATTGAAATCTTGATTGCTTGTAAAAATGGATAGAGTATGATTTTTGGCAGCAGCACATATCAGGAAATCAATATGTGATCCTTGAATCCCCTTTTTTCTGCATTTAGTGAAAAATTCAGCAGCCATTTCGTAGTCTTCAGTTTTTAAAGCTAGATCGTCGAAGGCTCTTAATCTTTCTTTTAAGAGAGAAAATTGAGATGGAGAGGAGATTCCTGACAGGATTTCTTGCCTTACAGGCCCAATTAATACGGCTCGATCTTCATCGATCAACTCCGCAAGTTCCAAAACGTTTGGATCATCAAGTTTTATCTTTTGAGACGGTTTTCGTCTGAGAGCGAGAGACCAGATGGATGTGTCAACAAGGATATTCATCCGCGTTTTCTAGAGGCTTTGTAAT
>SDBU01003069.1_pt1 | contig 21528 bp, 15 predicted proteins | sample 2277071 | NCBI WGS metagenome assembly SDBU01 (sample SAMN10397929, study PRJNA504765) | marine sediment metagenome | isolation source: marine sediment core GS08_GC12, 126 cmbsf | place: Arctic Ocean: Gakkel Ridge, Loki's castle | collected 2008
GGGCAAGAAGGTGCGGATCAAAGCGGAGGGGTTCCTGGCCCGCGTCTTTCAGCACGAAACAGACCACATCAATGGTATCCTCTACATTGATCGAGTGGAAAGCCCTGACAAGATCCGGCGAATCGTTCCACCCGAAGAAATGGAACAAGGGGCCATCGAGACAAAGGCCCCACTGTAGAAATTCAGTAGATCACAGTTGCTGGCGGTGGATTGCCAAACCCGCCGCCAGCCTGCTGGATCTGCGATCCAGCAGGAGCAAACTGCGCTGTATTGAAATTTGGTAGTTTTTGACAGGGATAGTGTGTTATACTTTTGACGACTAAAGCCCGCCATGGGCTTTTTTTGTGACCTTGCACCAAAGGAGCTTTCGTTCGCCGAGGTCTCTGACCGAGGCAGAGGGGCTCGGTCGGAGACCTTCGCCCAACCCGAGACCTTGTACCGAAAGGGATAGATGGACAAATCCTCCCGTCTGCCGGGGTTCTACAAACTTGGCCTAGAAGATCAAGCAGCTATTATCGCCGAGCGGGCCGGACTGACGGCCAGTGAGAAAGCTATCTTGATGGGTGAGGGCTTGAGTCCAGCCCAAGCCGATCAGATGATCGAGAACGTGGTGGGCATCCACGCCCTGCCCCTGGGGATAGCCGTCAATTTCCTCATCAACGGCCAGGACTATCTCGTCCCCATGGCCATCGAGGAACCCTCCGTCGTAGCTGGGGCCAGCTTCGCCGCCCGGTTGGCGCGCGACGGCGGCGGATTCACCACCAGCAGCGACGAGCCGGTGATGATCGGCCAGATACAGGTGCTGGACGTCGCCGATCCCCAGGCAGCCCGCTCCGAGCTCCTGGCCCAGAAAAGCCGCCTGCTCCAGTTGGCTGACCAGACCGATCCCCTGATCGTCAGCCTGGGCGGCGGGGCCCGCGACCTGATCGTCCGAGTCGTTGAGGACAGCCCTTCGACGAGCTCAGGACGCCGCACCGTTGGCCCAATGGTGGTCGTTCACCTGCTATTCGACTGCCGCGACGCCATGGGAGCCAACACGGTGAACACCGCCTGCGAGGCCCTGGCTCCGGAGGTGGAGAAAATCACCGGCGGACGGGTAGTGCTACGCATCCTCTCCAACCTCGCCGACCGGCGGCTGGCGCGGGCCAAGTGCACCATTCCGGCCGAGGTGCTGGCCTTCGAGTCGTTCGACGGCCAGACGGTGGCCAGGCGCATCGTCGAGGCCTACGCCCTGGCCGCCACCGATCCCTATCGAGCCGCCACCCACAACAAGGGCATCATGAACGGCATTGATGCCGTGGCCATAGCTACAGGCCAGGACTGGCGCGCTGTGGAGGCCGGAGCCCACGCCTACGCTGCCCGCAGTGGGCGCTACACTTCGCTCTCGCGCTGGAGCGTAGACGCCGACGGCAACCTGGTGGGCACACTGGAGCTGCCCCTGGCCGTGGGCATCGTCGGCGGGGCCAGTCGGGTGCATCCCACGGCCAAGGTAGCGCTGAAGATCCTGGGCGTGACGACGGCGCAGGAGTTGGCCGAGGTCATGGCCGCCGTGGGGCTGGCTCAAAACCTGGCGGCCTTACGGGCTTTGGCCACCGAAGGGATACAGCGGGGCCACATGCAATTGCACGCTCGCCAGGTGGCCATCGCCGCCGGGGCCACGGGTGATCTGGTGGAGACAATCGCCGGACGCCTGGTGGCGGAGCAAAGGATCCGCCTCGACCGAGCCCAGGAACTCGTGCAGGAGAGGCTGGATATTGGATATTAGAGATTGGATATTGGAGGCTTAGTATTTGACCGCAGATTCCCTTTTGCTTAGACCGGACCGTGAGGTTGGCATCGTTGGCTATGGGGCTTACGTGCCCCGCTACAGGCTGCCCGCGTCTGAGGTGTCCAGGGTTTGGAAAGAGGGCCAAGAGCCCCCACCCATCCTAGAGAAAGCCGTGCCCGGCCTCGATGAGGACGTGGTCACCATGTCCATCGAGGCGGCTCGCAACGCACTGAAGCGGGCGGGGATAGAGCCTGGGCTGATCCGGGCGGTCTGGGTGGGCAGCGAGTCCCACCCCTATGCCGTCAAGCCCACCTCGACCATCGTGGCCGAGGCCATTGGAGCTGTACCCCATACCCAGGCAGCGGACTGGGAGTTCGCCTGCAAGGCCGGCACCGAGGCCATCCAGGCCGCCATTGGCTTTGTCGGCTCTGGCATGGCGCGCTACGCCCTCTGCATCGGCGCGGACTCCTCCCAGGGGCAGCCAGGCGATGCCCTGGAGTACACCACCGGAGCCGGCGGCGCGGCCTACCTCATCGGCCCCAGAGATCAAAGCCTGGCCTACATAGAAGCGTCCTATTCTTATGTCACCGACACGCCGGACTTTTTCCGTCGGCCTGGCCAGCACTATCCCCAGCACGGGTACCGATTCACTGGCGAGCCTGCCTACTTCAAACACGTTCTAGCTGCGGGACGATGCCTGATGGAGGAGCTAGGCTATGAGGCAGGAGATTACGCCTACGCCGTGTTCCACCAACCCAACGCCAAGTTCCCCCTTAAAGCGGGCAAGACCCTGGGTTTCAGCGTGGAACAGATGGAGGCAGGACTTCTGGTGCCCGTGACGGGCAACACTTATGCGGGCTCTTCCCTGCTGGGTCTGACGAGCGTCCTCGACCAGGCCACTCCGGGCGATAGGGTGCTCCTGGTCTCCTTCGGCTCTGGAGCCGGCAGCGATGCCTTCTCCCTGGTCGTCACTGACCTCATCGAGGAGAGGAGGAACAGGGCGCCCCTCACCCAGGACTACATCGCCCGCAAGAAATACATTGACTATGCCATTTACACCAGATTCAAGAAAAAGCTGGTGATGCATTAGGCATCCCCATAGCTCCTGGCGGACCCTAGTCCGCCAGTTGGCCGCCGGACTAGCGTCCGGCGCGAGCAGAATAGAGATGCATTAGCAAGAAGAAGGAGGAAGATAACGTGAGAGATGTGAGCATCGTTGGAATCGGCCAGACCAAAGTGGGGGAGCACTGGGACAAATCACTGCGAGATCTCGCCGTGGAGTCCCTGTGGGCAGCTATGGCTGACGCAGGGGTCGAGGAGGCTGACGCCCTCTACATGGGCAACATGCTGGGGGGACAGTTCGTGGGTCAGGAGCACCTGGGAACGCTGATTGCCGACTTCGCGGGGCTGCGAGGCACCGAGGCTTTCAGGATCGAGGCCGCCTGCTGCTCCGGGGCCGCAGCGTTGCGACAGGGCTATCTCGCCGTAGCCAGCGGTCTCCACGACGTCGTGGCCGTCACCGGGGTGGAGAAGATGACCGATGCCCTGGGCTGTATCACCGCCGCTGGCCTGGCCACGGCCGCCGATGGAGACTACGAGGCCAGCCAGGGCCTCTCCCTGGTGGCCATTCACGCCCTGCTGATGCGGCGCTACATGCACGAGTACGGGGCTGTTAACGCCGACTTTGCCGGGTTCGCCGTCAACGCCCACAGGAACGCGGTGGGCAATCCCTACGCCATGTTCCGCCGACCCATCTCCACGGACGCCTTCGAAAAGGCTCGCATGATCGCCGACCCCATCAACCTGCTGGATTCCGCGCCCGTGGCCGACGGCTCAGCCACGCTGGTGCTCTGTCCAGCGGAGCGAGCGCGGGAGTTCAACGAACAGCCCATCAAGGTGACTGCCTCAGCAGCAGCCACTGATTCCATCGCCCTGCACGACCGGCGCGATCCCCTCTTCCTGGAATCGGCCTACCTGTCGGCACAGAGGGCCTATCAGCAAGCCGGGGTCAGCCCCGCCGACATTGACGTCTTCGAATTGCACGACGCTTTTACCATCATGAGCGCCCTCTCGTTGGAAGCCTGTGGCTTTGCCGAGCGGGGAGAGGGTTACAAACTGGGCCAGAACGGCAACATCTCCCTCGAAGGCCCTACTCCCATCTGCACTATGGGCGGCCTGAAGGCGCGGGGCAATCCGGTGGGGGCCACTGGTGTCTATCAAGTGGTGGAGGTGGTCGAGCAATTGCGCGGCCAGGCGGGCCCCAATCAGGTAAAAGACCCCCGCCTGGGCATGGCTCAGAACATCGGTGGCAGCGGGGCCACGGCCATCACGCACATTCTGGAAGCGATGAACTGACCCAGTTTCGCTCAGCCTGGATCGTCAGATTCAGGCCAAAAGCGGGGATTTGGCAATCCCCTTAGAGCGATTTTGGATCCACTAATATTGGCTTTTGGAGGTGGGAGAAGAACCATGGACATGCCGCGACACTGGCGACTGAAGGAACAGCGATACAATTTGGTGGGCACAGAATGTCTGGCCTGTGGGGATAAGCAATTTCCACCTCGTCCCGTGTGCCCAGACTGCAACTCCAAACAAATGCAGCCCTTCACCTTCAGCGGCCAGGGCGAGATCTACTCCTACTCGACCCTCTTCGAGGCCCCGCTTGGCTACGAGGGATTCATTCCTTACACTGTAGCATTAGTCAAGCTGAAGGAAGGGCCCCTGGTGACAACCCAGTTGACAGACCTGGACAACGATGAGGCCCGAGTAGGCATGGAGGTCGAGATGGTCACGCGGAAGCTCAGAGAGTACGGTGAGGATGGGGTGATCGTTTACGGCTATAAGTTCCGTCAAATTGTCGGCGATTCTCCCGAGACAGAGGATGACTAGACCCCTCTCCGTGGTGATAAGTACCCCGAAGAACTCCCCGAAGCTTAACCCTCCCTCTTTGACCGCCACATCAAATTGGGGGTTGACAAAACCTCTGATTCTTGGTATAATATTCTTGGGAGCGCTCCCAAGAAGTAGCTACAAACATCCTCTTTGGCACGAACCTCGGCTTCTTTTCTGGGATTCCGTTGGGAGCGCTTCCAGGAGCAGCCGATGTCCCCTACACTCGAAGATGTCGCCCGATTGGCCGGCGTGTCCCGCTCCACCGTCTCCCGGGTCATCAACGACCAGCCCAACGTCCGCCCCGAGGTGCGGGAGCGGGTCTGGCAGGTCGCCCGAGAGGTAGGCTATCAACCCCATGCCGCCGCTCGCAGCCTGGCCACCAGCCGTACCCATGTCATCGGTATGGTGATCCCCGAAGCGGTGACGACGCTCTTTACCGACCCCTTTTTCTCCCTCTTGCTGCGCGGTGCCACCGACGCCTGTAACTCTCACCAATATCAATTGATGCTCTCCCTGTTTACTGCCAATGCTGACCGGCAAGAGATATATCAGCGCATCCTGCGCAGCGGTTACCTGGAGGGGGCCATCGTGGCTTCGGCCTCGCTAGACGATCCGCTCATCTCCGATTTGCTGCGCGACCGGATCCCGTTCGTTTCCGTGGGGCGGTATCCCAACAAACCAGTCCATTACGTGGACGCTGACAACGTCAACGGGGCACGGATGGCGGTCGAGCACTTGATCCGTCTGGGACACCGGCGCATCGCCACCATCACCGGCCCACTGGACATGATCGCCGGCCAGGACCGTCTGAGCGGCTACCGTCAAGCGTTGGAAGTGCGCGGTATTCCCGTGGAGGAGGAGCTGATTGTGGAAGGGGACTTTTCTGAGGCCAGCGGTACGGCGGGCATGCAACGGTTGCTACCCGTCTCCCCCAGCGCGGTCTTCGTCGCCAGCGACATGATGGCTATCGGCGCTCTGAGATCGCTCCGTCAAGCGGATCGGCAGGTTCCCCAGGACATCGCTCTGGTTGGCTTCGATGACATACCCATCGCCTCGGCGATTGTGCCAGCGCTGACTACCGTGCGTCAGCCGATTGAGCGCATGGGCTCAATGGCGGTAGAGGTGCTGCTGAGCGTACTGGAAGATTCATCGGGAGAAGAAGCTCTTGCTCAGAGGATTGTCTTGCCCACGGAGCTGGTGATCAGGGCTTCTTGCGGCTCCGCCTTGAGTGGGTCATGAAGAAAGAAGGAAACCCACGTTCCTCACTGGTGAAAACGCGCTTTCGGGGTTTCCGAGAAACATCGAGAAGGAAAGAAGGTGATGACGCGGACTTTTGGATAGAAGCTTATCTCTACGAGAAGGGAATCTTTTTCTTCTCGTAGCGGGATGCCGCACCCGCGCCTTATCCGTCGAAAGCCGAGCTCGGCAATTTATGCCGAGGAACAAAACAAACAAAATTAAGGAGGAAGAAATGTTTGCGCGTAAGAAATGGACGAGTCTGTTTGCTCTGGTGATCATCGCCAGCATGGTGCTCGCGGCATGTGCCCCACCGACGCCGGAGATCATCGAGAAGGAGGTGGTCGTCGAGAAGAAAGTGGTCGAGACCGTGATCGTCGAGAAGGAGGTGGTCGTCGAGAAGCAAGTGGTCGAGACCGTGATCGTCGAGAAGGAGGTGCCGGTCGAGAAGATCGTCAAGGAGACCGTCGAGGTCGTGGTGGAGAAAGAGGTCATCGTCGAGGTCACACCGGAGCCCGTTGTTGGAGCTCTGCCCCGCAATGAAACCCTGTACTACAACGGTTGGCAGTGGGGTTCGGTTGTTGGTTGGAATCCGTACTCCAACAGCATGAATAATGCGATGGCTATCGCCCAAGAGGATAACGCCCGCGTCCCCATGTTCGAAACCCCGTACCTGTACAACATGCTTGATGGCAAGCAGTATCCTCTGCTGGCTGATGGTGATTATACATGGAACGATGATCGGACCGAAATCACCTTCAAGCTCAAAGAAGCCGCACATTGGAGCGATGGCACCCCGCTGACCGCGGAGGATGTCGCCTATACCTGGGCCACCCATGTCAAGTACAATACCCCTACCGGCGCTGGCAACGTAGATTACATTGACGCCATCGAAGCCGTGGATGCCCAGACGGTTGTGGTCAAAGCCAAACTGGATGCGGACGGCAAAACGATCAATCCTCTGCTGGTCTCTGCTTACCTGAGCAGCAACTATGTGATCCAGAAAGCCTGGACCCAAAAACTGGAAGAGCGCGCCGGTGGCGATGCCACCGAGCTCCTGGCGGATACCGCGGAGGACGTGGTTTACTCCGGGCCCTATCACAAATTCTTCGCGGACGATACGAAGGTTGTCTACATTCGTGATGACAACTACTGGGGCCAGGATGCCAGCATGTGGGGCAAGCTGCCTGTTCCGAAGTACCTGGCGCATACGATCTTTAAGGATAACGCCGCCGGTTCTGTTGCTTTGGCACAAGGTGAAGTGGATGTCAGCCAGCAGTTCAACTCCAATATTCAGATTCTGTGGCTCAACTATGGGCTGCCCGTCTCCACCTACCTTCCCGATGCTCCTTATGGCATTGGCGCCAGCCTCCCAACGGCCTTCTACAACCTGAAATCCTACGGTTTAGATCAGCTTGCGGTTCGCAAGGCCATTGCCATTGCCGTTGACTATCCCACCATCATTGCCAACGCCATGACCAACCAATCGGCCACCTTCGATCAGGTTCCGCGCTCGCTCATGAACCCGACCCCTGGTGAGCAGGCCATGTACGACCACGATGCCGTCAAGGACCTGCAGTGGGCTGGCAACGATATCGAAGGCGCGAAGAAACTGCTCGATGATGCAGGGATTACCGATACCGATGGCGACGGCTGGCGTGAATACAACGGTCAAAAGCTCAGCTATGTAGCCACCTGCCCCAATGGCTGGTCCGACTGGCAGGCTGCGATTGAAGTGGTTGCTGCCGCCGGGAAAAAGATCGGCATTGAGATCACGACCAACTACCCTGAATGGGCCGTTTATCAGACCGTCGTCACCAAATCGGATGCACCTCTCCCCGAGGAGGGCTATGACATCTTCATGATGTGGAGCGCCGGCGCCGGCCCCACCATGCCCTGGGGACGTATCCGCAATCTGCTGAGCTCGGAATGGGTTGGTATGGCGAGCAACTGGAACGGCAACTGGGGTCAGTATTCAAATCCTGACGTCGATGCCTTGATCCAGGCGATCCCCGGTGAAACCGACCCCGACAAACTGAAGGAAATGTACACGGAATTGGTCAGGATCTACCTGACCGATATTCCCTCCTTCACGCTCATGTACCGTCCCCAATCGTTCCACGCTGTGAACGAGACGGTTTGGACAGGCTTCCCGCACCAGGATGATGGTACCGACCCGCCCGTCCCGCCGCTCACCCTGATTCAGGGTTGGAGTATCGCAGGTCTCTATAACCTGAGGCTGGTTAACCCGTAAACAGGTATCTCTAAAAACAGCCATGTCCCACGAACACCGGAACATGGCTGTTTCTTACAAAGTAGCTTAAGCTGTACAGGTGCAACGCACAGACGGGTGTACTTTACCCGCAAGTGCGTTGCACCTATCCGCAAAATAATGATTCATCAATCGAGGAGGTATTGCATTGAAAGGATACCGAAAGTATTTCCTTAACAAGCTACTTTGGTTCTCAATCACCTTAGTTTGCGCATTCGTGTTGAATTTCATCCTGCCCCGCTTGATGCCGGGAGATCCTGTGGCGGCCATCGTATCCAGGCTTGCCCAAGGCATGAGCGATGCGACCGGAGTTCAAGCGATTTATGAGCAGTACACGGACCTGTTTGGCACTAACAAACCCATGCTCGAACAATTTTTCATATACGTGAAAAATGTGGCGCAGGGTGATTTTGGTTTCTCGTTCAGCCAATATCCCAGAACGGTGGCAGACGTTCTCAAATCTTCCATCTGGTGGACGATCGGTCTACAGTTCCCGGCGATCATCGTGGGCTGGCTGATCGGGAACACACTCGGCGCGTTAGCCGCTTATCTCAAGGGGGGCTTTGATAAAGTCCTCATGCCCATCAGTATTTTTGTCAGTAATTTGCCGGCATTTGGCATGGCGGTCATTTTGATGGTTACTTTTGGAGTCACATTAAAATGGTTCCCAACCTCGGGCGGTTATGGGTTTGATCTTATTCCCAACCTGAGCTGGTCATTTATGTGGTCTGTAATCGTCCACTATCAATTACCGTTCTGGTCGATCGTGTTGATCACGATCGGCGGTCAGGCGATTGGCATGCGCTCCATGTCCATCTATGAGCTTAGTGCGGACTATGTAAAATACAGCCGTTTCCTGGGGATCAAGGACCGCAAGATCGTCGGTTATGTATTTCGGAATGCCATGCTTCCGCAGGTGACCGGTTTGGCGTTAGCGATCGGTACCATGGTCGGCGGCGCGCTGGTGGCGGAGATCATCTTTAGTTATCCGGGGCTTGGTTCTACGATCCTGTCTGCTGTGTTGGGCCAGGATTACCCGTTGATCTCAGCAACCACATTGATTATCACCTTGATGGTGCTGAGTGCGAACTTTCTTATTGAGCTCGTCTATGGCATCCTTGATCCGCGCATTAAAGCGGCGCAGGCTGATTAAGGAGAGAGGTCGTTATGAAGCATACCTTTCAACAAATTTTTCGCTCTCCTAATTTTGTGATTGGTTTTGCCATCTTTATGGCAATACTGCTGACGGTGATCGTTTATCCGCTGATCATAACCGATCCTCCATTAGAGATCATCGGTCGGGGCACTTTCTTCGAACCCGGGATCTATGTGAATGTTTATGACAGCATTGGCTCTCCTCATTACACACTGAATCTGGACGATGCCGCTGCGAAGCGAATTGCCAACAAGCTGGGCGACGAAGATCGCCTTGCCATGAAAGAACGGCTCGTGGCATCTGGGATTCCTGAAGATGAGATCGATATCGAGAACACCGAAAAACTCCTGGATCAGTGGGTGAACAATTATGACCCCGCACAGAAGATCGCTGGGATGACCAATGCCAAGCGAAATTACTTTGTTCGGCTCAATAACTCGCTCAAGGGACTTCTGTCAACTGAAGGAGTAAGCATTGCAGTAAAAAATGCGGAAACAGGCGACCTGGAAGAGGCAGGTATTGTCGTACAATCTGATTACGTGAATATCCGCCAGGTTCCAAACGTACGCGTGTTGCTGCTGGGAACCGATAACTTTGGTAGGGATGTGCTGACGGAATTGGTAGCGGCAACCGGTGTATCGCTGCGGATCGGTTTTGTTGCCGGTATCATCGCAACCACGATCGGTTTGATCCTGGGATTACTGTCGGGTTATGTCGGTGGCCTGGTGGATGACACTATTATGTTCATCACCAATCTATTCACAGTTATCCCCAGTTTTGTATTGTTGATCCTGATTTCATTCAGTATCGGGCAGGAACAACGCGGTGCCTTTACCATTGCAGCGGTGATCGGGTTTACTTCCTGGGTATGGACTGCCAGGGCAGTGCGCGCGCAAGTGATTTCACTGCGTAATCGCGACCATGTCAATTTGTCGAAACTATCCGGGCACTCGATCGTTCACATCATCCTCACCGATATTTTGCCTTACATCGCTTCTTATGTTGTGATGGCCCTGATTCTGCAGATTTCCTCGGGTATCCTGGCAGAGGCCGGTTTATCGATCCTTGGGTTGGGACCTAGAACTACCGAAGTGCCAACGTTGGGTTTGATGATGAACTGGGCGATGATCTACCAGGCACAAATCCTGGGAAAATGGTGGGCATACTTCCCCGTAATCATAACCATCGCTCTGATTACGTTCTCGATGAATTTGATGAATACGGGTCTCGACCAGGTATTCAATCCGGCATTGAGGGAGTAGGTGATGAGATGCCAAGAGTAATGTTAGAGGTCAAGGATCTGACAACAAAATATATCACCCGGTTTAAGGAAGATGTTTACGCTGTTGACCACGTTTCTCTGAAGGTCGAAGAAGGGAAAACGCTGGGAATTTCAGGAGAATCCGGCTGCGGAAAGTCGACGCTGGCGCTCAGCCTGATGGGATATTACTTCGCTCCGCTGCACTACATGAGTGGAGAGATCATCATTGATGGACGTAATATTTCTGGAATGGCCCCTGATGACGTTCGTAAATCGATATTGGGGACGGAGATCTCTTATATCCCTCAATCGGCGATGAACGCGCTCAACCCCACCCAGAAGATCATCCACTTTATTGAGGATGTTGTTCAAGCGCATGATCCATACAAAACCAAGAAAGAGGTTTATGAACTTGCCAGAGGATGCTTTGAGGTCTTGGGGCTTCCGGCGGATGTACTGCAAAAATACCCCGTTGAACTTTCGGGCGGCATGAAACAGCGCACGGTGATCGCGACATCTGTGATCCTTTTTCCAAAAATACTGATTGCTGATGAGCCTTCCTCCGCACTCGATGTCACTACACAGAAGATGGTCATCAAGATGCTAAAGAACTTGATGGAAAAGGGTTACATCAAATCGATGATCTTCATCACTCATGAGCTTCCGCTGCTTTACAACGTGGCCGATGATATTATGGTCATGTACGCAGGGCAGATCGTGGAAAAGGGTACCGCAAAAGAAGCCGTGTTTGATCCACTCCACCCATATTCCAAGGGTCTCATGGGCTCGATCATCGTGCCTGAAAAAGGTCTGCGGGATGTCAAACTGACTGCCATTCCTGGGGTGCCGCCGAACCTGAAAAAACCACCTGCTGGATGCCAGTTTGCCGAACGCTGCAAATTCGCTTGGCCAAAATGCAAGGCCGCTTCTGTCCCTCTTCGCGATGCGGGTTACGGCCGCGCTTACCGCTGCATCCTATCGGAAAAAGAACTGAGGGATGCTTATCTGAGGGAGGCCAAAAAAGATGCCTGATGAAAGAAAAATATGCCTGAGCGGGTCAGGACTTACCAAGGTATTCGGGTTTGGCCGCCAGAAAACGGTCGCCGTCGATCATGTGGATTTCAATTTCTACGAGGGCGAACTCGTCTCGATCGTGGGCGAATCGGGCAGCGGAAAGACCACTTTGGCGAAGATGCTTTTGGGATTGATCAGTATTACTGAGGGGGATATCTACTTCCAGGGAAAAAAGCGCGATATCCGTACTCATAAGAAGAAAAAGGAATACTGGAAAAGTGTCCAGGCGATCTTTCAGGATCCGTACTCTTCATACAATATATTCCGAAAGATTGATGCCGTGCTTTTAGATTGTATTAACATGCGCGGCGGTCGAAAACTTCCGTATGAGAAAAAAGTAGAGTTGATGGCAGAGGCGTGCGGCTTTGTCAACTTGAAGTTCGAGGAATTGACCAACAAGTATCCATTTGAGCTTTCCGGCGGACAGATGCAACGTTTAATGATTGCCCGTATCTTCCTCCTGAACCCAAAGATCTTGCTGGCTGATGAGCCAACCTCGATGATCGATGCCTGTTCACGCGCGACCATCTTGGAAATGCTGATGCAATTACGTAAAGAAATCGGGATGACGGTTATTTTCATCACCCATGATATCGGCCTGGCGTATTATGTCTCTGACAGCGTATACATTATGGAGCGTGGAAAATTTGTCGAAAGTGGATCTGCCGATGAGGTGATTCTGCATCCGAAAGAGGCCTACACCCAACGCCTGATCAGTGATGTACCAAAAATTTACGAAGAGTGGGATCTTTCAACTGTGTGATCCTATGACCGACATTTCGTGGCATGTGGTCGCTATGCGGAGGGGGAGCAACGAATGTCAAAGGCGAAGATCATTGGTCCCGAACTGCCCAACATTCCTTGGGAAGAACGCCCTCATGAGTGCGCTGAGCGCAGCGGCGTGGTCTGGCGCTACTCGAAGAATCCCATCATCCCGCGGGATCTGATTCCCTCGTCCAACAGCATCTTCAACTCGGCAGTGGTGCCGTATCAAGGGGAGTTCCGCGGCATCTTCCGCTGTGACGACAAACGCCGCGCCATGCAGATTCATGCCGGGCGCAGCAGGGATGGACTGAACTGGGAGATTGACAACGAACGCATCCAGTTCCAGCCCGCCGAAGGCTTCGAACCGATGGAGTGGGGCTACGGTTACGACCCGCGCGTCTGTTGGATCGAGGATCGCTACTACGTCACCTGGTGCAACAGCTTCGCGGGCTGGCCGACCATCGGGGTAGCTTACACCTACGATTTCGAGACTTTCTATCAGATGGAGAACGCCTTCCTGCCCTTCAACCGCAACGGCGTCCTGTTCCCACGCCGAATCAATGGCAATTTCGCCCTGCTCAGCCGCCCCAGCGATCGTGGACACACACCGTTTGGAGAGATCTACTATTCCGAAAGCCCCGACATGATCTATTGGGGCAAGCACCGCCTGGTCATGCGGCCCGCCGGCGGCTGGCAGAGCACCAAGGTTGGCGCCGGCCCCATCCCCATTGAAACGACCGAGGGCTGGCTGATGATTTACCACGGGGTGCTGACCTCCTGTAATGGCTTCGTCTACTCGATGGGCGCTGCGCTGCTGGATATCCACCAGCCGTGGAAGGTGCTCTACCGTACCGAGCCGTATCTGCTGCATCCGAAGGAAATCTACGAGCAGGTTGGCGACGTACCTAACGTGGCCTTCCCCTGCGCCGCCCTGACCGATGCCGCCACCGGTCGGATCGCCATCTATTACGGTGGGGCTGACACGGTCACATGTCTGGCATTTGCGAAATTCGATGAGCTAGTTGATTTCATCAAAGAGAATTCTCTCTGAAGGACCAATGCGAAGGTCTGTCGCCTCGATGCCGGGCATCTGTAGGTGGGTGCGTTGCTACTTGTATTGATTGAAGGAGATAGGTATAATTGTGGTCGTGGCGAGTGTGGTATTCTGCACACTCGCCTTTTCGCAGCAGGATTCATATTCTCACCATCTGGACAGGACAGCAGTGTGGCCATCTCTGAGCCAAGTGGAGGCGCGAAGTGAGTGGACTAAAGATCTGTGTCATCGGTGGAGGCAGCACCTATACCCCAGAGCTCATTGAGGGTTTCATTGAGAGAGAGGATGAGTTGCCCGTGGCGACCATCGCTCTGATGGACATTGATGAAAACAGATTGCGCGTGGTGGGCGGACTGGCGGAGCGCATGTTGCGGGCAACTGAGGCCGACATCGAACTCAGGCTTACGACTCAGCGGCGAGAAGCACTCGAAGGGGCCGACTACGTCATTACCCAGATTCGAGTAGGGGGATTGGCCTGCCGGATTCAAGACGAGAAGATCCCTCTTCAATTTGGGGTGGTGGGCCAGGAGACCACAGGCCCAGGCGGCTTTGCCAAGGCCCTGCGCACCATTCCCGTGCTGCTGGACATCGCCCGTGACATGGCCGAGGTGGCGCCAGGAGCCCACCTCATCAATTTCACCAATCCTTCGGGCATCATCACGGAGGCCCTGCTCAAATACACCGATATCCCTACCGTTGGCCTGTGCAACTCACCCGTTGGGTTCCAGCGGGGCATCGCCCAGCAGTTGGGTGTGGCCCCTGAGCGTATCCAGTTGGACTACGTTGGATTGAACCACCTGAGCTGGATTCGCGGCGTGAGGCTAGACGGTGAGGACGTCTTCGACCAGGTGCTGGAGGACGCCATTGGCCTGGCCAGGGCAGGTGAGTCCCCCTTTTCTCCAGAGCTTCTCGAAACACTGGGGATGCTCCCCAATGACTACCTGACCTATTACTATGACCACGATCAGGTGCTGGCCGAGCAGCGCCGGGCGGGGCAAACCCGGGGAGAGGTCGTCCAGGAGATCGAAGCCGGCCTGCTGGAGCTCTATGCTAACCCCAACCTCAGGCATAAACCCAAGCTGCTGGAAAAGCGGGGCGGTGCCCATTATTCCACCGTAGCCGTGGCCGTCATCAGCGCTATCCATCACGACAAGGGTGAAGTACACATCGTCAACACGCGCAATAACGGTGCCCTGCCCGATCTCCCTCCGGAATACGTTGTGGAGCTCCCCTCAGTGATCAATGGGAGCGGCGCCAGAGCGATCCCCGTGGCCCCGATGCCCCCGGCGATACGGGGGCTGACCCAGGCCGTCAAGGCATACGAGGAACTGACGGTGCTGGCCGGAGTGGAGGGGGACGAGCAAGCGGCCTTGCAAGCTCTCTTGGCTCATCCATTGGTGCCCTCCTTTGCTGTGGCCCAAGGGCTTTGGGCGGCCATCAAGGAGGCCAACCGAGCTTACCTATCGCAGTTCGGGGGAAAGACATGAGTCTCGTTCTGGGCGTAGACGCTGGCGCAACTAAGACCTTCGCTTTGGTCGCCGACGAAGACGGGCATATTCTGGGGTTTGGCCAGGGTGGGCCGGGCAACCACCAGGCGGCCGGGCTGGAGCCGGCCCTGGCCGAGATCAGACGATCCTCCGAGGAGGCTCTGGCTCAGGCTGGCGCGTCTCCTCCTGTGGACTTCGGCTTCTTCGGCCTGGCCGGAGCTGACCTGCCCGTGGATTTCGCCCTCCTGACCCCGGCCGTCGAGGGAATGGGCATCGCCCGGCGGGTACGCATCAAGAACGATACCATGGTCGCCCTGCGAGCCGGCCTCAAGCGCAGTTGGGGCGTGGCCGTCATAAGCGGCGCTGGCTTCAATGCGGGCGGCATCGGGCCCGACGGACGGGAGATCCAACTGCCGGGCCTGGGGGCGCTGTCGGGCGATTGGGGCGGGGGCGGCGACATCGCCCAGGAGATGATCCGTCTCGTCTGCCGCGCCTGGGACGGGCGGGGCCAGCCCACCGCGCTGACGGAGATGGTTCTCACTGCCCTGAGGCTCCCTTCGGTAGAGGAGTTGATCGCCCAGCTCTACCAGAGCCAATTCGACTACTATCCCGGCCAGTTCGACCAACGCCGCCTCCTGGCCCTGGCGCCTCTCCTCTTCGAGGCGGCCTATGAAGGAGACCAGGTGGCCCAGGAGCTTGTGGTGCGGGTAGGGACCGAGGTGGGAACGACGGCCAACGCGATCATCAAGCGGCTAGGACTGGAAACCACCGACGTGGAGGTGGTGCTTGGGGGCAGCGTGTTCAAGGGCAGAGGTCCGCTGCTGGTTGACACGATTACTCAGGTGGTGCACAGGATAGCTCCCAGGGCCACCATTGTACTCCCGGAGTTCGAGCCGGTTGTAGGGGCGGTTTTTCTGGCCCTGGAGAGTCTGGGAGTGGAGGTCAACGAGGCTGTCTACACCAAGGTACGGGCCAGCCTGCCGGACGAGCTTAGGCTGGAGCAACCCTCGTGAGATGCAGATTCATCCTGTCAACGAATGAAGCAACGAATAAGCTTTGACGGCAGACCTCATTCGTTTATTCGTTTGGTATTCGTTGACAGAGGGGGGCGAGCCAAGTGGCGCTATGAGATAACCCCTGAGGGCAAAAGCATGATGAAACGAGAGGCAAACCATGTCTGAACCCATCACCTTGAATCTGAATGGAACATGGAAGTTGAGGGACTTCCTGCCGGGGCAGGGGCAAGCAGCAGGCGCACACCTGCCTGACCATGATGATACAAGCTGGTGCCCGGCTTCCGTGCCTGGAGACGTGCATACAGCATTGGTGGAGGCCAAGCGCTTGTCGCCGCCCTTCTACAACATGAACGTGGAAGCCTGCCAATGGGTGGAACACCAGGAATGGTGGTATCGCACGACGTTCGAAGCGCCCTGGGCCAAAGACGACGCCGGGGCACGGTACCTGCTGGCCTTCGATGGCCTGGACACCTTCGCCACCGTCTACCTGAACGGGGTCGAGATCGGCAGTCACCAGAACATGTTCACCGCCGCCGCTTTTGACGTGACGGAGCATCTGCGCCGGGGTGGGCGGAACACCGTGGCCGTGCGTTTCGATCCCGTCGCAGCGACGGTTGGCGACCGCCCGTGGATTGACGACGAGTGGATGCTCGGCAACCCCGTTCGTGTTTGGGTGCGCAAGGCGCAATGCAACTTTGGTTGGGACTGGGGTCCCTCGTTGATCAGTGCGGGCATCTGGCAGGGAGTAGCCATGCGCCAACACAGGGGCGCGCGCCTGACCAGCGTCTTCTTCAAGACGCTAGAGATCACCCCGCAGGCTGCCCGGGTCGCCGTTCAGATCGAAGCGGAGCGATGGAACGAGTTGCCAGACCTGGTCGCTCACGTCCACCTGGAGCGAGATGGCCAGTCTGTCGTCGGCATAGCGCCACTGGCGACGGAGCGGGGCGAGATTGAACTGGAGGCGCCGGAGCCGACGCTGTGGTGGACGCACGACCTGGGCGAACCGGCGCTGTACGACCTGACCGTGGAGCTGCGGGCCGGAGGCGAGCTTCTGGATACCTACCAGGAGCGGGTCGGCATCCGCACGATCACAGTGGATCAATCGCCTGACCCTGAGGAGCCAGGGACGAAGTTCTTCACTTTTGTGCTGAACGGGGTCAAGATTTTCGCCAAAGGCGCCGATTGGATCCCGGCCGATTCCTTCGTTGGTCAGGTGGATGAGGGCCGATACCGGGAGCTTCTGGAACTGGCTGTGGCGGCCAACATGAACATGCTGCGGGTGTGGGGCGGCGGCATCTACGAGAAGGATGCCTTCTACCGGCTCTGCGACGAGCTGGGCATTCTCGTCTGGCAAGACTTCATGTTCGCCTGTGCTCCCTATCCGGATCACGACCCCGATTTCATGGCCGAGGTGGAGCGGGAGGCGGTCTCGGTCTTGCGCCGATTGCGCAATCACCCCTGTATCGCCCTCTGGTGTGGCAACAACGAGAACGACTGGATCGCCGATCAAGTCCATTGGCAACAGCCCGGCTACCGGTTCCCGGGCTGGTGCATCAATCACGAATTGCTGCCACCCATCGTCGAGCGCCTGGATGGCACCCGCCTCTACTGGCCCTCCAGCCCCTACGGGGGAAACGACCACAACGATGAACGGGAGGGGAACCGACACAACTGGCAGGTGTGGCATGGCCTGGTCTTTCCCCGGCGCTTCGGCCAGCCTTCGGAGCGCCGCTTCACCCCGGAGGGCGTATCCTTCCGGCACTATGCCGAGGACATGGCCCGCTTCGTGAGCGAGTTCGGCATGCACGCCGCGCCGGTGCTGGAGACGTTACGGCGCAACATCCCTGCCCCGGGTCTGCGTCTGGGCAGCCCGGAGCTTCTCTATCGCAACAAGGACAATCCCAAAGACAAGGGCAATTGCCTGATGGCCTCGTGCATCGGCCTGCCGACAACCCTGGAGCAATACGTGGACTTCTCCATGATTGCTCAGGCCGAGGGGCTGAAGTTCGGTATCGAGCACTATCGGCGGCGGAAGTTTCACTGCAGCGGGACCCTCTTCTGGCAGTTGAATGACTGCTGGCCGGGCCTCAGTTGGAGCGTGCTGGATTACTACCTCTTTCCCAAGGCTGGCTACTTCTACGTCAAGAGGGCCTACGCGCCCATTTTGGCCTCCTTCAAAGAAGAGGAAGAGGAGGCGGACGGCGTCTCGCTATGGATCACCAACGACACGCTGGAGGAGTTCAGCGACACAGTGACCGTCTTCCACGGCGACTTCTCTGGCCGCAAGCTGTACGAGGAGATGCTGGAGGTTCGGGCGCCGGCCAATGCCTCTGTGAAAGCCTGGCATCTCTCCTTCGATGAGCTAGGCATCGAAGATCCACGGCAGGAGTATCTGGCCGTGTGTTCCCAAAGCGGCAGGTTTTATAGCAACCGTCACTTCTTCGTGGAGGTCAAGCACCTGGTGAGGCCAAAGCCTGACTTGAAAGTGGAAATCGCCGCAGGGAGCGATGGGAAATACGAGGTCAGGGTAGCCACCGATGTCTACGCCTACTTCGTCAAGCTGGTCGCGCCCATAGAGGGCGCCAGGTTCAGCGACAATTACTTCGACCTCTTTCCCGGCCAGGAGCGGGTCATAGAGGTCTGGAACGAGGCAGGCCGACGGCTGGAAGAGAACGATATAGCAGTGGGCTGTCTCTAGCAAAGGTTAAGGGAGATCAATAACATAGAAAAGGAGAATACCATGGAAAAGCGAATTAAAGAACTTCTGGAGCAGATGACACTTGAGGAGAAAGTGTCCATGCTGGCCGGTTCGGACGCCTGGCATACCCAAAGCGTTGAGCGTCTTGGTATCCCGGCTATCAAGATGACCGATGGCCCTCATGGAGCTAGAGGAACCATTGCCAAGGGTGGCCCATCCTCAGCATGTTTTCCTGTAGGCACAGCGATGGCGTCCACCTGGAATACCGAGCTGATAGGTCGCGTGGGCGTGGCCCTGGGAGAAGAGACCAAGGCAAAGAACGCGCATATCCTCTTGGGGCCAACGGTAAACATTCATCGCTCTCCTTTGGCAGGCAGAAACTTCGAATGTTATTCCGAGGACCCACACCTGACTTCAGGAATTGCCATCGCGTTCATAAACGGCGTTCAGAGTCAAAACGTGGGGGCATGCATCAAACACTATGTCTGCAACGATTCGGAATTTGAGCGCATGTCAATCAGCTCAGAAGTAGGCGAGAGAGCACTTCGAGAGATATACCTGTCTCCATTCAGGGTGGCTGTCAAGGAAGCAGAGCCCTGGACAGTCATGGCGTCCTACAACAAAGTGAATGGGACTTTCGCCAGCGAGAACAAGTATACCCTGACGGATATACTGAAGGAAGAGTGGGGTTTCAAGGGGTTTGTTGTTTCCGATTGGGGGGGCACTAGGGACACGGTTCTCACTGCCAATGGCGGACTTGACCTGGAAATGCCTGGGCCAGCCCGAGTCATGGGAGACGAGCTGCTCAAAGCCGTGAACGAAGGCCACGTCAGCGAGCAAGTGATTGACGACAAAGTCCGGCGTATCCTCAGAACCATCATCAAATCGGGCGCGTTTGAAAACCCTGAAGAAGCTCCGGAAAAAGCGATTGACAAGCCCGAACATCGCAGGTTGGCTCGTGAGACTGCCGCCGAAGGCATAGTGCTATTGAAAAACGAGCGCAATGTATTACCCCTGGACGAACAGAGGATAAAGTCTCTGGCCGTCATCGGGCCAAACGCAAAGGCGGCCAGGATCATGGGCGGAGGGAGCTCGCAGGTAAATCCTCATTACGCTGTAACTCCCTGGGAGGGCATCAGCAGGAGATGTGGCGATTCTATCAAAGTGTCTTACCAGCAGGGCTGCACAAACCACAAGAGGATCCCGGTTCTCGGCGAAGAGTGGCTGATCCCCTCTGGAAACCAAGAGGGTCACGGTCTTACCGCAGAGTATTTCAACAACCCGGATATTATCGGAGAACCCGTTCTTACAGAGGTGTGTCAAAAACTTGACATCATCTGGTCTGGCGAGTTCTCTTCTCTGGTGGACAAAGATGAATTCTCTGCCAGATGGACGGGGAAATTCGTTGCACCTGAAACGGGTACGCATACCTTCAGTTTGATCAGTGTCGGCCTCAGCCGCCTTTACATTGATGGCGAGCTAGTCATTGATAACTGGACAGAGCAAATCCGCGGGGAAGCCTATTATGGTGCGGGAAGCAAAGAAATGGTTGCCCGAGTTGACATGACCGCCGGCCAGTCCCATGGCATCAGAATAGAGTATAGTAAAAAGGATGCCCGGTTTTTTGCCGCGATTAGACTGGGATGCTTGCCCCCCGTTTCCGCTGATTCCATAGAACGTGCTGCTGAGCTTGCGGCTGAATCGGACGTGGCCTTGGTTTTTGTGGGCACAAGCGATGAATGGGAGAGCGAGGGCTACGATAGAGCAGATATGGAACTGCCGGGAGATCAGGTCGAACTGGTCAAGAAAGTGGCTGCAGCAAACAAGAACACCATCGTTGTCCTGAATACCGGTTCCCCAGTAACGATGGGCCAATGGATTGATCAGGTTCCCAGCGTCGTTGAAGCCTGGTTCCCAGGCCAGGAATGTGGCAATGCCATCGCCGATGTTCTGCTCGGAGATGTCAATCCCTCAGGAAAACTCCCCACGACGTTTCCGAAGCGACTTGAGGATACCCCGGCGTACATAAACTACCCCGGCGAAAACGGCCAGGTTCTCTACGGTGAGGGTATCTTCGTCGGGTATCGTTACTATGACAAGAAGAAAATCGAACCCCTGTTTCCCTTTGGTCATGGGCTTTCGTACACCAGTTTTGAATACAGTGATCTTGAGATCGGCTCGACAGAGTATGAAGCAGAAGACAGTATAGAGATTGCAGTTGACGTCAAGAACATTGGAGACAGAGAAGGCAAAGAAGTGGTGCAGCTTTATGTCCGTGACGTTGAATCTAGCCTGGTCAGGCCCGGAAAAGAGTTGAAGGCCTTCAAAAAGGTCGCTCTCAGACCAGGAGAAACGAAAACGGTTCATTTCACTCTCGATAAGGACGCTCTGTCATTCTACGATCCAGGTCGAAAGCAATGGATCGCGGAAGCCGGGGAGTTCGAGATCCTGATCGGCAGTTCCTCGCGGGACATCCGGGCTAGAGGCTCTTTCTCGTTAAAAGCTCCCCCAGAGGCCGCGCGAGGGAGGGGTGATACGCCCCTGAGTACCGACAGCACGTTGCGGGAGATTCTGGACGACCAGGCGGGAAAGGGCGTCCTAGAAAAACATCTTGGGGATATATTGCAGGTTCCCCAGATCGACATGGCAATGGGGTTTTCGCTGAACCAGTTGGCACAATTTGTGCCGGATGTATTAACTCCTGAAAAGCTTCAAGAGATTGACGATGATTTAGGAAATCTATGATGATGCCCTCAAACCTCTTTTTCATTCTTGACTGAATGGGCTAGTTGTGGTATGATTTACCTAGCTTAATCGCCGTTGCTCTTTTCAAAGGAGGAGGCTACCAT
>SDBU01003070.1_pt1 | contig 21521 bp, 19 predicted proteins | sample 2277071 | NCBI WGS metagenome assembly SDBU01 (sample SAMN10397929, study PRJNA504765) | marine sediment metagenome | isolation source: marine sediment core GS08_GC12, 126 cmbsf | place: Arctic Ocean: Gakkel Ridge, Loki's castle | collected 2008
CAGGGTAAATTTGCCAAACCACTCGCTTTGCCATCTCACCTCCGTCTTTTCCTTGTCAACCACCTTGAAGAACTGCTCCATGTAGGTCTGGGCATTGGCCTGAACCTCTTCCATGGTTAGCATCGGCCGGGTCACCGAAACACCGCTTGGGTCGCCAATCTGGGCTGTCCAGTCGCCAACAATGAGAACCACCTGATGCCCCAGCTCCTGAAACTGGCGAAGCTTGCGCAGGGCCACCATGTGTCCCAGGTGAATATCGGGGAAGCTGGGGTCGAAGCCCTCCTTCAGTCGTAGTTTTCTCCCCGAGCGCAGTAGCTCTATCATCTCCTCTTCGACGATAATTTCCGCTACGCCCCGTTTCAGCAGGCGGTCAAGCTCCCGGCCGGTGACACCTTTTACTCCGTCATTCATGTTCAGTTTCCACCTTGACTGGTCAGTATTGCCCTACCCTGGTCTATGTCTCTAGCTATCTGGTCTTTTAGCTCCTGGGGAGTGTCAAACCGTTTTTCTTCTCGGAGCCGGTCAACAACATCAATTTTCATTTCGTGCCCGTAAAGGTTGCTCTGGTAGTCGAGGATATAGACCTCGATGGTGCGCTCGCTGCCACCAAAGGTGGGGCGCTCACCAATATTAGTCATCGAGGGATAAGCTTTGTCATCGATATGGGCCCAGGTGGCGTAGACCCCGTTGGCAGGGAGTGCCTGCCTCGGGTCAACTTCTAGATTGGCGGTGGGGAAGCCTAACCCTTTACCCCGGCCGTCGCCGGTGATGACCGGCCCGTGAAAACTGAAGCTGCGACCTATCAGGTCGTGTACCCGTTTCATATCCCCATCAGCCAGAGCCTTCCTGATTGCGGTGCTGCTTACCACTTCCCCGTTTACCAGCTTCGCCCGTACCACGGTCACGCCGAAATTCATCTCCCGTCCCAAGGCGTGCAGCGTATTCTCGTCACCTTCCCGCTTTTGACCCAGGGTAAAGTCATGGCCAATTACCAGTCCCCGCATTCTGAGGTGCTTCTTCAGCAGGCTAATGAACTCACGAGCGGTGAGCCGGGCTACCTCAGGGGTAAAGGACAGAGCAACGATAGCGTCAATACCTTCATTCTTCAGGAGGTTAATCCTCTCGGTGAGGTCAGCAAGGAATGGTAGTCTGGTCTGTGGTGAGATAACCTCCTGGGGATGCTGGCGAAAAGTTACCACTCCGCTAAGCAGACTTTGCTCCCCAGCGCGTTTTTTTAGCTGCGAAAGCAGGTACTTATGACCGAGATGAACCCCGTCAAAGACACCAATCGTCAACAACGTATCGCGGTCAGGTGATGACCCGGTTAGCTCTTTCTCGATTTGCATGGTCTCTTCTCAGGCACAAGTATGGAACGGAGCGCTGATGGAAACGCTGACCGATAAATAAAAAAGGCGCCCCCGCGTAACCTCAGGATTACTGCAGTTGAAGCCGCTAGCTTGAAATTATAACATATTATACTACACCTTTGCCAGCCGACTTGAATCTTGTGTTTCTTTGGGGCGGGTTTTTGCGAAGTTATAATTTTAATTATGAAATCTTGGCTTGAGCCTGAGAAATGAGGGGTAGAAAGGGAGTGATAACTACTCTGGGATGTTGACAGGGCCGCATACGAGTATTAAAATAAAGCCCCAAGATGTAGAACAACCTGAGAACAATAGGGAATTGTAGGGCAGGAGAAGATGAGATGGGTAAAGAAGGGCACTGGAAACTCCATTTGGTAGTCGGGCTTGTTTTGAGCCTGTTATTTGCTTTTGGCGGGATACTTTTAATAATGGCTCTAAGCGCCTATTTAGCTTTTACCTTTGGCATCTGGGTGGGCATAGGTTTTTTAGCTGCCTTTCCTGGTAGCTTTCCATTCTTATATAAAACAAGGGCTTACCAACGAATAATCAAACCCTACAAAAAATGGGACTCGTTATATTGGAGCCGTGTAAATGAACGTAGGATAACCATACTAGCCTTCTCTTTGATTGGAGGATACGCGATTATTCTCACGGCTTTAATACTGGTTACATTTAACTGGCTTGGTCTTCCGTCGGACACAAGTCTGTGGATATCATTCGGTATTCCAACAATAGCATCTATCGTTACGGTGGTAAAACTTGAGAGGCGAGGCTGGTTCTATAAGAAACGACAACTGGATTGACTTCTGAAACTACCAAGTAACATGCGGTGGCTGGTGCCCTTTTTCATTTGGCTAAAACAAATATTGAAAAGGGAATTCAACAGATGAAAACGCTGCTTACTCTTTGCGCTGTGATGCTGTTTGTCTTACTTGCGACAGTCGTCGGTTGCCCGCAGCAACCCATACCAACTCCACCTGCAATGCAGACTCCAGTGCCGACACCGACACCCGCACCAACCCCAGCACCAAGTCCACCGGCACCTGAGCCAGCACCGCCGCCTCCGCCATCAGTGAAGCCATCGGAGCCCGAGAAACCGCCTGATATAATGAACTGGTTAGCCAGCGATGTGCCACAGGCGCACGACGCCATGCTCGCCTTGATTAGCAAATACCCTCTGCACACTAAGGACGACACTGTAACACACTGGTTTGTTGCTGGTGGAGGGGTTGGTTTCTCATGGCGTTTCTCGATACCAGCGGATTATCTTTCCAAAGCAAAGGAACATATTGACAATGCCTATCGCCTGGCAAAAGACAGGAAATTGGCAACCGAGTTAACGCCACGGGATGTCAGCGAAGAGGAAATAGCACTTGAACTCAAAAAAGCGTGGGAATCCCTTGATAGGCAGGTGTCTCAGAGCTTGTCGCACCAAAAGTGGTTGATTGAGCGTATTAAGGAAGACGATGACCCCACCATGAACCGGGAATCCACTTTTTCAGAGCTTATAGAAGTTTACGATAGGTACCGGAAAGATGTGTCAAATGTAATAGCTGAACTTGAGTTCATTCTATCCTATTGCCAGGAAGAGGTAAAGCCTCCATCGTCAGCGTAGTAGGCTCCGCGGCCTCGCCGGTTCAGCCCTTTCTCTAGCGGCTTTTCAAATTTACCCCGTGCTACCCTCAGTAAACACCACCTCCTTCTCCAATGTCGTAACTACACCCTGCACGGACAGCAGTCTGTCTTTATTCGGAGTAGTGACACTAGTGCAAATGAATGGTGTTTTGAAGTCAGATAATGGTAAAATTAGCAAGAACTCTCAGGCACGAACTGAGTTTTCATAATTCAAATAAAAAGCAGGTTCACAGCTCCGCAGATGACAGACTTAGACGAAGTAAAGGAAAAGATAGCAAAGCTCAGAGCCCAAATTAACCATCACAACTACCGCTATTATGTCCTGGATAGCCCCGAGGTCAGCGACGCCGAATATGATGAGTTGATGAGGGAGCTGAAGCAGCTGGAGGAACAGTACCCCCAGTTCATCACCCCGGACTCACCCACGCAGCGGGTAGGTGCCGCCCCGGTAGAAGCCTTCGGCGTCGTGGAACACCCCCGGCCCTTACTGTCCCTGGGCAACGCCTTCTCCCATGAGGAACTACTGGCCTGGCACACCCGCACCACCCGGCTGGCCGGCGCTGAGCAGTTTAACCTGGTTGGTGAGCACAAGCTGGACGGACTGGCGGTGGCCTTGACCTACGTCAACGGTCAATTCGTCACCGGAGCGACCCGCGGTGACGGTGTCCGCGGGGAAAATATTACCCAGAACCTGAAGACTATCAGGAGTGTTCCACTATCGGTACCCAGGGAGGCACCACCCAGGTTTGAGGTGCGGGGTGAGGTCTTTTTGCCCAAGACCGGCTTCAAAAAGTTAAACGAGGAGAGAGCCGCGGAAGGGCTACCGCTATTCGCCAACCCCAGAAACGCCGCCGCTGGCTCGGTGCGTCAGCTTGACCCACGCATCACAGCCAGGCGCCCGCTGGATATCTACATCTACGGCCTAGGCTACGCCGAGGGTAAAGCTACCCCACCAACCCACTGGAAAACAATGGAGTATCTCAAGTCGCTAGGCTTCAAGGTAAACCCCAACAACGCCTGGTTCAGTGCCATTGCACAGGTTGAAGAATACTACCATACCTGGGAGGAGAAGCGGGAAAGCCTGCCCTACGAGGCAGACGGTATCGTGGTGAAGGTAGATTCATTTGCCCTCCAGGAACAACTGGGAAATATCGGTCATGAACCCAGGTGGTCCATCGCCTATAAGTTCCCCGCCATCCAGGGCACCACCCGCTTAAAAGAAATCAAAATCAGCGTCGGCAGAACCGGCACCCTTAACCCCTATGCCGTCCTGGAGCCGGTCTCGGTGGGCGGGGTAACTATCAGGCAGGCTGCCCTGCACAACGAAGATGACATCAGGCGCAAGGACATCCGCGAAGGTGATACCGTTATCGTCCAGCGGGCCGGCGAGGTGATACCCGAGGTGGTAGGACCAATCGTCAGCAGGCGCAGCGGGCAGGAAAAGGAATTCAGCCTGTTGGAAAAGCTAAAGAAGAATGAGAAGGGAGAGCTTGTCTGCCCTGAACCTGGGTGTAATGGGATTGTGAAAAAACCCGAAGGCGAGGTTATGTACTACTGCTCCAACGCCGCCTGCCCCGCCCAGGTTCAGGAACGGCTGGAGCATTTTGCTTCCCGGGGGGCGATGGACATCAGGGGAATAGGCGAATCGACAAGCGCCCTGCTGCTCCAAGAGGGACTGGTCAAGGACGTAGGTGACCTTTATTCCCTTGAGCAGAAGCGGGAACTGCTGCTAAAGATAGAAAGAATGGCGGAGAAGAGCGTGGATAATCTACTCGATGCCATTGAAAAAAGTAAGGATAGACCACTGGCCAGGCTTATTTTTGCCCTGGGCATACGGCATACCGGAGGGGAGACCGCAGACCTCCTGGCCGGAGAATTCCACAGCCTTGACGAACTGGGCAATGCCTCAAGAGAAAGACTCATGTCCGTTGCCACCATCGGCCCCAAGATTGCCGATAGCATTATTGCCTTCTTCCGACAGGAAGAGACCCAGGAGATTATTAGCAAGCTGAAGGAGGCCGGGGTGAGGCTAAAGGAGGAAGCAGTTGAACCGGAGGAGCTTCCACTGGCGGGACAGCACTTTGTTATCACCGGCACGCTGGAGAAATTCAGTCGGCAGGAGGCGGAGGCACGGATAAAAGCCCTTGGCGGCACTGCTGGCAGCAGCGTCACCCAGAAAACCACCTACCTGGTGGTCGGAGCTGAGCCCGGTTCCAAGCTAGTGCGGGCCCAAGAGCTGGGCACCAAACTGCTTACCGAAGAGGAATTCCTCCGTCTCCTCGGAGAGAAAACCTGATATGAAATTGATTGTGGGCCTGGGTAACCCGGGGCGGAGTTATGCCAATAACCGCCACAACATCGGATTTGCTTGCTTGAGCCACTTCGCCAGGGCACACGGCATAAGGTTTGATAAAAAACAGGGCAAAGCACGCACCGGCACCGGTGAGGTGGGGGGCGTTAAGATAGCAGTGGCCAGGCCGCAAACCTACATGAACCTCAGTGGAGAGTCGGTCAGCCGGCTGGTAAGAAGATTTAAGGTTGACCTGAGCGACCTCACCGTCATCCACGATGACCTTGACCTCCCCCCGGGCAAAATCCGCATCCGCCGGGGTGGTAGTTCCGGTGGACACAAAGGGATTGATTCCATCATCGCCTGCCTGAAAAGCCGGGATTTCGTGCGCCTTCGAGTGGGCATCGGTCGCTCGGCGACCAGCGAACCGAGTGAGGACGATGTTATCGATTATGTGCTCAGCGACTTCAGCCCCGAGGAAAAACGAGTCCTCACCGGGGTCATCCTCCAGGTAAGCGAGGCTATTCTTTGCCTGCTCACCGAAGGGCTAACCGCAGCGATGAACAAATATAACTAGAGTGAGCCATCAACTCACGTCCTTCTTGTTACCGGAACCCCCTGATTGTTTATAAGATGTTTATATTGGGGATATTGACATTTATGCCCTGTTTACCCCGTTGATGTTATCCTGTAGTCAGAATAAAAAAACGGTAAAAGTCGGTAAAATCAATTGGTTCTCCACCCAGGACATTGGCTAAGGTAAAGACTAGCCTACTTATATAACCACTCGAAGAGGAATTACCGCAGCCAAAATTAAGCCGGTAGCATGAGCAACTACCGGCTTAATTATTTTTAGTGGATTCGAAGGAACAGGGAAGCAGGTTCTTGACAACTGAAATTTGGGCGATTAGAGTTGCAGTTAAGGAGGCAACTGACCCATGCCGCTGGGGGATGAAAAACACCGGCTAATACATGAAGCGCTGGCCAACGTCCTCGGTCCGGAATACGTCTCTGACGACCCGGCAGTAACCGAAGCCTATAGCCGCGACCTTTATGCGGCCAGTGTCCTGGGGAAACAAAGCCCAGAGTTTGTTGTCCTGCCCGGGAGCACCGAAGATGTCCAACGAACGGTCAGACTGGCCAACCGCTATCAGTTCCCTTTTTCGGTCATTGGCTCCGGACTTTTGTTTCCGGTGATTGGCGCACGCCGGCCCTACTGGTGCATAGTTGACCCCAAGAGAATGAACCAGATAGAGATAGACGAGAGGAACATGTACGCCATAATTGAGCCCTATGCCACCCATGCCCAACTGCACGCCGAAGCGATGAAGAGAGGGCTATACATGGGCAATACGATGGCCGGCTCACAGACATCCTGCCTGGCAAATCATGTCTTCCAGGGCGAGCAGGGCACGGCTTACCGCACCGGATACGCCCCCCGCAACATACTGGGCGTGGAGTGGGTCCTGCCTAACGGGGAGGTCTTGAGAACGGGTTCACTGGCGGTTCCCGGAGGCGGGTGCTTCTGGGGCGAGGGGCCGGGACCGGATGCCAGGGGCCTGTTGAGAGGTCTGCTGGGACATTTAGGGGCTTTAGGGATAGTAACCAGGATGGCGGTTAAACTTTATCCCTGGCCCGGACCAGGGGTCCTGCCCACCGAGGGGGTAGCACCGGGTAAGAAAAGTGAACTGCCCCCGCAGAGGTTCAGGTGGTATCTATTTACCTACCCTGCTCTTGAAGGCGTAATTGAGGCTATACGTGAGATAGGTAAAGCTGAGATTGGGGCAGTGTTGCAGCACCTGCCGGAAGTGTTCTTTAACTGGTGGTGGGCTAAATCCAGAGAGGAATACTGGAGCGCGTGGTTAGACGGATACTGGCAGAGGAACGTTAAGAACTCGGTCGCCATCTGCCTCTGGGGGTTTGCCTCAGAAAAACAGGTGGCCTACGAGGAGAAGGTGCTCCAACAGATTATCCAGGAAACCGGTGGCAAATTGATACCGGACAAAGCCTATCAGCGGTGGGTGCCCTATACCGCCAACAACTGGATTAGAAGCACCAACGGCTGCCGCTTAATGCGAGTGGGTACCTTCGGCTCCGCTGTGATTGCCTGTGACTCGCTGGACGATGTCCTGAGCAGCCTGGAGCTAGGCTGGGAAATTATCGAAAAGCATACTCCACCCATCCTGGACTGCGACCGTCCGGCGCTCATCATGAGCTATGATTTTGGCCATTTTACCTCGGCCGAAGCTGACTTCCCCCATGAAAAAACGCCGGAAGCTTGTCAAGCAGTGTTAAAGAGTGCGAGTGAGACTATCGCCCAGGACATGAAGCGTCAGATAATTGAATTCAACAGTTGCCTGGCACCAGCCAACCGGATTGGGGCAGCCTTCGCCAATTTCCATCTGATAGTGGCCAGAATCAAGCAGGCACTTGACCCGAACAACGTGGCCAATCCCACCCGGTTCATAGATATGGAAAAAATCGAGCCCCAGGATAGCTAGTCAAACGGGCAACCGTCATTTCTTTCGTACTTTGGCGCTTCTCCAATCTGCCCTTGGTCCGGGATAAGCTCCACCGAAACCTCCTTCACTTACTTCCTTCAGAGCAAAGCGAGGTAGAGCCTCTCTTTTGCAGCCAATTCCTCCTCTCTTTAGTCAACAGTGGGGTGTCCAAGAGGGGCAAAGCCCCTCTGCCTAAACTTACTTCCCCCTCTCCTTCGAAGGAGAGGGGGACAAAGGGGGTGAGGTTGGTGGACAATATGATAAGCGAATCTTTGCTAGAGTCTAACCTCAGGTGATATAATCGCCATAGAGGCTAAAGTCAAGGTCTTCTTGAATGACAAACCAGCAACGAATCGTCGCCGTTATTGGCGGTGGGCAATGCAACCAAGAGGAAGCTGAACTGGCGGAAGAAGTAGGTCGCGAGCTAGCCAGGAGGGGGGCTATCCTGATGTGTGGCGGTCTGGGTGGGGTCATGGAGGCAGCCTGCCGGGGCGCTAACTCCGAGGGTGGGACGACTATTGGCATCCTTCCCGGGGAAAGTCGCCAGGCAGCTAATCCCTATGTACAAATCCCAATCGTTACCGGCATGGGCTATGCCAGAAACGTGGCCGTGGTCAAATCAGCCCAGGCGGTTATCGCGATTGCCGGCAGCTACGGCACCCTCACTGAGATAGGCCATGCCCTGCAAAGCGGTATCCCGGTTATCGGACTGAATACCTGGTCGCTATCCAGAAAGGGCCAGCCGGATAACTCCATTATCCCGGCGCAAAGCCCAGCCGAAGCGGTGGACAAAGCCCTGAGTCTAGCCATAGACTAGGCCTGTGGAGAGAAAAAATGCCAACTATCAAGAATGTCGTGGCCAGGGAAATCCTAGACTCGCGGGGCAACCCGACGCTGGAGGTTGAGGTAACGTTATCCGACGGTACTGTTGGTAGTGCCGCTGTGCCCTCCGGGGCCAGCACCGGCAAGCACGAAGCGGTAGAACTGCGGGATGGGGATGCCAGCCGCTTCATCGGACGGGGGGTGCTCAAGGCGGTAACCAACGTTAACCAGCATATCGCCCCGGTAATAACCGGCCAGTCAGCCACCGACCAAGAAGCGCTTGACCACCGACTGATAGAAATTGACGGTACGGACAACAAGTCCCATCTTGGGGCAAATGCCATTCTGGGAACCTCGCTGGCGGTGGCTCATGCGGCGGCCAATCTAGAGGGCGTACCCCTGTACCGTTATCTGGGTGGGGCCAGCGCCAATATCCTACCGGTACCGATGATGAATATCCTGAATGGCGGTAAGCACGCCGCTAATTCCACGGATTTCCAGGAGTTTATGATTGTGCCGACTGGAGTCGGTAGTTTCCGGCAGGCGTTGCAAATGGGTGCTGAGGTCTACCAGTCCCTGAAAAAAGTGCTCAAGGATAAGGGACTGGATACCAATGTCGGCGACGAAGGAGGCTTTGCTCCTCCGTCACTGTCCAATAGCGAGGCGGTGGAGGTCGTCCTATCGGCCATCGAAACCGCCGGCTACCGGGCGGGTAAGGACTGTTTTATTGCCCTGGACCCGGCCGCCAGCGAATTCTTTGAAAATGGTCGGTACATCCTATCGCGGGAAGGTGCTTCCCTCAGCACCCGGGAAATGGTAGATTATTATGTCAAATGGGCATCCAGCTACCCCCTGATAAGTATTGAGGATGGTCTGGCCGAGGATGACTGGGACGGCTGGCAGCTAATAACCAGAAAACTGGGCAGCAAGGTCCAACTGGTTGGCGATGACCTCTATGTCACCAACGTCAACCGCCTGAGCCGGGGCATCAGCCTGAAAGCGTCCAATTCCATTCTCATTAAGCTGAACCAGATTGGCACGCTTACCGAAACCATCGCGGCCATTAAGATGGCTCAGCAGGCCGGCTGGACGGCAGTGGTCAGCCACCGCTCCGGCGAGACCGAGGACACCACTATTGCTGACCTGGCGGTGGGCCTGGGTACCGGCCTGATTAAGGCTGGCGCTCCGTGCCGCTCAGAGCGGACGGCCAAGTACAACCGCCTCCTCAGAATAGAAGACCAACTGGGGCCAGGTGCCACCTTTGCCGGAATGCAGGCGTTCTACAACCTGAACCAATAGGGAAGTATGAAAGAAGTCACCAGTGGCATTTACCGTCTACCGATTCCTCTGGGGAACAGTCCCCTGGGGTATGTCAACAGCTACCTGATTCAGACAGAAAACGGCGGCCTTCTTATTGACCCCGGGTGGAATACCGAGGATGCCTTTGATTCCCTGGAAAAGCAACTGGCGGAGACTGACACCCGGCTGGAAGACATTTCCCAGATAGTGGTTACTCACGTCCACCCTGACCACTACGGCATGGCCGGCAGACTGAAGCAGCTTTCTGGGGCCAAAATCGCCCTCCACCAAGTGGAAAAGGACTATATTGAGTCGAGATATGTCCATATGGACGGACTCCTCGAACAGTTATCCCAGTGGTTAGCCATAAACGGGGTACCAGCCAGTGAGCTTAGCAGCCTTCAGACAGCATCGACGGGAGTGGTCGGATTTGTCGTTCCCGCCCTGCCGGACATTACCCTCCACGGTGGGGAAACCATCCGAGCCGGCTCGTTTAACTTCAAGGTACTGTGGACACCGGGACACTCCCCGGGACATATCGTCCTGTACGAGCCAGCCCGAAAAATCATGATTTCGGGCGACCATATTCTGCCCGGTATCACCCCCAACATCGCCTTGCACCCACAGTCGGGGAGTAATCCGCTGGATGACTACCTCAATTCACTAGCCACGGTGAGAGACCTGGAAGTCAACCTGATATTGCCCGGTCATAAGCAGCCCTTCAACAATTTACCGGCCAGGATTGACGAAATCACCGGGCATCACCAGCAAAGAAACGCAGAGATTGCGGAGATGGTAAAGGGAAAAGCCAAAACGGCCTACCAGATAGCCACAGAAACAACCTGGTTGCCGAATACGGGTGGAACCCGCTGGCAGGATTTATCTCCCCTGGATAGGAGACTGGCGGTACTGGAAACCCTATCCCACCTGGAATTCATGAGGTCTGGGGGGAAGGTGGCCAAGTTCTCCCGGGACAGCCTTATCCACTACCAGCTAGCTGAAGCAGAAGAAAAATCAAGCAAATAACCCAAGAGACTTAAATGAAGACCATCGGCATTACCACCACCGTCCCCATTGAGATACTCATGGCCGCCGGCTACCAGCCGGTTGACCTGAATAACGTCTTTATCGGCGACCCTAACCCTGAGCGGCTGGTCAGTATCGCCGAGAGGGCGGGCTTTCCCCTGAACTGCTGTAGCTGGATTAAGGGAATCTACGGCGTATGTATGGACCACGGCATTGATACCGTCCTCTGCGTTACCAACGGCGATTGCTCCAATACGGTCATGTTAATGGAGGTGCTCAAGCTCAAGGGGCTCGAGGTAATACCTTTTGCCTACCCTGACGAGCCGGACACGAAGCGAATGCAAGATGCACTGGAGAAGCTGGCCCAAACCCTGGGCACCACCCTGGAAGCCGCCAGTAGCGTCAGCGACGAGCTGATGGCAAGTCGCCAACTAGCATTAGAACTCGACCGGCTTACCTGGCAAGAGGGCCTGGTCAGCGGCTGGGAGAACCACCTGTGGCTGGTATCTACCTCCGACTTCAACCGAGACCACCAACAGTATTACCAGGAGCTACAAGAATTGCTGGCCGATTGTCGCCAGCGCCAGCCCTACCCGCCAGACTGGCCCAGAATAGCGTATATTGGCGTACCCTCTGTTTATGCCCACGACTTTTATCAGTTCCTAGAAAACAAGCAGGCTAGAATGGTCTTCAACGAAATCCAGCGCCAGTTCGCCATGCCCCGGCCGGGAAATTCATTGGCCGAGCAATACTCGAACTACACTTACCCCTACTCTATATACGGCCGACTGAAAGACATTACCACCGAACTTGAGCAACGCCAGGTTGACGGGGTTATCCACTACGTCCAGGCCTTTTGCCATCGAGGCATCGGTGATATAATCTTTAGACACTCCCTGAAGTTACCCATGCTAACCCTGGAGGGAAATGATGATTTCCATCTGACTCATCATTTAAAAACGAGAGTCGAGGCTTTCCTTGATATGCTGGAACGCAGCCAGCGCCGCTTAAAAATCACTGAGGAGGTTTGACCATGGCAAGCAGAATTGGCATCAATGGCTTTGGGCGTATCGGAAGATTAACCCTGAGGGCAGTAAACCAATACCACCGTGGCCAACTGGAGGTAGCAGCTATCAATGACCTGACTGATACCAAGACCAATGCTCACCTGCTAAAATGGGACAGCACCTATGGTGCCTACCCCGGTAGCGTAGAAGCCGGTGCGGACGTAATCATTGTTGATGGTAAAGAGGTAAGGGCGCTTTCAGAAAGCAACCCCGAGAGTATCCCGTGGAGCGACTACGGTATCGACATTGTGATTGAGTCAACCGGGCGATTTACCGATGCCACCAAGGCCGCAGACCACCTGAAAGGAGGCGCCAAGAAGATACTGATTTCTGCCCCGGCCCGCAACGAAGACCTGACCATAGTCCTCGGTGTCAACGAAGACCAGTATGACCGGGAGAAGCACCACATCATCTCCAATGCCTCCTGTACCACCAACTGTGCTGCTCCGGTAGTTAAGGTACTGCACCAGAACTTTGGCGTGACTAAAGGACTGATGACCACCATTCACGCCTATACCAACGACCAGAGAATCCTGGACGTGTTCCACACAGATTTACGCCGGGCGCGGGCGGCGGCCATGAACATCATCCCCACCACCACCGGCGCCGCCAGAGCGATAGCGCAGGTTATTCCAGAACTGAAAGGCAGACTTCACGGCATGGCCCTCCGGGTTCCAGTGCCTACGGTTTCCGTGGTTGACTTTGTTGCCGACCTGGAGAAAGAGGTTACCGCAGAGCAGGTCAACCAGGCATTCCAGGCAGCCGCTGCGGGGCCACTGGCCGGAATTCTGGAATACTGCCCGGATGAACTGGTCAGCATAGACTTCAAGGGCAACCCCGCCAGCTCTATTGTTGACGCCCTCAGCACCATGGTCATTGCCGGTAATATGGTCAAGGTGATTTCATGGTATGATAATGAGTGGGGCTATAGCTGCCGCCTGGCCGACCTTGCGGCCTACATCGCCGGGAAAGGACTATAGTATTCCACTGGGAGTTGACACCAGCCAAAAGGTGTGCTTAAAATAGTAAAACTATTTAGGGAGGTGGAAGATGAAGCTAGTGGTTATAGGTCTGGGACAGTGTGGGTGCCGGATTGCCGATGAGTTCGCCCATATGAACAAGCGGGCCAAGTCTGAACGCAGGATTGAGATAACTCCCGGAGTCTTCGCGGTAAACACTGATGCCGCTGACTTGAGTGGGCTACGCCATATAGGAACCAGCTACCAGAGTAGAATTCTCATCGGCGGCAGAAAAGCGGGCGGTCACGGCGTCGGCAAAATAAACGAAATGGGAGCCGAGATAGCCAAAGCCGATGGCGATAAAGTTATCGATGCCATCCGAACCGCCAAGCGGTTTTACGAATCAGATGCTTTCTTAACGATTGCGTCATCAGGCGGCGGCACCGGCTCCGGGGCATTGCCGGTAATAACCCAAATGGTAAAAGAGCGCTACGGAGATAAACCGGTATACTCCCTGGTCATCCTGCCCTTTGAACACGAAGAGACCACCGAGGAAAGAACCATTTATAACACCGCCACCTGCCTCAGGTCGGTAAGTCAGATAGCAGACGCGGTATTTCTCATTGACAACCAGAGGTACGTGAGAAAGGACTACTCGCTGAGAAACAACCTGAACAAAATTAATGCCTTAATCGCTTCGCCGTTCTACGACCTGCTCTGCGCCGGCGAGGAGAAAAAGGCCAAGTATATCGGGGCCAAGGTGGTTGACGCCGGCGACATAATGCAGACCCTGACCGGATGGACGGTAATCGGCCATGGTAGAGCCGAAGTAGCCACGCTCAGACTCCCCTTCTACCAGACGCGCGATTTCAGGAAGAAGAGCAGCGAAGCCCACAAGGGAATCCAGGCAATGGATGAAGCCCTGAGCGAGCTGTCGCTCCGGTGCAACCCGATGGATGCGGGTAGAGCCATGTATCTGCTTTCGGCACCGCACAAAGAAATGAGTATGGAGATAGTCAAGGAGCTGGGCGATTATGTCAGGGATTTAGCCCCGAACGCTATCATCAGAAACGGTGATTACCCTCGTGAGAAAAGTGCCATGGAAGTTACCTTAATCCTGTCTCAACTCAGCGACGTGGAAAAGGTCCGCCACTACTACTACAAATCAACCGACCTCATCCCCGAGTACAAGAGGCGACAAAAAGAGGTAGAGACAAAACTTAAGGGAATAGACGAGGCAGCGAAAGAGATACCATCGCTACTGGACTAACCCCCAACTCCAGACCCACACTTTGCCAGCTTTACCAGTTGCGGTAGAGCTGGCATTTGTTTTATTTATTCCGTAAGAACCTCATTCTTATGCCCGAAAACCTTTGGAAACCACCGTATATATGGGGTATAATAAAGGCAACCAAGATGACTTCTCAAGTCTTTTACCGCAAGTGGCGTCCCCAGACCTTTGCTGAGGTAGTCGGGCAGGAAGCGACAACCCAGACCTTACTTAACGCCTTAGTCAGTGGGCGAGTCTCTCATGCCTACCTTTTCTTTGGGCCGCGAGGCACCGGCAAAACCAGCACCGGGCGCATCCTGGCCAAGGCGGTGAATTGTCTCACCAATGGTAAGGGCGAACCGTGCAATACCTGCGATATGTGCCAGGCAATAACTGAGGGCAAGGCCCTGGACGTCATCGAAATCGATGCTGCCAGCAATCGGGGTATTGATGACATCCGGGAGCTCCGGGAAAGGGTCAACTATGCTCCAAACCAGGCCCGCTACAAGGTCTACATCATAGACGAGGTCCATATGCTCAGCAAGGACGCCTCCAACGCCCTGCTCAAGACCCTGGAAGAACCACCGCCCCACGTTATCTTTGTCCTGGCCACCACCGAAGCCCATAAAGTCCTGCCCACCACACTCTCCCGATGCCAGAGATTCAATTTCAGACGCCTCTCCCGGGCCGATGTGGTTGCCAAACTAAACCGTATTTGTCAGGCGGAAGGTATTGATATTGACCCGGAAGGGCTACCGCTTATTGCCAAGAGCACTACCGGAAGCCTGAGAGATGCGGAAAACCTGCTGGAACAGCTAACCACCTACTTCAGCTCAAGGATTGGACTTGCCGACATTCAGACTCTACTGGGTATCACCGGAGACTGGCGAGTAAAAGAACTGGTGAAGCACCTTATCAACAATGACGTTTCTGCCGGGATAACTACCATCGGCAGCGTCAACAGCGATGGCCTGGACCTGAAGCAGTTCAATCGAGAACTGGTGGAATACCTCCGGGGATTACTGCTGATAAAGAGCGGCACCAACGAGGCGATAGACCTGCCTGCCGACGACCTGGCAGAACTGAAGGACTTGGCGGCCCACGCTTCCCTGCCCCAGATACTTAGGGCAGTCAAGCTCTTCGGGCAACTTGAGTTCGGATTCGATAGCTACTCTACACTCCCCCTGGAGCTGGCCCTGGTTGAGTGCGTCTTACCCTCGGCGGAGGACAAGGAAAGTGCTGCCCGCCGAACTGACCACGAGCTTCGTCAGCCGGTGAGAGCAGCTTCCCCACCAGCTACCCCGATGCCAGCGCCCGCTCCACCCCCAGTCCAGCCTGAACCACCAAAAACCATACCCGAGGCATCTGCTGAGCTTGAGGGGGCAACTGAACCAGAGCCGAGCACTGAACCTGAGGTGGTAGTTGAACCAGAGCCAGAGACTAAGCCCGAGGCGGCAGCCCAGCCGGAGCCAGGCAGTGAAATTGAACGGCTAATACAGAACTGGAAACGGATTATCGAGGAAGCGCCGCCAAACCTCAAGAGAACCGCGGCCATTGCCATCCTGAGAAGTGCCGACGTCAGGCCAGTCACCATTGAAGCTGACACCGTAGTTTTAAGTTCCAAATTTGATTTTTATAAAGACCAGTTAGAGAAGCCAGAAAACCAACGCGTCGCTGCGGAAATCATCGGTGGCTTCTTGGGCCGCCAATGCCGCGTGCGGTGTACCCACAAACCGGAGAATAATCACGTGCTGCGGGCGGCAAAGAGAATGGGCGCCCAGATTACCAGTGTGGAGGAGAAATGAATAAGTTCATTCGCCAGGCTCAGGAACTTCAAGCCAAGCTGGCCAAGGCCCAAAAAGAGCTGGCCAACATTACCCTGGAAGCCAGCTCCGGCGGAGGAGCCGTTACCGTTACCATCAACGGGCAACAAGATGTACAGTCGGTCAAAATCTCAGCTGAGGTGGTAGACCCTGATGATGTAGAGCTCCTGGAGGACTTGGTATTGACCGCGGTCAGAGAAGCCATTGCCAAATCCCAGGAAGCGGCCAACAAGCAACTGGGAGGACTAACTGGAGGTCTTAACATCCCGGGACTAACCCGATAAGGAGGTCTAAACTGGACCAGAGCCAAATACCCACCGTCCAACCGGTAAACAAGCTTATCCAGGAGCTTAACAAACTGCCCGGTATCGGACCCAAGAGCGCCCAGCGGCTCGCCTACCACCTGCTTCGCACCCCGGAAGAGCAAGCGAGGCTTCTGGCTGAAGCGATACTGTCCGTAAAACAGGATACCAGGCTGTGTTCCGTTTGTTTCAACGTTACCGACTCCGACCCCTGCCTCACCTGCCGCAGTGACCGGCGAGACCGCACCAAGATTTGCATCGTGGAGCAGCCCCAGGATATTCTGGCTCTGGAGCATACCGGGATTTACAAGGGGCTGTACCACGTGCTCCACGGCGCCATCTCCCCCACCGAGGGGGTAGGCACCGACGACATCAGAATCAAGGAGCTTATGGAGCGGCTGGAGAATAGCCCGGTAAAGGAAGTCATCCTGGCGACCAACCCCAATCTTGAGGGGGAACAGACCGCGATGTACCTCAGCCGCCTGATTTCACCGCTGGACATCAGAGTCACCCGCCTCGCCCGGGGGCTGCCCTTCGGCACCGAGCTGGAATACGCCGACGACGTTACCCTGACCCAGGCTTTTGAGGGGAGGCGGGAGTTTTAGTATTCTAATCCCATTGGAGGCTTCCAATGGCTCAACAGAATGCAATAGCTCATCTGGAAGCGATACGACACGACATACGCGATGAGGTCAAGAGGCGCATTGAGCAGCGAGATAGGTACTCGATTCAACTGACTATTGCTATGGGTGCCATAGTGGCAGTTTCTTTCTCCGTCCCCAACTTGAGGGAAGTTCTCATAGCTGCGCCTCTGGTTTCCATCTACTTTACGGTTTTAATTCTCTACAGCTATCGAGTCCATAAGGTTATGACACAGTACCTTCGCGAAGAGATCGAACCAGAACTAGCACGTCTATGTGAAACTGCTCCTGAGAAAGAATGGGAGACGTGGTATGCTGCGGGTCATGAAATACCTGGAATCCGACGGGGGTTCTTCTTAGGAGCGCTATGGTTCGTGTGCCTTGCTTCACCTATCTATCTTTGGATGACGGAAAGTCAGGACAGCGAATTCAAAAAAGTTCTCATTGTTTTTACAGTATTGTATATGGTAGCGGCTGTGGTGATAACAGTTACGGATAAAAAAAGGTAATTCAAATGTCAAAACCACGAAACTACCAGACGGATTAGAGAGGTTGAACTTAAATAAGGAAACCCGGATTAGGCGAACTCAGAGCTCGTCTACATAGCTGTTATGCACCACCAGCCAACAAATCATGAAGGAGTACGAGGGAATGAATCAGCACAAAGCAACTTATGACAGACTAGTCGCGATGTGGGATACTCAGGATTCTTTGCTGCAGTCCTATCGGAATATTTTTCTCACGTCGCAATCGATCATTTTCTCCATCGCAGTATTTATTGCCTCTGGCACACAACTTTTTTGGTTCGCCTTCTTCTTAATGCCGCTTGCCATTTATTTACTAGGCCTGTGGTTAAACCTATGTCGTCGTAGAGGACATGGGGTATGGTTTTTTCAATGGCAAATTCTCCGACTTGAAAACGGGCAATCTGTGGATCAGAACATGTTTAGCGCTTATAGGGAGTGGCAAGCGTTGGGGGCCAAAAAACAGAGGGAGCGTCTAGGAAATGATGAGCTTGGGAAAGGGTTGTTGAAAGCACCAATACGTGTAAAAATAGACCAGATCCTTCCCTACGTCTTCGGTGTTTTATGGGGGATACTCGGTCTGTTCATCGTCGTTATGTTATTTGTCTAAAGAGGGCGGCAGCGTTTAACAGTAGCTATGTAGCTCGCCTGCGGCACTTTGCAAACACGAGCTAAACAGTAGGTAGTTTAAAATGTCCAAACCACGGAATTATCAAACAGAAGCCATCATCATCAAGAAGACCAAGCTGGGGGAGGCGGATAGAATCCTGACCCTCTATACCCCGCATCTGGGTAAGATTCAGGCGGTGGCCAAAGGAGTCAGGCGCCCCAGGAGCAAGATGGCGGGACACCTTGAGCTGCTCACCCACAGCCAGGTCTCGCTGGCCCGGGGGCGTAACCTGGATACGATTACCGGCTGCCAGACCATCAATAGCTTCCTCCCGCTCAAGAGCGACCTATGGCTTGCCTCCTGCGCCCTCTATGCTACGGAGCTGGTCACCCAGTTCACCGCCGACCATATTGAAAACCGCCCCCTTTTCCAGTTACTGCTGGAGACATTGCACCGCTTGTGCCAGAACGGTGATAACGAACTGGTGCTGCGCTACTTTGAACTTCACCTCCTTGAGGAGGTCGGCTACCGCCCGCAACTACGGCAATGTATTTCCTGCCAACGGCCACTGGAGCCCACCACTAACTCATTCTCCCCCAGTGCCGGTGGTATGCTGTGTCCCAATTGCAGCCCGCGTCAGCCCTTTGCCTACCCCATCTCGGTTAATGCCCTGAAGGTGCTGCGCCTTTTGCAGGCCGAAGATTACAATACGGTCGTCAGGCTGAAAACGAACCAGGAACTATCCGATGAGCTGGAGAGGACGGTGAGACAGTACCTCAAGTACCTCCTGGAACGAGAAGTGAAGTCAGCCGCCTGGCTGGACACGCTAAAAGAGCAGAGGATAACGTCCCGCCAGCACACTTTACTATAAGATAGCGATGACCTATAATATCCCAGAGCAGATAAAGTGTGGCTGGGGGTCTCAGGCTCTCAGTCTTTTTACTAATACACCGGGAACCAAAGTAGCGATGACAACCAGACTAGAGCAGATAATCAAGCAACGACGGGAAAAGGTGGAGCGGATTCGAAGTCGCGGCATCAACCCCTACCCTTACGGCTATCACCGCAGCCACACGGCACAACAGGCCTTGGCCCTGCTTAGCCAGCAGGAGGAGGGTAAGATTAAGGCGCCAATAGTCAATCTTGCCGGGCGCATTACGGCCCACCGTCCTTTCGGCAAGATTTCCTTCCTCGACCTGCGCGACGGCTCAGGGAAGATTCAACTATACTTCTCCACTGACAAGCTCAGTCACACCATTAACCAGCTACTTGAGGAGATAGACATCGGCGATATTATCGGGGTCAGCGGCAAGCTCATCCGCACCAGAAGCGGCGAACCCACCGTTGAAGTAAAGGACTTCACCCTGCTGGCGAAATCGCTTCAACCCCTGCCGGAGAAATGGCACGGGCTCAGTGATATCGACAAGCGCCACCGCCAGCGCTACCTGGATCTTATCGCCAATACCGAGGTTAAAGAAATCTTCCAGGCACGCAGCCAGATTATTACCGCCGTACGGCAATTCCTCAACCAGCGCGGGTTTATTGAAGTAGAAACGCCGGTGCTGCAATCGTCACCGGGCGGTGCTCTGGCCCGTCCCTTCATCACGCATCACCAGGCCCTTGACCAGGACTTCTACCTCCGTATTGCCCCGGAGCTCTACCTCAAGCGGCTAATTGTGGGCGGCTTTGACAAGGTCTACGAGCTCGGCCGCATTTTCCGCAATGAAGGCATCTCCACCAAGCACAACCCCGAATTCACCATGCTGGAGACCTACGAGGCCTATGCCGACTATAACGATGTCATGGAGATGCTTGAGGAGATGGTGGCCGAAGTCTGTCAGCAGGTCCTGGGCACCGACCAGGTTGAGTTCGGCAATGACATTATCAGCTTCAAACCACCGTGGCAGCGCCTTGACCTGCGGCAGGCGATTATCAAGTACTGCGGCATAGACTTCAACCAATACCCTGACGCCGATTCCCTCAGAGCTGCGATGTTGAAGTTGAATATAGAGGTTGACCCGCAAAAGGACCGGGGCCGGCTGATAGACGAGCTTCTTGCCACCTTTGTTGAGTCCAACCTGATACAGCCCACCTTCCTGGTGGACTACCCGGTAGAAATGTCACCTCTGGCCAAGGCCAAGCCCGATAACGAACGGCTGGTGGAGCGCTTCGAAGCCTTTACCGGCGGCATGGAAATTGCCAATGCCTTTACCGAACTCAACGACCCCTTAGAGCAGAGGCAGCGTTTTCAGGGGCAACGGGAGCAGCGCCAGGCGGAAGACGGTGAGGTAAGTACCATTGATGAAGACTACCTGCTGGCGCTGGAGTATGGCATGCCCCCCACCGGGGGGCTGGGGGTGGGCATCGACCGTCTGGTGATGCTCCTTACCAACCAGCCGTCAATTCGTGAGGTCATCTTGTTCCCTCAGCTAAGGGAAAAGCCGTAGGGAGAGTCAAAGAGAGGCGAAGCCTCTTTTAAAAACCAATTCCCCTTCCCCTTGTAAGGGGAAGGGGAAAAAGGGGATAGGGTTAAAAAATCTTTTAAGGTAAACCTATGCTTGACCTGAAGTTTATCCGCGAAAACGTAGAAGTAGTACGATTAGCAATAGCCAACCGCCAGGATACTGCCCCGCTTGACGAGATTCTGGAGCTTGACCGGGCGCGACGACAAAAGGTGACCGAACTGGAAAACCTGAGACACGCCCGAAAAGAGGCCGCCCGGGAAAGAAAAGCAGTTTCCGCCGAGGAGGGACGGGCGCTTCGCGACCAGATAAGAGAGCTTGAGCAAGAAGTAAGGAGCCTGGATAAGCAACTGGAAGACCTTCTGCTCCAAGTGCCCAATACCCCCCACCCCACGGTGCCCATAGGCAGCGGCGAAGACGACAATATTGTGGTGCGCTCCTGGGGAGAGCCCGGGAGCTTCGATTTCGAGCCTGCTCCCCACTGGAAGCTGGGTGAATCCCTGGACATCATCGACTTCGAAAGAGGGGTAAAGCTATCGGGCAGCCGCTTCTACGTGCTCAAGGGACTAGGCGCCAGGTTGCAGAGAGCCCTTATCTCCTTTATGCTCGACCTGCATACCAACGAGCACGGCTACCAGGAAATATACCCGCCCTTCATGGTCAAGAGAGAATGTATGGAAGCTTCGGGAAACCTGCCCAAGTTTGCCGATAACCTGTACCATGATGAGGAAGATGACCTCTGGTTCGTGCCTACCGCCGAGGTGCCGTTAACCAACCTCCACCGCGACGAGATTATACCGCCGGGAGTCCTGCCCCTCTACTATGTCGCCTACACCGCCTGTTTCCGCCGGGAGAAAATGTCCGCCGGGAAGGATACCCGGGGCATTAAACGAGGCCACCAGTTTGACAAGGTAGAGCTATATAAA